>SPKZ01010604.1_pt1 | contig 16565 bp, 18 predicted proteins | sample 2456571 | NCBI WGS metagenome assembly SPKZ01 (sample SAMN11192286, study PRJNA482655) | marine metagenome | biome: ENVO:00000447; feature: ENVO:00000244|ENVO:00000211|ENVO:00000569|ENVO:00002023; material: ENVO:00002151; isolation source: ocean water from marine abyssalpelagic zone ...
CTCCTCTGCAACAAGAGTGTAGTCGAGGTCGCCGCGAATCTTGTTCAGTGAGATACGCAGCAGCTTGGCGTGAGCACCATCCTTGGCGATCACCGAGAGGATCGAATCGTGACCAAGACTCACCATAGCCGCGATGCGGTGGTGTCCGTCTATCAGGACGAACTTCTTGCCTTTGCGCTGGCAGAGAATTGGCTGTACGAATCCTTGGGAGTCAATCACCTCCTCTAGCGCGGTCAGCCTCGCTTGGCTCATCACGTTCGGGTTCGCTGTGTCCAGACGGGTGATGTCCTTGATTGGGATTTCGATTACTTCGACGTTGTGTTTCATAGGGCTTTCCGGTGAGGTCTTGATAGGTGGTCAGCATAAAATCTTGCTGGCGAGCCCACAAGCGTATTCGCTTGAACCTCTTGTAGACAGCATCTTGGTCCAACCCTACGACAGCCCCTATCTCTGCCGTTGTCATGTCGGTGTCCAGCTTCATCTCCATAATCCTGCGGTCAATACCATCACGAGCACGGTCCATGATCCGGGTGCGGATAGTCGGGGAGTACGGCGTAGGCTTTACAGTGTAAGTGCGCTCCGTAAGCCAAGACTGTGTTCCGCGACCTCCGTTGAAGCGGTCCACCTTAGTTTTAGGGCAGCGTGAACTGGCTTTGTTCATAGGTTGTTCCTGTGAGGCGACTTGCTGTAGAGCGTACGTGTGCAACCACCAGTCCCCACCAGGGTCATCTGGCCGGAACTCAGGCTTGCGAGAGGCCAAGAGGGCCCCGATGTACGCAGCTTGGTAGACATCTTCAGGGGTTGTGTAGGGCAGGGTCTTGAATCGGTGTTTGGCTATCTTTCTTGCGATCTTGTGGAGTCTTGTGTGTAGTTGGGTCATGTTTTCCTATAGTTGGTGAGCCCTTACTAGGATCGCCGCGACGAGCATCCATTCTGGCATCTTGTCGGCCGGAGTTCCTTTGGCTATTCCGACGGCGAGGTCAAAGCACCTTGAGTAGGTCAGGCCGGCAGGGGTAAGTTCGATTGGATCGTCGATTGCTTGATTGATCGCCCACGCCAATATCCCACAGACAGTCGACTCTCTAAGACGAATGCCTCCATCGCCGGGGATGTTGTAGCTGGCGGCAACGGCACTCACATATTGTATACGAAGGGAGAGCCGGAGCACACGGTATGAGGCCTGTAGATGGTCAGGGCAGTCGACTTCCGTCTCCCCGTCCCTAGTCGTGAACGTCGGTCTCACTGGGGTCACCACCCGTCGTCCTATGCCTTGTAGTTTCTGAAACCTCTTGTTCATCCTCTGGGTCCTCTTTTCCGTTGGGGTCTTGTTTGCCTCTGCACTGGTGGATCACACGAGCCACGCAGCCCGCGGCTCCCGTACAAGCAGCTATCAGCAGGGGTATCTCGATGGCTCCCCCACATACACAGGCAATGATCATCGAATCGCCTCCAGCTCGGCCTTAGGAATCCACAGGTCCTTCTTGCCGACTGCAACCCGAATTTGGTTCCCCTTCATCTCTTCGATGCGCATGCGAAGCATCTCGTCAGCGGTGAGCAAGGACCGCCACTCGGGTCGAGAAGTCTCACGCACCCGGCAGTGACCACTTACCTCTATAGCGCCCTTACGTGCCTGCTTGCGACGCTTGTGGCCGAGGCCTGCCGGGAGATGCTCAAGAGCCCTGGCCGACTCGATGAGTAGTCTCTGCGTCTGCAGCACATTGGAGTGCGCGATGCGCACCTTGCTGTCGTCTACGTCTTGCGTGCGATGAGCGATGTCAGCCCACCGGCCAACATCCGCAATGCTTGGGTTCAGTCCTTCCGCGGTCCTACAGAGGAACAACATACGCTTCTGGATAGTCGTCAGGTCCGCTGTGGGGATTTCTAGGAGTCTTGTGTGTAGTGGGTCTCGTTCTGCGCTCATGGTGGTCGGGAACTAGAACACATAAGAGCACACACGTCCAGTACAAAAAGACAGATCCTCGGAAAAGAGAAAACTGTACAGAGGAAAGACCAACCTCACGAAACTTTGTGCTTGCCAGAGTACGGGGTGATCACGTAGAAGAGTTGTCCCGCCCCAACTGGGCAGCTGCCAGACAAGAGAAACAAGACCATGTTGAACGACAAAATGATGAGAGCACTCACCTTCACGCCAGGTGTAAACGGACGCTGGGGTCTTCCCGGAATCATGTGGGGCGATCCAGGCATTGGGAAAACAGTGCAGGTCAAAGAGTTCTGTGAGCGACACGGTATGGCCTGCATCGTCCTCACCCTGTCTCTTAGGGAGCCGAGTGACCTTCTAGGGATACCGATTCCTATCCAAGACCCACGGGATAAGGCCAAGATGATCACCGTGTATGCGAGCCCTCTTGTGGCTCAGGAGGCGATCACAGCGGTCACCGATGGCATGGCCGTGGTCATCTTCCTGGACGAGCTCACAACTGCAGCGCCTGCACTACAAGCCGCGGCACTGCGAGTCGTGAACGAAGGTGTCATCGGAGACGAGACACTGCCCGACGAGGTACGCTTCCTGGCCGCAGCCAACCCTACCAACATCGCAGCGGGCGGTCATGACCTGGCGATTCCTTTGGCAAACCGCTTCGGCCACTTCGAAACAGGGTCCGCTTCGGTCACTGAGTGGTGCAACTGGTTGATGGACGACGGTGGTGAGAAAGCCAGCAAGTTGCTCACCACCAGCAACGATCTTCAGAAAAAGGTCATGAAGCGGTGGGACGCGGTCTACGCCAAGACACGAGCCCGCGTTGCTGCCTTCATGTCCAAGACAGGTGGATCACAGCTGCATGTCATGCCAAAAGGCAACGACCCCGCGTCCTCCTTGGCGTGGCCCTCTCCCCGGACATGGGAGCTGGCAACCCGGGCCATGGCTGGTGCTGAGATTCATGATCTGGAGCCCGGCGACGTCATGACCCTTATGTGTGGGTTCGTCGGCGAGGGCGCGGCACGTGAGTACATCAATTGGCTCCATGTCGGTGACCTACCTGACCCAGAGCTCCTGCTTGACGGCAAAGAGCAGTTCGTTCACGACGACCGCCGTCCGGACCGTACACTGGCAACACTGAATGCCTGTGCTGCGATCATTGTCTCCATGAAAGGCAACAGCAAGGCAGCCAAAGAGCTGAAGGCCAAGCGCCAGGACAACTTCTGGGTGGTGGCCGAGGTAGCATCCAACGGTGGTGAGGACATGATTCTATCGTCGGTCCGGTACCTCGCCAAGGCTTCTGGTGGGTTCAAGACCTCCGAAGTAGCGCTCCGTGTTCTAGCGATGGTCGGACCCATGCTCCAGGAGATAGGTCTCCTCCACACGAGCTGATATGGCGCTGAATCACAAACAGAAGTTCGCCGCGGCACGCATCAAAGCGTGTGTCCTGGCGCCCTACTTCAGCGCAGCCATCTATGGCCTGATGCCGTGCCCTCGCCCAAACATGGTGGCGGACCTGATGCGGACCATAGGTGTCGGCGCAGCGATGGCGGTCAGTGAGACGTCGAAACTCTACTACGATCCTGATGTGATCGAGAACGAGTGGACAACAGACGACGTGATTTTTGGTGTCCTACACGAGGTAGGGCACTTGCTGCGCGATCACGCAGGGCTCCAGAGAGAAGCGGGGTTCGACCCGCGGATTTGGAACGCTGCCGGCGATGCAGTGATCAACTCTAGTCTGGTGAAGATGGGTCTGACACCCTTGGACACCGACATCCTTCCATGCAGAATCCCCGACGACAATGGCAGGCCCATGCCCGACGGGAAGATGGAGCTGGTCTACTACAACCAGCTACGCAAGCAGAGCAAGGACCAGCAGACCCAGGCCATGCTGATGATGGGTGGTGGGGAAGACGACGATGGTGACGGCGACGGAGACGGAGAGGAGGGTGAGGGCGAAGGAGAGGGCGGCGAAGGCAAGAGCAAGGGCAAAGGCAAGGGCAAATGTCTGAAGCGTCCTGGGCTGATGTGCGGCTCCGGAGCAGGCAACAAGCTCGAACAAGTCGAGGGTGAGGGCAACGTCCCTCATGGTGAGGGCGACGGGCGAAGTCCCATCGACGTCGATCGCATCCGAAAGTCGGTGGCAGCCGCCATCAAGGAGCACGAGAAGTCATCAGAGGGCCGAGGATCAATACCGGGTGAGTGGAGCGTCTGGGCAGACCAGGAGCTTGAGGCACCCAAGGTCCGGTGGCAGGACAAGATGGCTCGGATACAGCGAGGGGTAGTCTCTCGGGCCCGGGGCATGTCAGATTACAGCTACGGCCGGCCCTCTCGTCGGCAGGCTGGTGTGGGTTGGGGGGTCGGCAAGCCTTACTTCCCAACCATGGTCCGCGTAGTTCCCATCGTAGGGTTCTTCGTGGACACCAGTGGCAGCATGAACAAGGACGACTTGCGTCTTGCGATGCAGGAAGCCAAAGGCGCACTGAGGTCAGCTCCTTGTGAGATGTACTTCGGGGCCTGTGATGCTCAGGTTGCCGACGGCGGGATCAGGAAGATCGAGCGTATCGAGGATGCACTTGCGATGCTGACCGGTGGCGGCGGCACGGACTTCAGACCAGTGTTTGAGGCTGTCGAGGCTCTACCTCTACACCGACGACCACACTTGATGCTGTTCGCTACGGACGGCGATGGCCCGGCGCCCGAAGAGCCGCCACCAGGGATCACTGTGGTCTGGGTTTTGGTTGGCAAGCACGCAGTGGTGCCGTACAAAGGGTCCTACGGCGGACCCCGTATAGATTGGGGCGAGGTCATTCACGTGACCGACGAAGGCGCCCGACAAGTAGGAGCGGAGGAGACACGCCTCCGATGAACAACATGAAGAGAATATTCGCATCAGTCACACTCATCGCTGCACTAGTCCTCACACCCGGTTGCGCCCACCTATTCCAGAAGAACCAGCCAGTTCAGAACGCAAATACAGCACTCGGCCTAGGGGCAGCAGCTTGGCACCAGTACGTGCAGGTCGAGAGGTCACGCTGCGACGAGGACACCCCATGTCTGGAGCGTTTGACAGCGCGGGATGCCAAGGCCCTTGAAAGCATCCAACTCGCAGAGCAGCACGTCGACGACCTGGCCCTGGCCATCTCGGTAGGTAACAAGCTGAAGGCCGGCGAGCACCTCGACGCACTTGAGCAGATTGTCATGGGCCTCGACCCACAACACTTCCGCGACACATTCGATGTCCTCGGGTCACTGCGACGACAAGTCGCGGAAATGCAGTAAGGAGACCACGCACATGTACATTGCAATCGATGGAATTGATGGGTCCGGAAAGAGCACAGTGGCTGCTCGCGTCGCCGCAGCGCTGGGCTGCAAGCTAGTCGCCCAACCAAGCCCCGAACATCTGGGTCCTGTGATCCGAAAGGTGCTGCGAGGTGAGGTGGAAGCAACACCGGGGGAGCTGCTTCACATGTTCGTCGGCGATCGCATCGCTCTCTTCAAGGACGTGGTCGAGCCGGAACTCAAGGCGGGCCGGCATGTGGTGTGTGACCGCTCAGCACTGAGCACCTACGCGTACCAGGGGCAATCTGTGTCCTTGGAGATGATTCGCACACTGCATCGCAGGTTCGTACCCAAGAACGATTTGGCCATTGTGATCGCACTGGACGTAGCCTTGGCGCAAAGTCGCTTGGCCGGGCGTGCAAAACAGGAGATATTCGATGGTGACCTCGACATGCAGCGCAAGGCTGCAAATCTCTACCTCGATGCCGCGCACAACCACTACGAGTGTTTCACGCATGACATAGAGATAGTCAATGGGTCACAGAGCCTAGATGCCATCACCCAAGAAATCCTCGAAGTCGTCCTCGCGTGTGAAGGGGTCGCCGCGGTCGAAGCGTAAGCCTGTAGTAATTGCCATCGACACCGGGACTAAGGGAGGCTACAGCGTTTTCCAAGGCGCTCGTCTCCTTGAGTCTGGTGGCTGGAACCACACGGCACGCACCAAGCGGAAAAAGAACCCGGAGATGCGCGGCGATCGGTGGCTCAAATTCCAAAGGAACTTGACGATGACCATAGAAAAATACCTCGCCAAAGGTCTCGGGCAAAAAGACATCGTTGTGGCGTACGAGATGGTTCGTCGGCACTTAGGCACAACGGCAGCCCACGTGTACGGAGGCTGGTTATGTGTGATGGAAATTATCGCTGTGAAGTACCCAGGGATTCGCTGGGTGCCTGTCGAGATAAGCACCTGGAAGATAGCAATGACCGGGGCCGGTAATGCAGACAAGCCTGCATACGTGGCGGCAGCAAACAAGAGGTATGGCTTGAACCTGACACTCAAGGACGAGGATGAGTGCGCGGCGGTCGGAATTGGTCACTGCGTCATCAAGAACAAACTGTAACCATGGAGACCCAGAAAGAGAAAAGAGCCCGGCTTCTACCGGATGTGATCCGGCTCACAAAAGAAGGGTGTCTCCAGAAAGAGATTACTGAGGAGATCGGCGTATCAGGTCCCACAATATCGAGATGGTTACGCGATGCGGGTGTCCTTTCGACCATCGATGCGAAGCGTGCGCGCTTGAAGCCTGAAGCCGTGCGTCTGTACCACCGAGGTTGGTCACACAAAAGGATAGGCCGGAAACTGTGTGTACGTGACACCACTGTAGGTAAATGGTTGAGGGAAGATGGTCTACAGCCTGTACGTGTGCAGCTACCGAAAACCACACCTATTGAAGATAGGTTGGCGTACGGATCCGGTGTCAAAGACCCCATCACCGAATGCGTAGAGTGGGCTAGGGGGAGAGACTTCGATGGGTACGGGCAACTTCACTTCGACGGGAAAGCATCAAGAGCGCATCGCGTCGCTCTTGAGCTCAAGATAGGGAGGAAGTTGAGGAGCGGTGAGCAGGCACGACACATTTGTGACAACCCACCGTGCGTGAACCAGGATCACCTAGAAGTCGGGACGAGTGCTGATAATACAAAGGACAGGGACGACCGCGGCAGGGACAGGTATCGGTACAACAGCCCCGAGAAAATAGCTTTACGGCAGGAGGCATACGCTTTGCTGGACGAGGGTAAGCCTCAACACAAAGTCGCTGCGATCCTAGGCGTAAGCCAACCGACCATAGGGGTGTGGAGAAAAAGAAGGAAGACAGAACCATGAACGCACTAGCCGACATCACAGCAGCAAGCCCAGTGATCACTACGTACTACCAGATCATCTACAAGGCGGCGCCTTGGTCTGTGAAAGAGGAGTTGGCGTCTATGATACACCTGCTGATAGGTACTTGTGGGGTCAGTGACCAGACGGCAGCCTTTCTTTGTGCTGACCGGGCCTGCAGAGTGTTTGCCCCGGCCCAGCTGCGCACGGCGGGTTTCGAGAAGGAAGCGGAGAAGGTAGAGAGCTCAGCAGAAATTAATTCGAGAGCGACCTCGTTGGCCGCTACGAAGGAGGATTGCGGGGCTGCTTATGCTTCTAATGCTTATGCTGCTAATGCTGCTTTTAGTGCTGCTTATGCTGCTGATGCTGCTAATGCTGCTGCTTATAGTGCTGCTTATAGTGCTGATTATGCTGCTGCTACTGCTGCCCTCCCTGCTGCTGCTAATGCTACTAATGCAGCTTACTATGCTGCCATGGCCGCTACTCCGGACAACGCGGATCCAATCAACTGGCCGACAGCCATACAACTCTTCAAAGACCTGTGTGCCCTACCCCGAGGATAGAACCCATGATCAAAGTGTATCTATTTGAAATTGAGGACGAGACCGGAATCGGTCTCATGGCCCTCGACGAGACCGGCGCGCTGGAGATGGGGAAGGTCCTCGCCCCCGGCAACAAAATCACTAGTACCTGGGTCGAAGAGATGAAGTTCACCGTTGGGCTCAACTCCAACCACGACAGCTGCAACGTCATCTACGTCAAGAACCCCGATGACCACACCAAAGTTCCCAAACTCTACGAAGCTTGGCAGGCCGGCGCACAACTGCAGGTCGCACCACAGCCCGATGAGATGAACCAAGAGGCAGTCCAAGCTATGAGGGACAAGTGCCACCTGTGCGCGAGCTGTCTCATGCGGCCAATATGCTCCGTCGCGCAAGCCATAGACTCATCCGAACACGTCACACTCGCAGTGCTCTCACATTGCAACACGTACGCAAGAGAACCAAACCCATGAGCGAAGATAATAAGAAAAAGAAGAAGAAACTCCAACTGAACTACCTGTCTCCACCTATTGTGGCCGGCTGGGTCGAAGAGACCTTCGGTGGTCCCGCGGACCTGGATTGCTGTGCTCACCCTCAGCAGTTCGTCAAAGCCGCGCACCACTGCTACGGCGGGCCGGGTGACGATGACGGTTTGGTCTATGACTGGACGGGGCTCAAGGTGATTCTCAACCCGAGCAACGGAGAGAAGCGTCCTATGGACGAAGACACGAAGGAGCCCCTGGCTCTGGACTTCGTGTGGCACCCACTCAGCAAGTGGGTGACCAAGGCCTATATAAGCTACCAGGCCGGCGCGAGTGTTCTCGCTGTCCTGCCTGCGTGCACCGACAACAAGCGGTGGTTTCACACCTACGTCCCAGATACGTCAGGTGTGGTGCTGCTACGTGAGCGCATCAAGTCGTGGGTACCAGGACCGGTGAAGTCACTGCATGACGAGGGAACTCCTGTCCCCTGCACGCAGCCCAACCAGGCTCACATGATGGCTCTGTGGACCAAGGACCCGAAGATCCACGGTCGATTCATGAAGGCAGTATCGCCCCACGGGATCGCGCTCAGCTTCCAGGTACCGGAAGGCTACGACCCCGAGGACTACGAGGACTAGCGGCCGGCCATCTCCGCGAGCGCCTTGTTCAGCTCCTCCTCAACAGTGGGGAGGGGTATGACAGGCCGCCCGTGTGCCTCAGCAATTTGCTCAGAGATATCGCGCCCGACTTTCAAAATCAGCAGCCGGTTGTAGACGGTCTCTTTCCGGGTGGTGTCGACTTCACTGCGAGTCTCGAAGGCCTGGGCCTTGACTTGCTTTATCTGCAGCTCTGTCTCCAAGCGGTGCCTCGCGTTCTCGGAGATCATATTCGTCGCGTACGCTCCACCTCCCCCGAAAATAGGGAGCAGAGCCACCACGAGGGCTATTATCCTGTTTCGTTGGGTACGTCTGTTTTCTTCAAGGCGTTGCATCTCACTCCTGAATTTGTCTGATGTTCTCACCATTTCCTCACCAGGGCGCTAGTGACTCAGGATAGCTATTAGGTCTCGGTACCGTCCAAGCTACCGCCCGGAAGGTCGATGGTGCCTACACCAGCAGAGACGTCGAATGAGATGAACTCGCCGGTGCCAGCCGCCCAGTTCGCGGAGGTCCACGTGTCGGTGTCTGCGCCGGGTCGGTGTGCATACCCCATGTTGTTGCCAGTGCCTACAGGGCCAGCGGCGTCGAGGTTAGGCAGGCCGCCGAACACATTGGATCCCAAGGCGTTGTCGTCTCGGGCCCATACGTTGCTGGCGTGCTGCATCTTGGCGTTCACTGTGAATAGGAAGCCGACTTTGGCATCGACATACATCCGCGCGTACACACCGGATGCAATTTGTGCCTCTATTAGGAGATTGGGTTCGCCGACGTTGGGTGAGTGACTCTCGGACCAGTTGGCGATGTTGCTGACATCGACACCAGCAGGGGTTTCAACATCGTTGATTTTCTGTACGACGCGATTGGTAATCTCGGTCTGGTTGCCGTGGCAGAAGTCCTCAACAGACTCAATACCACTCGACCGGTCAATACGATGGTTGTTCGTGTGAGTGACACCAGCAGAGTCGGTGACCAGGTCGTTGAGGCCTAGGGCTTGACCGCCATTGTCGCCAGACAGCTTGATCACCAAGTTGCTCAGCCAAACCTCCAAACTCCCGGCGGATATAGACGTAGCGTCTCGCCAGGACTGAGAGTTCTGATGACCGATCATGCTGCTCCCGCTGTTAGGGACAGACGTGGTACGCCCCAGGTCTTCCATCATCGACTCAATGGTCTCGTTCAGTGACTGAGTAGAGCCGAGCGTGTTGGGCCAGTCCGACGAAGCTGTCAAGACAGGAGGTGTTACGTTGGAGGGCTGGAACTTGATTTTGCCCGCACCACCTATGCCGGAGGTTGCGTTCAGGTCGTTGAAGATCCCTTCGAAAGCATCGTCGACAACCGAAGCTGCTTCGAGGTTGGCGTAGTCCAGAGCACCCGATACACCAGATAGGCTTAGACCGATGCGTGATGCACCTGAGACACTGACGTCATCCTCAAGGTCTGCCCGGAGGTTATCAACAGCCTCCTGCATGGTGGTGGACGTCGCAAGCTCGGTCCAGATAGCAGGGGTGGCCGCTGGGTCAAAGGTAACTTCGCCACCGCCGAGAGTGCTGAGGGCTGTAAGCAGGCCGACTGCGAAGTCGACAATCTTTCCTTCACGTACAGATAAGGAACCGACAACAGCATCAAAAGCGAACTGTTTGTTGGTGATATCGATGTTGCCACCAGGGATGACCGTGGTGGTCGGGTCAATCTGCACATCGAAGAGCTTGACCTCGTCGGGGTTACCGATGGGTCGCGTCGCGGAGCCGGGCAGTGCCTCTGGTGCTTGTCGGACGATCAGCTCATAGTTTTCGTCGACGTTGAACTGGACTTCGGTTCCGGTGCCATCCACTTGGACGTTGCTCAGTTCGAGGTCGAACTTTACGAAGACCGCAGTCCAAAGAACATTGCCTACAGCGGGGTTGACGATCGGTGCTCCATCGGAATCGATCGAGAGGTCAGCCAGCTCAGCAACAGCCACACGGATGCGACGTCCGGTGTTGTCGTAGGCCGTGCCGGCCGTGATATCAATTTCCTTGGCACCCACACCCGGCGTGCCTATAAGACCATCGGTGATACCGATGAACCCGAAGTCCGAGACAGTGTCCCGGTCAGCTTGTTGGGCGTTGTCGAACGCCTGGTCCATTTGTCCCTCATTCACCAGCTGTCCGAAGTACCAATTAAAGAGATTCATACGCGTATTCTAGGCCTTGACAGGCTCTGTTTTACAGTTTAGGGTCTCTGTGTGACACAAAACGAAAGGTGGGCAAAAGTCCAAGGTTTCCCAGACTACAGCATCAGCAGTGCTGGTAGAGTCCGACGAGATACAAGCGCTCGCGGCGCAAGAGCTGGGAGAGTTCTTAAGCCAATCAAAAGCAACACCTACGGACACCTGTCCGTCGCCCTTGCTAAGGCTAGAGCACCACACAGATGTCTCATTCACCGCCTCGTGGCGGAGGCCTTCATCGGAGAAATCCCCGACGGGTGGGTCGTCAATCACATCAACGCAGACCCCACCGACAACCGAGTCGAGAACTTGGAGATCTGCACTCAAGCACAGAACATCCGCCACGGCCGCGCGCTTGAAGTAGGAAACCCACGGAAGGCGAGAAAGGTCGGCTTCGATCAAGCTAAGGAAATCAGGGAGAGGTACGCAGCTGGTGAGACACAGAAGGCGCTGGGTGAGGCGTTCGGTGTCCGCCAGACCTCCATCTCCCACATCATTCGCGGCGTAACGCACAACGAGGCCGAGGGACCCACTAAAACCAAGACCCGCCTCACCGACACGGAATGTCTCGCAATCGTCTACCGTGCCCGGGAAGGGTTCAAAACCAAGGACATCGCCAAGACCTTCGGCTGCGATCAACAGACGGTGAGGAACTTGGTCACAGGAAAGACTCGGAAGCATATCCTGGAGTTTGTGGTGAAAGGTCATGGTAGAGCGAAGGATTAGGGTGAGCTCTCACACAGAAAGGTGCCGATACCGAGGACGCCCAACACAGTATCGCTGATTGTCCAGCAGCCGTCGATAGGTATGACGGGTGGCTCGGGCTCGATGATGTTGAGGATGTGCTCGTGAGCCGGCTTCATGTAGGTGCCGATCTTCATGATTTTATCGCGCTGGTCGGCAGTCAGGACCACGGGAGCCACGATGTAGAAGCTGTACCAGAGGGGTGAACCGATGGGTGGCGCGAGCATGGTCGTGATGCCTAGCAAATCCTGTTCGATCTCCCAGTAGTTGGTGCCGTTGATCGAAATGATCTCCACCTCAACGCCAAGGAAGAACCGGACAGCGTTGACGATGCCCTCGGCGGTGCCTTTCTGCTGGTAAACCTCTACAAGGATACGAACCAACCGCCGCTTGTCGATCTCTGTCAGTGAGATGAAGTCGAAGGGGTTGCCGAGGTCCAGCAGCATCGCGTCCAGGAACTGTTCCGGGCACACATCTGGGTCGAAAATCTGTGACCACTCATCGACCTCGCACAGCAGCAGGTCGGTCAGGTCCTGGAAGATACCCAGGAACTTCTCCAGGTCGCCAGTGTCGTCCTCCTTGATATTCAGGGAGGGGATCATGTTGGCGAGCTGGAAGTCGCGGTCCTCGGGGAAGTTGGGGGTGAAGCTGGTGAACTCGAACGCTCGGCCACCGGGATCGATGGTGTTGCCGTTGGTGTCCTGCACCGTATTGGTCACAGTCAGGTCGTACTGCTTGCCAAAGGTAGCCTCGATGTCGAAGGTAAGGTCGACGGTAGTCAGCGACACCTGGGTCACCGCCTCCACAACCATGGTCACAGCGGGGACTGTGGTTGCGTTAGGTCTGACCTGGAAGTTCTCTGTGTTGAGGACACCGAAAACAGTGGTGTCCATCACCATCTCATCGTTGAACTCGATACGCAGGGTCTTCTTGTCCTGCATGACAGCCGTACTCACCGCCGGCAAGATGGTGTCGGCCATGTTGAAGACGTAGGACTCAACCAGTGTCTCGACCGGGGCGTTGGTCGCTGTGGTGACGTGAACTCGGACTTGCTGCTCGGATGCGAACTGGAACAGAGACTCCCCAGAATCCACTGTGATGGTGAACTCGGTGCCTACCCCACCTGGGCCTACCGAAGCGGTTGCAACGGAGTACGGGGCGACTGGGGCCCCTGCTGTGTAGACTACGACACCATCAATCTCGATGGTTGTCGCGGCCAGGTCGACTCCGTTACCTGTGAAGTCGGCAACTGTGAGCACCCAAGTCGCCAAGTCCACAGGGACCTCTGACTGGTTTGGATGAGGGAACCGGTTGATGAGGGCTAGGTCGAGCGTTGTGTCGGTATCGAAAATCAGTTGGTCGAAGATGACAGTGGGCAGCTGACCAATGACAGCACCTACACCACCGCCGAAGCTTAGGCCGAGCACCAGAGTTTGGGCGCCGACCAATGCGCCGATTGGGATGGCCAGGTCATTGAGGTCAATCTCGTAGCCTGAGCCGGCTGCATGAGACAGGTCGGCTAGGGTCACGGTAGAGCCGCCGGTGGTCATTGTGATCGACCAATCGTGTCCGCCTGGCGTCTCCTCGTGGAAGATGGCACGGCCACGAGCTCGCACAAGAACGACATCGTCGTAGTCCCCGGTCTGGGAGACAGCGACGTTGTCACCACCGGACAGGAGAACTGTGTTGCCTGGGTCTGTATGGCCCAAGACAACGCTACCAGACCCAGTGCCCTCCACAGGCACGTAGTTGTGCGGAGGACTCTGCCAGAGCTGGGCGAAGCTAACCTGATACTCGAATACCGTCAGTGCCATCTAGAATACAGTTTGACGTTCTACGGCGTGATGGTCCACTGCTCCGGCCCGGCCAGGCTCGGTCTGGTGCCAGAAAGTTCCCGGGGGTCCCTCGGTAAGGGGGTCGCTTCCGCTGTTGACCTTGGTCACGTCGTCGGTGAACAAGTCCATACCGTCGATCGCTTCAAACACCGGGGGGTTCGTGAGATCCGGCTCGCTGCTGCGAAAGCACTGTAGGTGCACGTCACCGTTGGCCTGAACAGTGGCGTCGAGTTGGAGGTGCACCCACTCACCCAGGGCGACAGCATTGACACTCTTGCGTAGAATCACAGAGCTTCCCACAAGCCCGACGTTGCCTGCTGGCAAGCCCGCGGACACAGGACCCTTGACCAGTACGATGTGACAAGGGTCGTCGTTCTGAAGTCCCAGCATGTACGCTGTGCCATTCACATCGACCGCTGCTTGGTTGGACCCGAGGCAGGCGAAGATACCGACATCGTAGCCGGTGCTGCCTACAGAGATGTAGCGAACCATGGCACCGGAGAACACACAGCCTTTGTCGAAGACAGGAAGCGGAGCGGAACCGACGTACTTGCGACCGAGAGAGCCCGAGGACGCACTGGTGGAGCTGTTGTAGCCCCAGACGTTGGGACCGCCGCCAAGCATCGGAGTGAGACCACTCGTCGCACCCATCACGGCAATTGAATCTGAAATGTTGTTTGTTAAATTAAGCCAATCTGATGACGCCACAGGATTCTCCAAACGCGCTTGCATATTCTGCGGGGGTGAGGTAGAGTCCTCCCCATGAGCGCACGAAGCCCATCTAGTAGTGAAGTCCTGACCGCGATCAGCGAAGGACGTTTGAGAGTAGCAGGAACGCTGATTGAGACCAAAGGCCCTTGGCCTAAGTCCGTATGGAGTGCGAGAACCTGGGAAGCAGTCCACCCCCCGAAGAGACCCGAGAGACCGTACTATAGAGTGTCGTTCACGAGTTCCGAGGGCTCGTTCAGGTGCTTGGTCCACAGGCTGATTTGGTTCGCGGCCGGCCGCGAGATCCCTGAAGGCTTCGAAATCAACCACATCGACGGGGACAAGAAGAACTGCGCGCTGGATAACCTTGAGCTCACAACGCCAGGTCAGAACCAACGGCACGCTCTGGACTTGGGTCTCAAAGTCCCGGCGCGTGGGCGTAAAATGGCCACACGCAACAAACTTTCGGAGGATGAGGTCCGGTGGGCGAGGAAGGAAGCGGCTGACGGTACAAGCCAAGCTGACCTGGCGCGGCAGCTTGGGGTGCACCAGTCTCATATTTCGAAACTCTGCAGCAGAAAGATCTACGGATGGGTTGAGTAAGCCCATACTAAATCTGCGCCGCATCGGGCGGGAAGATGTCCTTGAAGTGAAAGGTCTCGGTGAGTTCGGTGAGGTCGGGAAGACTAGACAGCGATGGGTTAACCACACTCACTATCAAGGTGTCCGCGCTGTTGAGGGGGAACAAGTACAGTTCCGGGATGGTAGGGATGGTGACGTCCAGTAGAGTGCCTGCGCCCACAACATCCGATGCTCCGTTGATGCGCGCCTGCATCAGCTGAGCTGCGTACAGAAGCTCAAAGCCTGGGTCGGCGTTGGCAGTAATCTCCAGTGTGGTGACAGTGAAGATAACGGAGTTGATGGTGACTTGGAAGTTCTGTGAGAATACCCAAGTGTGGATGAGGTGAGTTCCTCGCTCGATGCGGGGGTAGGTCTCAATAGGCTCAGCCAGTGTGTCGGCAAAGGTCAGGCTCTCGAAAGCTGGGGCCGGTGTTGTGAAGTCGGCGTCGTAGTTCTCGATCGCCCCTTGGTCGAACACCTCAACATCAAAAGCAGGCGCTGGTGTTGCGAAATCGGCGTCGTAGTCTTCGATCAGACCTTGGTCGAAGGTCTCGGAGACTGTCGGGTTGGGCTCACCTAGGCGGTTGATCCAGCCGGGCTCATGAAGATTGTATCGCTCGTTGAAGCTCTCTAGACCATCGTCGAAGAACTTCAGGTCTGCAAACTCAGCGGTACCGACCGTGAATCCATAGCCGTAGGTGTAGCTCTCGAAGTCGGGCTCTCTCGGGTCGTCGAACTCCAGGCCCTCTGTGGCCGTGCTCGATCCACTGGAGACCCAAGACCAGGGCGCGCCCGGGTGGGTGACTCCGAAGACAACACCGCGAGGGAAAGCGAGCGCCGTCTGCGCGCGTCCACCCAGCACCTCGAACTCAGCGTTGGCACCGGGTACTAGGCTGGAGATGCGGACATGGTCGCCAGCGCCGTCGACGAACACATCGGCGGTCACCAAGGGACTCTGTCCTATGATGGCAGCGACAGCAGCCGCTGCCGTGAGACCATCCACAGCGTCGAGGGTGAGAATCACTGAGGTCGCACCGACATTCAAACGCAGTTCATCACCGTCCACGAGCAAGAAGGGAGCAACGATCTCGCTGATCAGTTGCCCTCCTATACCGTCGGAGAATTCGAAGCCGAGATTAAGGAACGTATGAGCCACTAGAAAAGGTCCCCGGTGAATCCGTTCCGCAAGGTTATAGTGCCTAGTATAGGCAAGTCAAAGTTTCCGATGGCGACATCCGAGTGGTTGCCATTGACTAGGAAGTCGCTGGCATTGTCTCCCATCTTACGGACACCCGCTGAGTCACGCACTGCGTTGGTGATGTCGCTGAGGGGTATCTCAGCCGGGTCACCAACCTCGACCTTGTATTGAAGACCGAACTTGATGTCCTCATTGATCGTACCATCCGAGTTTCGGATCGCAAAGAATGAAGTCAGGGACTCCACGATGTTGGTCCGTGCTGCCTCTTCTGTGAACCCAGCGTCCAGGAACACAACGCATTGGATGTTGACGTCCAAGTAGCTGGCGTCGAGCACGTCTAGTTGGAAGGTGATGGTGTTGGGGCGGGTCACTGTGACCGCGCGGAGAACCTCGTCCTTCAAGAACTGGGAAGGAACACCACCATCCTCAGGTACGACGAAGAGCTTGCCCCGGTTCTCAGGGATGCC
>SPKZ01006225.1_pt1 | contig 16522 bp, 21 predicted proteins | sample 2456571 | NCBI WGS metagenome assembly SPKZ01 (sample SAMN11192286, study PRJNA482655) | marine metagenome | biome: ENVO:00000447; feature: ENVO:00000244|ENVO:00000211|ENVO:00000569|ENVO:00002023; material: ENVO:00002151; isolation source: ocean water from marine abyssalpelagic zone ...
GAGTATTTTCATCTACAAGTTTGTCTTGTTGATCTCCATATAAAAAGATAATACTTTGTTGTATGATTTTTACTTTATATTTTAAAGCACTTTGAACTAAATTTTTAGTACCTTCATTTCTAATTATATCTGTTTGTTCCCAATTAGGAATTGCTGTTGCTAAATTAATTACGCATTGCACATTTTGCATTGCAGTATCTAAAGAAGAGATATCTAAGATATCTCCCAATACGCTTGAATGAGCAATTTTTGAGTATTTCTCTAAATCTTTTTCATTTCTTACCATTGCACATACATTATGTCCAGCACTTATAAGTTGTGGAATCACCTTTTTTCCTGCTACTCCTGTTGAGCCAATAACTAAAACGTTCATTTAAAATCCTTATGTTGTTTTTACATAAGAATAATAGGAGATTAAAGAAAGAAAAAATTGTATATTTAGGACAAAGTCTTTTTTTCTTTTACATATTGTTTGGGACTTTTTTGCATAAAGGTTTTAAATTCTCTTATAAAATGCGATTGATCAAAATAACCATTGTTGTAACCAACATTTGTCAAGGTATCAAAAGAAACATTTCGTAATTCTTCTCTGCTGTATTTTATTTTTATTATTCGTAGATAAATATTAGCTGATATGCCTAGGTATTTTTTAAATAACCTATCAATTGATCGTCTGCTTATATTAAGAAGAGAAGAAAGTTCTTCTATCTCAATAATACCTTTATCTTCTTCTATCTTCTTAAGCATAAAAACAAAAGACTTAATTTTCGAATCTTCTTTAAACAAAGACAATAAATAGCTGTTAAAGACTTCTTCTATACTCTTATCCTCTTTAGCTAATCTTTTATATAAACTATTCTCTTTTATTAGAATATTGTTTTGATATAAGTTTGAATAATCATTTTTAAAAAAACAAAAAGCACCTGCTGGATTAAATCTAATACCAAGTAAATTACAATTATTTTCTAAAACCACAGAAACAGCATGCTCATGTATTCCTAAGAGTAGTATTTCGCCCATCTCTAAATCATAAGTCTTTTTTTCTGTTTTTATTTTTATCTTATTTCCTAGATTTACAATAAGCCCCATCGCTCCATCAGGAGCAAGAAGATATTCTACTGTTTTTTCCAAAGTACACTTTACCTGCCAATAAGATTGAACATATAATTCTATTTTTTTATCAACGATAAAGAGAGAAAAATTTAAATCTTTAAGTTTATTGTTCATTGTTTTCTTTCATCTATCTCTCTTAGATTGTAATGATTGCAAATAAAGTATCTGCATTTAATTTTATAATTTTATTAGAAGTGACTCTTTCTAAATGAGAAAAATATTCTTTTTTAAAATTTCTATACTCTTTTTTGCTTAAGTTGGAAAGAAAAACTTTAAAACCAGAGCTGTTTATTAAATCCCACCACTGTTCTATACTTAAATTCAATCGTATTTTAACATATTCAATTTCTAAATTTGAAGGATTAATTAAAGATGAGAGTTTTCTTATGTCTTCTTTACTGTTTAGTGATATAGCATCTAGTTTTTCAGGCATTTTAATATTATAATTATTCTCTAACATTTCTAAGAAAGTTTTAGTATAGGGCTGAAATGCATCTTCGGTGAAGCTTGAGAAAATAAATCTTCCACCTTTATTGATTCGAGTACTTATATCACAAAATACTTTTTCCATATTAGGATAAAAGAACAATCCGTAAGCACAAGTAACAAGATCAAACGGACCAGCAGATAGTTCTAAGTTTTCTACATCTTGATGGTACAAATGTATGTTTTTTATATTCTGCTCTTTTATTTTTATCTTAGCAATTTTTAGCATATTTTGTGAAATATCAATACCATGAATAAAAGACTTAGGATATTGTTTCGCTATTTCTATTGCAATATTTGCAGTTCCTGTTGATAAATCTAAAATACTCGCATTGTTTTTCATATCATGTTTTTTTAATATTTGAACAAGTTTTTTTGCAGAGATAAGGAAGTGTTCATTCTTATCATAGTTCTTTGCTACTTCATCGAAGGTAGAACTTATAGATTCTTTAATTTTATTATCTTCACTATTGTTTTGCATTCTAAAATATCCAATTTACAATTATTTTTTTATTCTAGCCGTTACTTCAATTTCTAATTTCATATCATCATCCAATAATCCAGCTATAAACATAGTAGCTGCTGGTTGGGCAATGCCTAAATATTTTTTAAATACTTCCCAACATGGCTCAAAATCTTTTTTATTTGGAAAAATATAATGAACTCTTACAACCTCATCTAAAGAACTACCAGCTAATTCAAGCGCTTCTTGAATATTTAAAAAACATTGTTCAGCTTGTTTTATTACATCACTAGAAATACTCATATTTTTATAATCATACCCAGTAGTTCCAGAAACAAAAACGTAATCTCCATCTACAATTGCACGGGAATAACCAATCTTAGTTTCAAAAGGGGAGCCTGTTGATATTTTTCTTCTATTCAATATATTTCCTTTTATTAATATTTGTAAGTACAATTTACTCCCATTATATATGAAAAAAATAAAAATTTATCTAAAATAACTAAAATTAAGTATGGATATTTTTCAGAGAAATAATTAAAGCGAATAATTATAATTATTATTGTGTATAATATCTTTTCAAACTAGGAAAGGATACATATTGTTATTAGATGAAAGACAAACACTAATATTAGCTATTATCGTTTTATTTCTTGGAAGTTTTATCAATAAAAGAGTTGGTTTTTTAAAAGAATACAATATTCCAGAGCCAGTAACAGGCGGAGTCTTAGCTTCTTTAATTTTTGCAAGTATTTATTTTTTTGCAGATATTACCATCTCTTTTACTTTAGAAACAAGAGATATTTTACTTATTGTATTTTTTACTACTATTGGTTTATCCTCTAAACTCTCAACCTTACTAGAAGGAGGTAAAATACTAGTTATTTTATTAATAATTGCAGTTGTTTATCTCTTTATACAAAACTTTACAGGCATTGCAGTTGCTAGTGCTAGTGGATTAGATCTTAGTATTGGAGTATTAAGTGGTTCTGTGTCTTTAAGTGGAGGGCATGGTACGACAATAGCTTGGGCTCCCATTTTTAAAGATACCTATAATATAAACAATGCAATGGAAATAGGAATCGCTTGTGCTACTTTTGGTTTAGTATTAGGAGGCATTATTGGTGGACCAATTGCTAAATATTTAATAAACAAAAACAATCTTATTCCTAAGTCTTCTAAAAAAGATATGGTAGTAGGAATAAAAGATGAAACACATAAAAAAATATCTGTTGATTCTATGTTAGGTGTATTTCTAATTATAAGTCTAGCAGTTGGTTTTGGTTTACACCTTGATGATTTATTAAAAAGTTACAATATTAAACTTCCTACTTTTGTAACTTGTTTATTTGGAGGAATAATTCTAACAAACACTATTCCTTATATCTTTAAGAAACTAAAGTGGGCAGAAGGCACAACCTCTTTGGCTTTAGTTTCAGACTTATCACTAAACTTATTTTTAGCAATGTCATTAATGTCTTTACAATTATGGACTTTAGTAGATTTAGCCCTGCCTATTTTATTTTTACTTTTAGCACAAGTAATAGTAGTAAGTCTCTTTGTCATTTTTTTTGTTTTCCCTTTATTGGGAAAAGATTACAATGCCGCTGTTATGTCTTCAGGATATGCAGGTCTAGCCCTAGGCGCAACGCCAACAGCAATAGCAAATATGACAGCAGTAACAAAAAAATTCGGACCTGCTCAAAAAGCATTTTTAGTCGTACCTTTAGTAGGGGCTTTTTTTATAGATATTTCAAATGCAATAATAATAAATACTATTTTATCCTGGATATCCTAAGAAAGAATAAGCTGATTTTTACAAAGTTAAATTAAAAAATAAACCTATGCTGGTTTAAATGAACCAGCAGTATTTATAACTATTGTTATTGCTCTATTCTTCTTTTAAATTGATAAATTTTTCACTGCTCATACTTGGAATAAATTCTTGAATATCATACTTTGCCAAATCATTTATCTTAAAAGGGGCTTCATTTATAATTTTTTGAAGTGTTTTTAGATTATTTACTTGTGAAAGTATTATTCCCCCTGTTCGTGGAACTTTTCTTCCTGAGGCAATAAAGTTACCTTTTTTATATTGAATCTTTAAATACTTAACATGCTCTGCTAATAAACTATCTACAAGGTCCAAACTAACGGTATATGTTATTGAGACTATAAACATTTTTTTCCTTATGTTTTAATATAAATTACTAGAGCTAATTATTAAAGGTTTTTCCCATAGTGTTCTACTGTTGGAAAAGGTTCATAATAATGATGCAATAATTCTTTCCATTGTTTGTACTCGGAAGATTCTCTAAACCCAATGGTATGGTCTTCTAATGTTTCCCACTCTACTCTTAATAAATACCTAGAATTATTTTCAAGGCATTTTTGCAAACTATGTGAAATATAACCTTTCATTGAAGATATGATTTTTTGTGCTTCTTTAAATGTATTTTCAAAGCTTTGTTCTTGACCTTTTTTTACATCCAGTATTGCAATTTCTGTTATCATTTATTTTCCTTTTAAATCCACTTTTGTTTTTCATAGCCTACAGTAACTTCACTTTGTGTTTCACCTGTATGTGCAGTTGATTTTGGTTCTATCATCATGAAATGTGTATCAGGTGTAGCACAAGGACAATGTTCTACACCTTTAGGAACCACATACATTTCCCCTTCTTTTAAGACAATATCTTTTTCTCTTAACTGCAAGGTAAGCTCACCTTTAAACACTAAAAATAGTTCATCTTCATTATCGTGTTTATGCCAAACAAGTTCACCACTACCTTTTGCAATTTTAACAAGCTGAGAATTTGATTGCGCAATTATTTTAGGTGTCCACTCTTTCGTAAATAAAGAAAACTTTTCTTGTATATTAATTTTATTATCCATGTATATCCTTTGTTCTACTATATATAAAAAGATACAATTTTGTATAGAACATTATTGATATTTACTCAATTAAAGATTTTTTTTAAATTTATTATGAAAAAAGCACAAAAATAAGTTTATTTCTCTAAGGTTTCTACTCTATTTCTGCCCTTTTTTTTAGCTATAAATAAGGCTTCATCTGCTCTGTTTATTAACGATTCTGAGGTCTCTTCTTTTTTATATAAGGAGACTCCAAAACTTGCTGTTTTAGATCCAATGGTAGGAAAATTATGATTTTGTATTTTTTCTCTTAGCTTGTTTGCTAAAATAATAATCTCATCAAGCGTTTTGATAGAAGATATGATTACAAATTCTTCTCCGCCCCATCGTCCAAGAATATGCCCATCCTCAAGAGCACTTTTAAGTATTTTTGTAAATTCTACTAAAGTCACATCCCCTACAAGATGTCCATAAGTATCGTTTACTTTTTTAAAATAATCAATATCAATAATAATAATACTAAAAGTGCCATTTTCTTTATTGGCTTTTAACATTTCATCTTCAATAGTATTATCTAACTTAATTCTATTATAGGTATTGGTTAGTTTATCTGTAATAGATAATATTTCTAATTCTTTGTTTTTATGTTCTAACTCTTTGGTTCTAACAGTAACCATTTGTTCTAATTCAAGCTGGTATTCATATAGAGAATTAGCCATTTTACTTAAAGAAGAAGATAATAAACTTATTTCTTTTACTGAACTATTGATAGTTATAACTTTATTAAATTCTCTGTTTTTTATCTTATTACTTTCTTTTGCTAATAATAAAATGGGTTTTACTATAATAGATGCAAAAAACCAAAGAATAGGAATGAAAATAAAGAACAAAACAATAAGTATTTTATCCATCTTTGAAAACTTCTCCATATAAGGCGTCATCATTAAATCTAATAAAACGTACGATAATAAGTACTCTTTTTTATTATAACCTTTAATTTCTACAAGGCTATAAATATACTCTTTTCCTTTTATAGTACTAGTATTAATAAAATTTCTTTCAAAGTTATTTATATCAATATTTTTTATTAATTCCATAAATATCAAATCCTCTTTACTTGATTTTGCAATAATATTTTGATCAACATCAAATAAATAAGACTCTAAATGACTATTATTTTTTAAAATATCTGAAAAATTTTCGAGTAAAATATCTATTGCAAATACATTATTATTGTTCATGTTTTTTGAATAAGTGATTCCATTTTCACTAATATTAGAAAAAGTATAGGGACCCACTTTTGTAATAGTATTTGATTCAATGGATTTTTTATACCAAGGCCTTTGATTAACTATATAATCAGTACTTTCATTTTTTGTAAAACTTAGCTTAAAATTTTTGTCATAAAGACTTAGAATTTTTTCTTGATATTTGTTTATTTCGATTAACAGCCATTTATCTTCTTTTTTTGCATTATAAATCTTTTTTAAATCTTTATTACTATCAAGTTTAATGAGTTCGTAAAACCTATTATCATTAAAGCCTATATAAACAGAATATAAATTCCTACTATCATTTAATATATTTGAAAATATTTCTAAATACTTACGCTTATTTGTGAAAAGAGTTTCTGCATTTATGTCTTTTATAAAAGGAATAGTTGATGTAATTAAAGAATTACTCACTGCATTTATTCTCTTAATATTTTCTTCTATTTTATAGGAAGTTATTTCAAACTGCTTTTTCATTGCACTTTTAGCTAAATCTTTAGAAAAACCAACTTGTATATAAAAGGTAACAGCCATAATAATGGTAGCAATCAGTAAAAATAATCCCATGACCGTAATACGAATAGGTATTCTAATCATAATTTTCCTTATTAAAGTATTTATTAGTATAAGTAGTATAATACTGTACTTACATTAACTATTTAAATTATTATATTTATAAATGTAAATTTAAAAATAATTTTGAATAAATAGTAACACCTGAATTAACTTAAAAAGAATAAAAGAAGCGCAGAAATTATAAATTATAAATTATAAATTATAAATTATAAATTATTTAATAGGCCTAGTTTATAAACAAGATAAGTTTTAAATATTTTTATTATAAGATAAAGAACACTAAGAGCCTTAGGATTAATGATGTTAATACTCGTTTATTTTCTTTTAGCCGTTGGAATCTCCTTTATTTGTTCTATTTTAGAAGCAGTGCAACTCTCAATTACTCAAGCTCACATAGAAATTATCAAAAAAACCAATAAAGAACTTGGATTATTAATGTCCAAACAAAAAGAAAACATTAACAGCTCTATTGCTTCCATTCTAAGTTTGAATACTTTTGCTCATACCTTTGGAGCAGCAGGCGTTGGTAGCGAAGCTGCTAAATTATATGGGCAGGAATATATGTTTTATATTTCAGCTGTACTTACTTTAATTATTCTGGTTTTTTCTGAGGTTATTCCAAAAACGATTGGGGCTTATCATTGGAAAAGCTTAAGTCCTATTTGTGCAAGAACAATTAATATCTTAATGTTAATAACCTACCCCTTAGTAAAAGTAATGAATATTATTACCTCAGTAATAAGTAAAAAAGAAAGCGATTCAATTAGTAGAGAAGAAATTGTAATTTCAGCTAATCTTGCCCAAAAAAAAGGTGTAATACGAGACAAAGAAACAGATGTAATCCAAAATGTTTTAAACTTAAATGATATAAGAGTAAAAGACATACATACACCAAGAAGCGTAATGTTTTCAATACAAAAAGATGAGTATTTGGCATCTTTTAAAGATAAAAACAAAAAACTTGATTTTGAAAAAATTAAAGAATATTCACGTATTCCTATATATGAAGAAAACATTGATGACATCGTGGGAATCATCATTTCAAAAGAATATTTTTATGAATATATATTAAACAGCTTAGAAAAAAAAGAAGAATTAATAAAAAAAGTTTATAGAATCAATGAAAATATACCTATATCAAAACTCTTAGATATTTTTCTTTCTCGACATGAACACCTTTTTATTGTAGAAGATAATTATGGCCAAACAGAAGGTATAGTTACCCTAGAAGATGCCATTGAAAGTTTGCTTGGAATTGAAATAGTAGATGAATTGGACAAAGTAGTAGATATGAGAGAAGCAGCTAAATTAAAAATGCAAATATTACGCAATGATTTTCTTAAAAAAAAGTAAATACTTTTTCAAAAAAATCACCTTTTAAGTAAGTCTTTTATTTATTGGATGATTTTCATTTAATTGTAAAAGGTCCCATAAGTTTCCATAAAGATCTTCAAAAACTGCAACGGTTCCATATTCTTCATCTTTAGGTTCTCGTATAAAATGAATGCCATCTTTTTTCATTCTGTTAAAGTCACGCCAAAAATCATCCGTATTTAAAAACAAAAATACTCTTCCACCTGTTTGATTTCCTACAAAATTATTTTGTTCTTCTTTAGAAGCTCTGGCCAAAAGCAAACTTACTCCCTTAGAGTTAGGAGGTGAGACCACAACCCATCGTTTATTTTGCTCTTCTTGATAAATATCTTGAATTAAATCAAACTTTAATTTTTTCACATAAAAATCAATTGCTTCATCATAATCTTTTACCACTAATGCAACATGTACTATTGACTGTTTCATTTTAATCCTTTTATTAGTGTTATACTATTAAAAACTTCTACAAAAATAAAAGAAGAAATTTTTTCCCTCTTTTAATTCTAAAGTACGATAATAAGAACTACTTCTTGAAATTTTTTAGTAGTTTTTTTTCTTCATCCAAAGATAAATAACGCCACGATGAACTCTTGATATCAAGTTTTAAACTACCTATCATAGTTCGTTTTAAATCAAGAACTTTTAAAGGTGTCCCAAATTTTGGGTCTTTCATAGCGCCAAAGAGTCTTCTTATATGGCGATTTTTACCTTCATCAATTTGAACTTTTAGTTTTGTTTTAGCCCCAGCAAAACTTATTTTTTCAAGCTTTGCTTTTAATAGTCCATGAATACTGTCCACTCCATTTTTAGCTTGAAGAAGATGTTCATCAGTAACATGTCCCCTAACCCAAACTTCGTATATTTTAATACAATTACCTGGTTTTGTTAAAAAATTATTTATTTGACCTTCTTTTGTAAATAATAAAAGTCCCTTTGATTCTAAATCAAGACGCCCAATAGGCATCCATCCTTCTTCATAAACCCAAGTGGGCAAGAGTTTATAAACTGTTTTTCGTCCAAGATCGTCAGTTCTTGTCACTAAAAACCCCTTAGGTTTATTAAAAACTAAGAGTTTAGTAGAATCGGCATTATCTTTATTCATTAAGTGTATTCCTTAGATATTTTTACAATAATAAATTATGATTGTAAAAATATTTATAAAAGTATTAGTTTCGTTTTGCATTAACAACAGTATAACTAATTAACGCTATAGCCACCATCTATCCCTGTATATTTATACAATAATTGGGCTTATATAAAATGCAATTTTATGAATTTACACTATAATACAGAAGAAAATATGCTTTGTTTAGCCTATTTTTTAAATTTTAATAAAAAGACTAATTATGAAAAAAAAATTATTTACAATAATCTTTAGCGCTTTAAGTTTTATGCCTTTTTTTGCAAATGCAAATGAAAGTGATTATTTATATTCAACGCTTTGGTTTCAAAAAGCGCAAGAATACAAAGCGAATACTCTCTCTCAATACAAATTAGCAAAACTAATGTTGGATAAAGCCATTCTTGATAAATCATGGAGTGCAGTCACTAGTGTACAAGGCAAAAACTATGAAAATAAAGCTCTAGCTGTTATTCTTGATTTAGATGAAACGGTTATTAACAATTCACCTTTTTCTGCTAAATTAATTGCAGATAATAAATACTATGATGATGAAGCATGGAATAACTGGCAAAAATGGGTTGATGCGGCAATTGCACCTGCAATTCCTGGAGCTTTGGATTTTATTAAATACGCACAGAAACAAAATGTAACTGTATTTTTTGTTTCTAATCGTATTGGAACACAAGAAAAAGCAACCAGAAAAAATCTTCTTTCTTTAGGTATATATTTACCAAAAGACATTGATACGGTTTTACTAAAAAAAGAAAAAAAATCTTGGGGTTCTAAAAAAAGTACCAGAAGAGCTCATATTGCTAAAAACTATAGAATTGCTCTTCTTATTGGAGACAATTTAGGTGATTTTTCTGATGCGTATAAAGGCAGTTTAGAAGACAGAGATAAAATTGCTTTTTCAAAAGAAAACATTGATAAATGGGGTGAAAAATGGATTATCCTACCAAATCCTTTATATGGTTCGTGGGAAACTGCCGCTTATGGTTCTGATTATTCTTTAAGCAGAAAAGATATTCGTAAAAAAATGATAGAAAAATTAGATATCTGGGATGGTAAATAAATAGGAATCCGAAAGGATTTCTTTTATTAGGCTATAACTACTGCCCTCTTCTTAAAATTCATCTTTTATTTTTATCCTTATATTAATTCTTGACAAATATTTTTATCTATGTTACAATTCGATAATTATCAAATTAAGAAAGAGTAAAAATGAATTCCAAAGAACTTGCAAAAATATTCAAAGCTTTATCCAATGAGAACCGATTAGAAATCTACAAAGAAATTGCTAAACAAGAAAATATTGATTATGAAAAAAAGTGTGAATGCTCTATTTCGGAAATATTATCTTGTCTTAAAATTGGAGCGCCTACGATATCTCATCATTTAAAAGAGTTAAGTAATGCAAATTTAATTACAACTAAAAAAAATGGTAAGTTTTTGGTGGCGCAGGTAAATAAAAATACCTTAGCCCAAATTAGAGATTTTATAGATTTATAAACAAAAGGAACAGACATGTCAGATAAATATAAAAACGCTCATAAGGTTTACAAGTCACATATAAAAGAACTTCTCCCAATGTTTATCGATATGATAAAAAATAAATCAAAAAAATCAAAACCTAAAGATAAAAATGAAATTCCTGTTAATTTTTTAAGTAAAAAAGATATTGAGAAAATGCAAGATTACTCTGTAATTAGAATGGGACATTCAACATTACTTTTTAAAATACAAAATAAGTATATATTATGCGACCCAGTATTTTCAACCAGAGCCTCCCCTTTTTCTTTTTTAGGACCTAAAAGATTTCATGATGTTCCTATTTTAATAAAAGACTTGCCTTTTATTGATTCTGTAATAATTTCACATGATCATTATGATCATTTGGATAAACAAAGTATAAAAGCACTAAAAGATAAAGTAGGAACGTTTTATACAAGTTTAGGAGTAGGAAAACATTTAGAAAACTTTGGAGTTAATAAAAATAAAATTGTCGAACTTAATTGGTGGGAAAGTAAAATTGAAGATGGTATTGAATTTGCCTGTACCCCAGCTCAACATTTTTCAGGAAGAACGTTAAGTGATAGAGATAAAACCTTATGGTCTTCATGGTTAATTAAAACACCCAAAGGCAAGTTTTATTTTGGAGCGGATGGAGGATATTCTTCTTCTTTTAAAGAAATATCATCTAAACATGGAAAAATCACTATGGCTTTTTTAGAAGTGGGGGCTTATAATGAAAAATGGAAAGATATTCATATGATGCCTGAAGATGCTATCCAAGCTTTCAAAGATTTAAAAGCAGAAGTTTTATTTCCAATACATAATGGTACCTTTGATTTATCCTTACATTCGTGGTTTGAACCCTTTGATAGAATCTTTTCTTTGGCAAAAGAAAACAGTATCGATATCAGATTTCCAATAATGGGAAAAGAAATTTCATTAATAAATCATACAGAAACATCAACATGGTGGAAAAAAGCTAAATAAGTCCGATATACATTATTATCGAACTTCTCTTAGCTAATTAAACGTTTAGGCCTAAATGTTCATCTAATCCAAGCATAATATTCATGTTTTGAACAGCTGCACCTGAGGCACCTTTTCCTAAATTGTCTAATCTCGCTATTATTACCATATAATCCTCATTTTCATAAACAGATAATTCAATACGGTTTGTATTATTACATTTCATAGCATCCAAAAATCCTTCATCAAGATACGTTATATCATCTTCAATAATTTTGACAAAAGCTTCATTCTTATAATAGTTTTTATAAAGTTCTAAAATGCCTTTTTTTGATATAGTTTTGAGTAAATCATCTTTAATTAAATAAGATATAACTAACATACCTTGTTTAAAGTTCCCAACACTAGGAGTAAACAGTGGTGCTGTTTCCAGTTTTAAAATGTATTTCATTTCAGCTAAATGTTTATGATCTAGGTTTAAAGCATAGGGCCTTTGACTCTTAAATGCATTCTCCGCTGCTTCGTAAATATCAATTAAAGTTTTACCTCCACCACTGTATCCCGTAATAGAATGACAAATAAGTTTTTGTTTTTTGGAAATAATATTATTTTCAAGTAAAGGATTCATACTCATAATAAACCCACTTGCATGACATCCAGGATTACAAACTCTAGTGGCTTTTTTAATATGTTCTCTTTGATTTTTATTTAATTCAGCAATTCCATAAACCCAATCTTTTTCTATTCGATGAGCTGTACTTGCATCTATGATTTTTGTTCTTGTATTTGTGATAAGTTTTACAGATTCTTTTGATGCCAAATCAGGCAAACATAAAAAAACTAAATCTGCTTGATTTATTAACTTTTGTTTTATGCTTAAATCTTTTTTGTCTTTTTCATCAATTTTCAATATTTCTAAATCATTTCTCATACTTAACATTTCATTTATTTTTAATCCCGTTGTTCCAAACTGTCCATCAACAAATATTTTAAATTTCATTGTTTACCTTTATTAATTTTTTTCCAAAAACACATACCAGTAAACCTAACATAATAATTCCAGCACCCATTAATTCTAAAGAAGATAATCTCTCCCCTAAAACAATATTAGAAGCACTAAGGCCTACAATAGGAATTAATAAAGCAAAAGGAGTGACTTCTGCTGCTTTGTTATTTTTAAGTAAATATGCCCATAGCGCAAAAGCTAAAAGTGTTGATATATAACTTACATATACCAGTGAAAACCAAGTTGTTTGTGTACTTTGAAGCAGAATATTTAGGATATCTTTGCTTTCTGTATAGTATGAGATACCAAATAAGGGCAAAGGTGGGATCAAACAAACCCACACCATAAAATGCAAGAGATTAACATCTTTCATTTTTTTCATAATGATATTTGAAACAGCCCAGAAAAAAGCAGCTAATAAAATCAAACATAAGCCAAGAACAGTGATATTCCCCTCTGCATTTAAAAAGAAAATACTAAAACCAAGACTTGATATAAAAATTCCCAATAATTGATTCTTTGAAATATGTTCTTTAAAAATAATAACACTTAAAAAAATAGTAAAAAAGACTTGTGCTTGTAAAATCAAAGAAGCAAGACCAGCAGAAGCATCAGCATTCATAGCAAAAAATAATAAAGCAAATTTAAAAATACCTAAAATCACCCCTACTCCAAGTACATTCCAAACAGAAGTTTTTGGAAAAGGAATAAAAAAGACAGCAGGAATAGCAACAATTGTAAACCTTAATGCAGAAAATAAAATAGGCGGCAATTCTTCTAAACCCAGTTTAATAATAGGAAAATTTATACCCCAGATAAGGGCAACTAAAAGAGCTAAGAATATATTTTTTGAATTCAAGGAAAACCTTTATATATAAAATCAAGTACTGTATTTAAAAGGATTGAATTATATATAATATGAAAAATTTAAGATAGCATGAAATTGCTACATAAGATATGTATTCGTTTATACTTGGAAATTCCTATGAATAGCTTATTTACAAGATTAATATTCAATTATTAAATTTAAGCTTTCAAAAAAATGAGCTTTTTTATCATCACTCTTTGTAAAAATTAATTTTACAAATTCTTCTTTACTATCTTCAAAAAAAACTTCATCATTATTAAATAATTCTAAATAGTTATTTTCTATTGTCTTTTTTTTAATACCAAAAATTATTTTAGATAACTTTTGTTTTGAAAAGTTAATTGGCTCATTAATTTTAAGCTTTGTTCCACTTGTTTGCCACCTAAATGTCCATGGTAAACTGGGAGAATCTTCATTTTTCAATACTTCAATAAACATATTTGAAGGTATATAACTGGGTTTATATTTATAACAATTTTCAAATAATTCATCTTCTTCTTTAGAATAATTTAAACACAAACCAAAAGCAGAACAAGTATTTGTTTTATGTTCTGCTCTTTCATATAATTTACTTTTTTTGCTTCTCTCATTTTGTATTTCATCAAAATTATGAACCCATAATATTTCAATAAAAAAATCATTAAAATAAAATTTTCTATTTTGAGTCCCTTGATTTGGATGAATTCTATTAGACCCTTCCATAAAACCAAAAGCAAGTAATTCATTTACAACTTCTTCATGATTATCACAAAAAATAAAAATATGATTTGTTTTCAATGTTTCCCTTTTACAGTAAGAATGTTTTTTCTCAAAAGTTATATTTTAGTATTATTATCTTAGTTCATTAAAAACTTCAAGTGAAGCAAGTAGTTTAGTATCTGCTTTTTTAGCTCCGGCAGTTAAAGTAAATCCTTCTTCAATATACTCTTTTATTAATAGTACTTTTTTAATATTTATATAATCAAATAATTTATTGCCTCCACAAGTACTAGTGCTAGAAGAAATAATTCCTTTTTCCTCCCAATATCGTAGTTTTCTTTGGTTTATACCTGTAATATCTTCAACTTCTCCTATGCACAAACGAAGTTTTGATATCAATTTCAAATCTAATAATTCTTCCATTAAAGTCATTCCTTTTCTATAATATATTCTACAAAAATTGTTGTTAATATACAATTAAGGTAAATAATATTAGTATACATAAAACATAAATTGTATATTATATACAATTTATGTTTATTACTGGAGATAAAATGATAGCAAAAAAATACGAAATGCTTTTGTTTGCATTTATAATGGGGGCATTTATGTCTGGTTTTATGAGTTTAGTAGTTACATTTATTAATATAGGTTTTATTGATAATTTTGTTTATTTTTGGTTGAGTGCATATTGGAAAGCTTTTTTAATCGCATTTCCAACTATATTATTTGTTATTCCTAGAGTTAGAAAAATTGTAAATATTTTAATAGTTAAATGATTTTGTTCCCATTTTTGCATGGGAACAAGAATTATAAAAACAGCTTATTTATCTACATTAAAAATTAAAACGAAGACCGACAACTACTACCAATGGTAAGAGAACTCCAGCATCTAAAGAAATGTTTTTACTAAGTTCAAATTCTAAACCATGGTATATATAAGGAACAAAACCTATTCCAATTTTGTCTTTCATATCTTTATACGTTCCTCCATTTGAACAACTATCAAATGCATCAAAAAAGAACTCGCCAGAATAGGCATACAAGCCTTTAAAAGAGATTCTCTTTCCTAAATCATACCATTTATGTTCTAAACCTAATAATAAACAGCGGTTTGCCTGAGAGTTTTTTAGTGTTCCAATAACTATTTTTGATTTAGGTGAAATTTTGTAGCGGATATCAATATATTGGTTTTTAAACCCTTCATAACTGTGTTCACTGTCTTTGGGAGAGATATGTTTTACATACGTACCCGTTGTAATTGAGAGTTTATTTTCTAAGGTAAAATTATCAGCACATAAAGCAGTAAAGAGAAATATGCTTAAAATATATTTTTTCATACTAAGCTCCATTCTTTAAATAAAGATTTGATTACGGAATAAATATTTAATTATTTTTGGACTTTTTACTATAATTATCATTAATTATATATATTATTTAATTAAAAACTTTTTAGTTTTTTTTATTACTTTTATTTTAAAAGTACTTTTCTATATTTTTTAAATATTTAATGTTAAATAATAGTTATTTAAGCAGCATTTTTTATTTTGTTGTTTTTTGTTATATTTTTACTGTAGGCATGTAATAACATGATTTTTTTATACGAACTAGGGAAAAAAATGATTTTTAAAACTCTTTTTTCTTCTACCACATTTATCTCATATAATTGGGTTTCAAGATGATTAATAAAGCTGTGTTTTAAATTTAACTTTTTTCGCTCTAAACGCAAAAAATGTTTTTGTATTTTTCTTTTTGTTTTCTCATCAAAGGAACATAACCATTCTTTAACAGGCTCTTTATTATCAGCAGTTTTATAATATTCTACTTTCCACATAATTCAATATCCTAGATTAATTGTATTTTAGTATTGAAAGAATAGCTTAAAATTTATTATTAGGTCAAAATATCACAATTTGTAAGACTATGGGAAAAAAGTTTCTAGGACAGTGCAGTAAATAAATAATCATCCATTAAAGTGCCATATCTTATATTTATTAATAATCTACACTTAGATCTAAATCAGAGTTATAATTTACACTTTAGTACATTCATCTTTTATAAAAGATTTATCATCTAAACAACATTGATCTTGCAATTCAGATATTACATCATCCAATAAAGTATAGTTTGCAAAACAGTTTAATACTGTTCCTTTTCTTTCTTGTTTTACCAAATCTAAATTAAGCAGTTTA
>SPKZ01021936.1_pt1 | contig 16508 bp, 14 predicted proteins | sample 2456571 | NCBI WGS metagenome assembly SPKZ01 (sample SAMN11192286, study PRJNA482655) | marine metagenome | biome: ENVO:00000447; feature: ENVO:00000244|ENVO:00000211|ENVO:00000569|ENVO:00002023; material: ENVO:00002151; isolation source: ocean water from marine abyssalpelagic zone ...
ACAAATTACGAACAGAGTTTTGTTTATCAATACTCCAATCTGGTTGAATGTGTTGAGCAACCTTCACCGGCCAATTAACTCGGATATATTCAAGAACAAGGTAAGGGAATGGCTATACCTATGCCAGTCTTGCTGCGTTCTTCAGGAATATTCCAAATAGCTTTATCAAAATTAAATTCATCCCACTTAGCGGCAATTAATTCTCCTTTTCTTACACCTAAACAAAGCAAAATAGCTACGGTCAGGTAATTCTCTCTGATAAATTGGTTAGCATTTGCCCTAAAGCAGGAAAAAACTTGATTAACCTCTTCCAGGTTCAACGCTCTATTTCTGCTTTTTTCAACACCGCCAGCATCACTAATAGTAAATGCTTCCGCTGGATTTGAATTACATAGATCAAGTTTAATCGCGTGCCGAAATAACTGTTTACAATACATTAAACAGTCATTAGCTATTGTAGGCCGATCGCTCTCCGCAATTTTATTGATAATAACTCTGATATCGCGAGGGTTAACCTGTTCAATCCCAAGCTCGCCTATGATTGGTGCTATATCTTTGGTATATACCCGTCTTGGTATATTAGGGTGTTTAAGGCGTTTTTCACATTCGGCTAACCAGTCTTCCGAAAGTTGGTTAACCGTTTTCAATTCACTAATATCGCCACGCTTTTTTTCCGCCTGTGGATCAATACCTTTTTTGGCATTTGCTTTAATTTGCAAAGCTGCAATATTTCCATCAGCTAAAGATATTTCAGGATAGCGCCCTAAGCTGATTTCTCGCCGTTTTTTATGAATAGTGTCTGACTACCCAAAAACCAGTCCCCTCATTACTAACGCGGAGATATAGACCATTACCAGCGGCATAGTACCCTGCTTCGGCTTGCTTTATTAAACTTTTTACCCGTTGAACATTAAATTTTACAACCATTTCAGTTCCTTAATTTAGAAATGATGGCAGATTTAACTATTTATAACCTATTTTTCATAATTTTAAAAATATGCTATCAAATCTGCCATCATTTTTTTGAAACAAAGGGCAGCTTTGAGCAACTGATTGAAACAACAAATCCACTTAACTCAGTGGATTTGTTGGGTTTTATAACACAAAGAAACAAGCTGAAACACTATTCTATATTCTGGATCTGTTCATTGATTACAAAGAATGTAATTAAGTAACCTTTTGTTTTAAATAATATTGTGTAAATTAAAATTACTAAAAAACATTACATGTCACCATCTATGTCACCATCTGATTTTAGTTTTTCAATTATACGGCCTGCTTTGTGCCTCGAAACATTTAGGCGTTCCCCTGATATTTGACGGTTTATTTTACCATTTGGCTTAAGTGGTACACTTTTAATAATATCAATTATTTGCATTTTATCCTTATCAATGTCATCAAAAATACTACCTGATGGGCGCCCTCTACCATCTGAAAAATAACCTTCAAGGGTTTTGTAAGCATTCCATCTTGCTGATATATGAATAATTGCATTAAAAATCTCATCTTGAGATGACTCAAGCACCATATCTTCCACTTGAATTATTAGATAGCCAAGCCTTACAAAATATGATTTTACCCATCGGTCGCTGTGAGATAGAACAAATGAATCTCTAATTATAAATTTTGATGCATGCTTATAATTAGACTGAACAAGCTTAAGAGCCTCCTCAATATCAAGCCTACCATTATATATCATCTTCCGCGCTTGCTTTAATACATCAGCAGGACTCACACTTAATTTATCAAGGCTGCTACTTAATAATTGAATTTTTTTTAACCTACCACTCGTAGAATAATAAGTAGATGTGCAACTGGAAATAAGTTCACCTCGATCCCTCCTGTATTTATAAGTCCCTGTTAAGTGATCCTTACAATAATGATCTGACGACGACCTTAAAACAGGTTTGAAACACAAAGAACAAAAATTAAAAAAATATTTGTCATTAACAAACAACATAGTAAGTGGTTGATTTAGCATCAATATAATGTCCACGATAAAAAACGAGCAATAAATAAAACAACTTGACAGGTCTTTCTTAGGAAAATGAGTAATTATACTATTGAACGCAACGAATTGCATGTTGCACATAAAATGGAGTTTTAAAAATGAACAATTTAAAATATGTCACGGAAGAATATCGATTGATTTTAAGGCGAAAAGACTTGGCCAATGCCCTACAAGTTAGCATCGGAACTATCGATAACCTCCGCAGGAGCAAAAGACTACCTGAGCCAATCGAAATTAGCCCTCGCTGTATTGGCTGGCCCAAAAGTGTGATTGAACAGTGGCTCGAAAACGAGTGGACCTCAAATCGCTAAAGTATCGATTTGAGACTTTCCGTAGTACGTAAACTAAACAAGGAACGATGAGATGAATGTAGTTTATTCAGACACTAATGGAACAGGAAGCATCCCCAAAAGACCCCAACAGAGGTTTTTGAAATTTCCCGACACATTAACAACGAAAAATGGTGACAGTAAGACTTTAAATACTGCTGAAAACCTCGCAGCGATGACAGAGTACTTAGGATATACCTGTCAAAAAAATGCTATGACACTTGAGATAGAAGTGGTGAAAGATAATGAGCTTGTTTATGACAATATTGAATCAATTAAAAGCGAATTGATAAGCTGGAGTCAAAGAATGGGTTTGCCTAAAGTCGCTATCGATGACCACATTGTCGCTATAGTAGATAAAAATTCAGTGCATCCAGTCAAAAACTGGCTTGATAAAGGCGGGTGGGATGGAGTCAACAGAGTCGAGCGAGTAATTTCCTGCTTTAATGCTAAATCTCCAGATATGGCTAAATTGGTTTTGGAACATTGGCTTACAGGCTGTGTAGCCTCGCTTTATGAAGAGTTATTTAGTTCAAAGCTTGTGCCGGTGATTCAAGGTTTACAGAGCTTCATGAAGACCTCTGCTATTAGCCGTATGTGTTCTGTTGTACCTAATGCCTTTTTAGAGGGTGCTGAGTTAAATCCCGACAACAAAGATAGTGTATTGAGTGTAATAAAAAGCTTTGTTACAGAACTAGGGGAGCTTGAAAGAACAAGCAAGCATAACCAAGGAAGCTTAAAAGCATTTATTACTAAACAAAAGGATACCGTTAGACCGCCATATGGTCGGACTGATATCCACAAACCTCGACAAACTAGTCTAATTGCAACTGTTAATGGGACTGATTTCTTAAAAGACGAAACTGGTAGTAGCCGTTATGCAGTTATTGAATTAGAGGAGGCAGTTGATATTGATGAGCTTAACAGGCTATTAGGTTGGCAATACAATAATGGAAGGTTGAAGCTTTCAACCCCTGAATATCTTAAACAATTTTGGCTAGAGGTTAAAAATGGCTACGACAAGGGAAATGGGTGGAATTTGACAAGCGAACAAGTGTCGGCAATTGCCTTGACCAATGATCAGCATACTGACAAAGGTAGTTTTTACGAATTTCTATTGGAGCGTTATGTGTATATAGATGATGTTTGTACTAAAACTCGCTTATTCAAAGCTGGAGAAATTTGTCAGCTAGAGAACATTGATAAGCGCTACTCTCGTCAAGTTGGGCAGGCACTTAAAAGACTGGCAAGTGAAGGCAAAATAAAAAGTCAAAAAGGTCGTTCTAATGCTACGTATTATGAGCTGAAATTCGCAGAGAAAAAAGGAAGCTTTAGATCCCCTTAATTTTTCGAATGACTACGCTTTAAACCGAGCCCGTTGCTTTAGTTGCGGGCTTTTATTGTCAAACGTCCTTTTTAACCATTAGATTAACCATAAGTAACTCTATGATTTTATTTTAATTAATGGATTATGGTTAATTGGTTAATTAATCTCTTCAATCTTATCATTTATGTATGGTGTATTAATTCCTTAAGTGCTCATTCTTTATTGACCCATTAACCATTCTTTTTAATTATGAGGCTAGTGCCTATGATTATAGCGTCTAACTCCTCCAACTAAATAGTCTCGACTATAATTCTCCATTACCTAAAAATTTCAAATATATCAGGTTGATGTTATAGTCTGTGAGTCAAAAAAGAAGAATAAGTCTAAAAATAAATACGAGCTAAGTCACTATGGATAAAAATAAATACGAGCTAAGTCACTATGGATAAAAAGAAACTTACGGAACGAGATATTTGTACAAAGTATATATTACCAGCGGTTAAAAAGGCTGGCTGGGATATCCATACGCAAATACGTGAAGAAGTTAATCTTACCGCTGGACGCGTTGTTGTTCGTGGGCAAATGGCCTCTCGCACAAAAGGCAAGCGTGCCGACTTCGTTTTATATCACAAACCTAGCCAGCCATTAGCGGTTATTGAAGCTAAGAAGAATACCTTAGGGATTGAAGCAGGTATTCAGCAAGCTTTGGGTTATTCTGATCTTTTAGAAGTACCATTTGTTTTTAGTTCAAATGGTGATGGTTTTATCTTTCACGATAAAACTGGCTTATACCCTCAAACAGAGCAAGTACTCACGCTAGACGAATTTCCAACACATGATGAACTATGGGCAAAGTACCAACAGTGGAAAGGTTATAAGCCTCAAGAACTTGCTGCGATAACACAAGATTATCATGAAGATGGTAGCGGAAAGTCTCCTCGGTACTATCAAGTACACGCTATTAACAAAACAGTTGAAGCAATTGCCAAAGGGCAAAATAGAGCTTTATTAGTAATGGCTACCGGTACAGGAAAAACATATACTGCTTTTCAAATTATTTGGCGATTATGGAAAGCAGGCATTAAGAAACGTATCTTGTTCCTTGCCGACCGTAATATCTTAGTTGATCAAACTAAAACCAATGACTTCAAGCCGTTTGGTAGTGCAATGACTAAAATTACAGGCAGAAAAGTTGATACGTCTTACGAAATATTTTTATCGTTATATCAAGCAATAACAGGGCCAGAAGAATCACAAAAAGCCTTTAAGCAATTCTCACCTGATTTCTTTGACCTAATTGTAATAGACGAGTGCCACCGTGGCAGTGCAGCAGAAGATTCTGCATGGCGTGAAATTTTAGATTACTTTGGTAATGCTTCACATGTTGGTTTAACTGCAACACCAAAAGAAACTGATGAGGTTTCTAATTCAACCTATTTTGGCGACCCTGTTTATACCTACTCATTAAAACAAGGTATTGATGACGGTTTCCTTGCTCCTTACAAAGTTGTTCGTGTTGACTTAGATAAAGATTTACAAGGCTGGCGGCCCACTAAAAATCAGTATGATAAAAATGGTGAGTTAATTGAAGATCGCATATACAACCAGCAAGATTTTGATCGCACAATCGTTATTGAAGAGCGAACGCAATTAGTCGCTAAAATTATCAGTGATCACCTTAAAGCAACTGATCCAATGGCTAAAACCATCGTGTTTTGTCAAGACATCGATCATGCCAATCGCATGCGACAAGCGCTCGTAAATGAAAATCCAGAGCAAGTTGCTAAAAATCGAAAGTATGTGATGAAGATCACAGGTGATGATGCAGAAGGTAAAGCAGAACTAGATAATTTTATTGATCCTGAATCGCCTTACCCCGTTATTGCTACAACGTCAGAGTTAATGAGTACAGGGGTTGATGCTAAAACCTGTAAGCTCGTTGTACTAGACCAACGTATTAAGTCAATAACTAAGTTCAAACAGGTTATCGGACGCGGTACGCGAATAGATGAAGAATACGGAAAATTATGGTTTACCATTTTAGACTTCAAAAAAGCCACTGATATATTTGCTGATCCTGATTTTGACGGTGACGCAGAAGTTATTTACAAACCTAATGGTGGTGATTCAACCGTACCACCAGAAGATGATCCAACAGAGTCAGGATTAGGTGCTGAAGATGGCACGGAAAGTACTGATTATCCAACGGATGATGATCTGTTTACTGGCGGAGCCGAAGAAGGTACAAACGAACCAAGAATCAAATATGTTGTTAAAGGCGTAACCGTTAGAGTTTTAGCTGAACGTGTCCAGTACATAGACGCAGACGGTAAATTAATTACCGAATCACTAAAAGATTACACGGTTAAAACGGTCAAGCAAGAATACTCAACCTTGAATGACTTTGTCCGCAAGTGGAATAGCGCAGAGCAGAAAAAAGTAGTTATTCAAGAACTGAAAGACCAAGGCGTTATTTGGCAAGCGTTAGAGCAAGAAGTAGGCAGTGATTACGGTGCATTTGATTTAATATGTCATGTGGTTTACGGACAGCCGCCACTTACGCGTAAAGAGCGGGCTGAAAATGTTCGCAAACGAGATGTATTCACCAAATATGGTAAGCAAGCAAGAAAAGTATTGAATGCATTGTTAGACAAATATGCAGATAAAGGTATTGATTCAATTGAAGAAGTTGCCGTGTTAAAGCATGAACCATTTAACCAGTTTGGTCGTCCTATAGAGCTTCTAAGAGAGTTTGGCGGCAAACCTAAGTACCAGCAAGCGATACAAGAGTTAGAGCAACATTTGTATGACGATGTTGCCAACAATTAATTATTAGTTTATTGCGCCTTTTCTTTTATTTAGTGGCGCATTATTTTATGTAAAAAGTATTATAAGAACTTATAGCCAGTGCAATCATTAACTGCGGTTATAAATATTTTCGAATCCAGAGAGAAATATGTCAATTACAAGTATTGTTAAATCTATTCAAGACATCATGCGTAAAGATGCGGGTGTTGATGGTGATGCTCAACGTATCGGCCAAATGGCGTGGTTACTGTTCCTTAAAATATTTGATGACCAAGAACAAGAAATTGAAGCTATGTCTGACGATGGTGAATATGAATCGCCAATTCCTGAAGGGTTGCTATGGCGAGATTGGGCAAGTGATAAGGAAGGAATTACTGGTGAAGCTATGTTGGATTTCATTAATAATAAGCTATTCCCTCAATTAAAAGGACTACATGCTAGCCCAACAAATAATCCCCGAGGGTTTGTCGCCAAAGAAGCTTTTAGTGATGCCTTTAATTACATGAAAAACGGAACTCTACTGCGCCAAGTAGTGAATAAAGTCAATAAAATTGATTTTACAACTGAGACAGGCCGCCATACCTTTGGTGATATTTATGAACAAATACTAAAGGATTTACAATCTTCAGGTAACTCAGGTGAATTTTATACCCCACGTGCGGTAACTAAGTTCATGGTTGAAATGGTGAACCCACAATTAGGTGAGAAGATCCTAGATCCAGCCTGCGGGACAGGTGGGTTTTTGGCTTGTTCAATTGACCACTTAAAAGCTAACAACAAGATCACAGATGAAGCTATTAACAAACAGGTGCAAAAACAAATTTACGGTGTAGAGAAAAAGCAATTACCGCATTTGTTATGTACCACTAATATGTTGTTACACGGTATTGAAGTTCCCAGTCAAATTAAGCACGACAATACTTTATCTCGGCCATTGAGAGATTACACCAACAAAGATCGTGTTGATGTGATCGTAGCTAACCCACCTTTTGGAGGCATGGAGGAAGACGGTATTGAGCTCAATTTCCCTAAAGCCTATCGTACCCGTGAAACGGCTGATTTGTTCTTACAGCTCATTATTCATTTGCTTAAAGAAAATGGCAGAGCTGCGATTGTATTACCAGACGGTACCTTGTTTGGTGAAGGTGTAAAAACCAAAATTAAGGAAAAGTTACTAACAGAATGTAACTTACATACGGTCGTTCGTTTACCTAAGTCTGTTTTTTCCCCTTATACAAATATTTCTACAAACATTTTATTTTTCGAAAAAGGTAAACAAACTGAAGACGTTTGGTACTACGAGCAAAAGCTACCAAAAGGTGTAAAAGCTTATAATAAAACTAAACCAATGGACGCCAAAGAGTTTGCATCTTGTATAGAATGGTGGGGAGATAAAGCTACACGTGAATCTCGTAAAGTGACTAAACTTGCATGGAAAGTACCTTTCGAAAAAATAAAAGAACGGAACTTTAATCTAGATATTAAAAACCCTTTTCAAGAAAAAGTTATTTCACATGATCCTGAAGTTTTGATAGCTAATTACGACAAGCAACAACAAAATATTCAGGCTTTACGCGACCAATTGAAATCCATTTTATCTAATGCATTGGCAGGTAAAGCTTAATGTCAGATATTAAAGAATTAATAATCGACAATATCAATGTGTGGACTAGTGCTATTGAACCCAGGAAAACAACAGGTAGGGGGTCTAGCAAGAAGATAAAACTTACAGGCATACATAAACTACGAAATCTTATTGTTGAGCTAGCATTGCAAGGGAAATTAGTCGAACAAAATTCACAAGATGTACCTGCCTCAAAACTATTAAAAGAAATTCAAGAAAAACGTAAAGATTTAGTAGAAAAAAAATTATTAAAGAAACAGATCGTTAAGGTAAGTTATGAACTTGATAAAAAACCTTTTAGCATACCATCAAGCTGGATTTGGTCATCTATTGGAGAGTTGTCTGAAATAACCCCCAAAAATAATATAGATGGTGATTCAGATGTTTCGTTTATTTCAATGCCACTAATATCTAAAAATTATAATGGTGAACATGGGCAAGAGGTGAAAAAGTGGAAAGAAGTAAAAAAAGGATTTACGCACTTTGCTAACGGAGACATAGGGCTAGCAAAAATAACCCCGTGTTTTGAGAATAGTAAGGCTGCCATATTTAATGGTTTAGTAAACGGTATAGGAAGTGGCACTACAGAACTTCACGTTGCGAGGCTTTTAAGTAAAAAAATAAACCCTCGATTTATTTTATTATTTTTGAAGTCACCTTTGTTTTTATTTACTGGTGAATTAAAAATGACTGGTTCCGCTGGTCAGAAAAGGGTACCTAAAGATTTTTTTACTACTTTTTCATTACCCCTCCCTCCTTCAGAAGAACAAAATCGAATAGTAACTAAAATAGATGAACTAATGGTTCTTTGCGATCAGCTTGAACAAAAAACTGAAGAAAATATCGATGCTCACAAGCTATTAGTTGAAGAATTACTTTCAATTTTAACCAGTAGTAAAAATGCTAAAATATTTAGTCAGAATTGGACAGGAATCGCTGAACATTTTGATCTGCTGTTCACAACAGAGCACAGCATAGAACAACTAAATCAAACCATTCTGCAACTTGCTGTTATGGGCAAGCTAGTACCACAAGATTCAAACGACGAACCAACACTAAAGCTACTTGAACGAATTGCTTCAGAAAAAGAGCTGTTAGTTAAAGAAAAAATCATTAAAAAGCACAAAGCATTAGCGCCCATTAGTAATGATGAAAAAGTATTTGAAGTGCCTAATGGCTGGGAATGGGCACGAATATTTAATGCATCATTATTTACAGAATACGGTACTTCAATAAAGGCAATTGACGGTGTTGAAGGAGTGCCAGTATTGAAGATGGGAGATATTCAGTCTGGAAAAGTACTTCATGGTGGACAAAAAGTTGTTCCGTCCACAATTAAAGATCTTCCAAACCTGTATTTGAAATATGGTGATGTTCTTTATAATAGAACGAACAGTGCCGAACTGGTTGGCAAAACGGGAATGTTCGAAGGAGAAAATGATTCATATACATTTGCATCATATCTGATTCGTATCCGTTGTCATTTTGAATGTGTAATACCTAAATATTTAACATTATCTATGAACGCACCTCTTTTTAGAAAAACACAAATTGATCCGTGTATTAAACAACAATGTGGACAAGCAAATGTAAATGGGACAATGATGAAAAACATGGTCATAACAATCCCTCCTCTAGCAGAACAATACCGTATAGTGGCTAAAACTGAAGAATTAGTAGCTATATGTGAACAACTAAAAAGCGGCATAACTGATTCGAAAACGACCCAAGTTCAGTTAGCACAGGCTGTCGTTGAACAGGCATTAAATTAGAAATGGACTTTATATGAAGCTTAAAAGCCTATGGATTAACGGTTACAAGAATTTGGTCGATACTTCAATTGATTTTGAAGATTGCCCTATTCCTATTGCTATTATTGGAAATAATGGCACAGGAAAATCAAATTTAATTGAAGCTTTATTACATATATTTATGGGCTTGTATTATGACAATGCCCCTGAATTTGATTATAAAATTGAATATTCGGCTCATAGTAAAAATGTCAAAGCGTATAAGTTAGAAGGGCAAGAAAATAACTTAATTATCGTAGATGATTTGGAGTGGTCGAGGACAAAGTTCAAAAAACGAGTGCGAGAAACAGATAGTCGTCCACCTTTTCCTGCATTAGTTTTTGGTTATTATTCGGGCACTTGTGAGCGTGTTTCAAACCTTTTGAAAAAATATGAGAGAACCTTCTCACATAAACTACGAAAATATTCGACTGATTTGGAGCGAGAAGAAAACATTGTGACTAGTGATCTACAACGAAACTTTGTTTTTTCAGATATTGCTCAAGCTAAGAAAATATTAGTTAGTCTCGCTGGTCATAAACATGAAGCACTATTGGATAAAATTGATATAGCAAGTATCGAGCGTTTGAAAATAACGGTTAAACCACCAAGGAACTTTACAAATGATTCAGCAGATATTGTTCTTTGGGATACCAAAGGTGCTATTAGGCATTTTTTGTCTGCATTAGAAAATTATTCAGATGACAGTACTGAAAAACGTAAAGAAGTAGATGAATTGGTTGTAGTTGAAAGTCGTCGATACGATTTTTTATTACACGATGAAAGGCATATCGAAAAATTCAATAAAATGGCCTATGACGAGTTACATCGTAATGGCACCAATTTGTATAGCATGTTGCAAGCATTAGATGCGAACGGAATGTTGGTTGAACTTGATTACAATATAGTGAGTAAAGATAAAAAAAAGTCATTTCCGTTTGACGCTCTCAGTGAAGGTGAAAAACAACTTCTATGTGTTATTGGTGGATTAACAATGGCACATCACCAAGAATGTTTAGTTTTATTAGACGAACCAGATACGCACTTAAATCCTTCATGGTCATGGGAATACAATAAATTACTTCAAGACTCTCTGCATAGTGAACAACTACAAGATTCAACAGTTTTCATTGCAACTCATGATCCTGTACTTATATCTGGCCTTACAAGAGAACAAGTACTGATTGCCAAGAATGAAAATGGCATACTCAGTTATGAACATCCTTATAGAAACCCTAGAGGACAAGGTGTCGCCAATTTACTAACGAGTGAGTTTTTTGGATTGCCATCAAGTTTAGATCAATACACTCAAGCTTGTATGGATAGACGACTTGAATTATCTTACAAAGATTCAAAATTAACAGATATTGAAAGAGCTGAATTAACGGATATAAACAATTCTTTAGATAAACTAGGTTTGACCATTTCCTTTAGGAACAAAGATTTTGCTGCGTTTGAAGAGCAAAAATACTCTAAGGGCAATCAACAGTGAGATATATAGACCTTGATGCTGTCATCGACACTATACCGGATGAAAAAATTGCAGCATTAAAAGTGGTAGATGATTCAATGGCAGGATTATCTGATGCAGATAAAGCCGATAGAACAAAAAATGGTAATGAAGACTGGAGGCCAATTAAAATTCACCTTGAGCGAGCTTCAAAAAGAAAGTGCTGGTATACAGAGTCTAAAAATGCCGGTTGTCTGAACGATGTGGAGCACTTTAGACCTAAAGGAAAAATACATGCCCCAAAAAAAGGCCCTTTAATTCACTGGTACTGGTTTCTAGCATTCAACCCCATAAATTACCGTTTGAGTTGTCAGTTTGCTAATCGAAGGAATCATAATGAACTTTACGGTAAATCTGGTGGTAAAGGTAATCACTTTCCTTTGATGAATAATTTACCTCACGCCATTGATTTAGCCGGTTTAGCTCAAGAAGAACCTGTGTTATTAGATCCTTGTATTGAAGCCGATACTAACTTATTGGAATTTTTACCTGATGGAAGACCTGTCATATCTCAAAGGTTTAGAAACGATCCTGATGCTACGAAACGAGTAGAGAACAGCAAGTTATTATTAAATTTGGACTTCCCTACCTTTAATGAAGATCGTGAAGAGCTATATAATACTATAAAAGAAGTGATTAAAGACGGTGACGATAACCAAGGTAATGATGGTGTCATGACAATAGTAAAGCGACAATTACTCAGGCTTATGGATAGAGATTCAGAATACAGCAAAGCAGCAGAATCTTACGTCCGTGGCTTTAGAAACAGAGATTGGGTCGAAGATATCATCTTAAATATGTGAGTAATATATGGCTATTTATCAAGTAACTGACAACGAAATAAAAACAATATCACGCACCACATTTTCTGAAACGGGGTTGAAAGAACGAGAAGATCTTCAGCGCTTGTTGAAACATCAGATTGAAATTATTTCACCAGATACTTTAGTCGTTGCTGAAGAGTTTGGTGAATGGGATGAAAGTCGCAGACGTATTGATTTACTCGGTATTGATAAGCAAGCAAACATTGTTGTTATTGAATTAAAGCGAACTGAAGATGGTGGTCACATGGAACTGCAAGCAGTACGCTATGCTGCTATGGTTTCAACGTTAACCTTTGACCGCCTTATTGATATTTATTCTGATTATATCAAAGCCAATGATCTTGAAATTAATGCTGAAGCATCACTGCTCGACTTCTTAGGTTGGGATGAAAAAGACGAAGATGAGTTTGGTCAAGAGGTTAAAATTGTATTAGCATCTGCTGAGTTCTCACGTGAGCTAACTACAACCGTTATGTGGCTGAACGATTACGGCTTATCAATTCGGTGTGTGCGTATGCATCCGTACCAAAGCGAAGGCAAAATACTATTAGATGTTCAATCAGTAATACCTATCCCTGAAATAGAAGACTACCAAGTTAAGATCCGTGAGAAGCGCCAAAAAGAACGAGCTTCCCGAGCAAGTACTAAAGATAGAAGCCGTTACTCTATTTATTTTGATGGCGAAGAAGCTCATGCACGTATTAAAAAATCAGACATTGGATATAGCACAGTTCAGCTCCTTAGCGATAAAGGTTTAATTGATCAAGATACGTTTGAATTTTTACGTGAAGATAAAACCTGTACCTTCCAATTATTGAAATTAGAATCTGAAGTCTCTGAAACTAATAAAAAATATAACAAGTATCGAGTATCAAGAGATCCTGAGCTTATCTATGATAGTAAAGAATACTATGTTGCTCGTAACTGGGGTAAGGAAAGTGCTGCAGCTTTTGCAAACAAAGTAACAAGTAAGTTTCCTTCGATCACTTATAAGCTACATGCCGACTAGCTGGTACACTTGACTTGTATGAGAAATAATCGTCAAAGGTGAAATAGTATTCCCAAATACGTTTACGGTTGGTGGAGAGTCGTAAACGTTTCATCTAATGTGTAGTAACTCAGACTTAATATTAAGTTAAAACAGTTATAGATATGAACTAGTGCAAGTAAAATTTAGTTATAAATTTCATTTAAAGAGACACGTTCAGTGTCATATTCTTCGATAACAAATGTAAGAGCCATTTTATTTCCTGTATGTTGACTCGTCATAACTGGTATTTCATAGGCCCCACCAAATTTTTTCTTTTCGTCATCAAGAAAATAAATAAGCTCCATTATCTGTTTCTGATAACAATCAGGTATTCTCATAACAGTAGTAGTGCGGCCTTTTTTTCTGCCAGCACCTTCCCGATATCCACCTCTATTTTTAGCTGTTTCCATTTATTTATCTCATCTGATTGTTGTAACATTAATCATAGTTCATTTTGATTAATGTTACAAAAATCATCTTGTACTCGGAGAGCTCACAACATTTTATTAAAAATTTTAATAAAATGTGGAGTGAGTCCACATACTGCGTATGTTTTCACAATGTTTCCACATTATTTAAGCGCTCAAAGTTTTTCCTTTCTTTTGATATACATTATTTATGTCTTAAATAACTGGAGAAAGGCGATGAACGAACAACAATCAAATTTCGCAATAATGCGATTCGAAAAAATTTGCTCACTTAATGAGGTGACTCGATCTTTACGGCATATCTTTAGGGAGCAGGATACACCTAATGCTGATCCTGCTAGAGGTGAACTTAATGAGAATCTCATTACTAAAATTACTACATGCGCTGAACAAAGCATCAACTTGATGAAAGAGCGCATCAAGCGACTGGATAAACCGCCAAGATCGAATGCTGTATTAGCAATTGAGCTGATTTTTACAGCGTCACCTGACGCTATGAGTACACTTACTTTAAACCAACGTAGGCAGTATTTTAAAGACTCTGTTCGTTGGTTTGGCAATAAAGTTGGACCAGAAAACATACTTGTAGCACAAATACACCGTGATGAAATTTGTGAGCACCTGCACCTAATCGTCCTTGCAGTGCCTGTAGGCGAAAACAAGTTGAATTGCCGGGAATTAATTGGAGGGCATAAAAGTCGCGCATCAGAACTTCAAGATGAGTTTTACGACTCTGTTGCTAAAAATTATGGATTAACTCGAGGCAAGCGAGGTTCTCGTCAGACGCATCAATCACTACGTGCGTATAGTGCGTTAGTTAGCCAAGAACTTCCTAAGTTGCGCGCTGAAAAACTGGAGCTAAAGCTTGAGTGTGATGAGTTAGAAAAGCGTATAGTTCGTGGGAAGGCTATATTACAAAACTTAGCTGCTGATATTAAGAAAGCACTTGAAGAGCACTCGCAAGCTATCAGGTATTGCTTTACAGCGTTGAAGGAAAGGCTGCAAGAAAAATGGGGGATGATATATGAAGGAAATGGTAAGTATACTCGCCAAGGGGAAGAATTTATCGAAGAGGTGATTGAAAAGCCAACTGAAACTTATAGTCGGCCTACTTTTCGACGTTAATCTAAGCCTTTTTTGCCTCTTTATCAGAATGATTGATAAATGGGGCAAGAAGTTCACTCATGTGTTCCATTGCAGCCCTACGCTCATCGATAAAATTATCAGGATCATACGTTTCAACAATTTTAGGCAACTTATGATTGAGATGCCGCTCACCGGCCTCAAGAGATGCTCTTTTATCACCCATAAATTTTTTGGATCGCAATAATGACCGTGAAGTTCGGCGAAGATCATGAATTACAAAGTGTTCAATTTCAAATTTTGAAAAAACATTTTTGTATGGGTATTTACCATTAGATTTTCCTCGACCAAACAACTTTTGCAAGGCGGCATTTAATGTATTCTCACAAACAGGGCCACCTGAGTCCCCTCTACGGGCAGGGAATACATAATCAGAATTATTACTACGTATTTTTAATTCGTCCAACCATTCAAGTACAACAGGAACTAATGGCACAGCATACCCTTTAGCGCCACTTTTGTTTACTCGCGCGTCAGGAATAAGCCAAGTATTCAATTCAGGTTTAAACTCACTCCAACGAGCTTGAAGTAATTCATTTTTTCTTACCCCAAGTATTAAAAGTAAAGCTGTTGCTAAATAATTCTCCCTAGTGAACTGATGTGAATATGTGCGAAAAACATCGAAAACTGTAGATATTTCATCTACAGATAACTTTCTATCCCTACATTTTTCAGTGCCTCCTGCATCAGAGAGATCGAGTAATTGAGCAGGGTTATAGGTGATATCTCGACGCTTACAAGCAACATTAAATATTGCCTTACAATCAGACAACGCTTTATTAGCAACGGTATTGAAGCCTTTATCAACTATTGCATCTATAAGATCTTCGACCTCGCTTGTTTTTACTTTATCAAACGGTCGATTACCTAATTTAGGTTTAATCCATTTATTGTAACGTTGCTCAAGAATGTATAACTTTTTAACATTCTTTGCTTTTTTCTTCAACCAACTCTGTGCTAAATCATCAACAGTATTCTGCTGGGCAGAGCCAATACTTACACCAGATCCAGGTGCTCTCAACCCTGTTTTTAATTCATGTCGAATTTGAACTGTTGAATCCCTAATATCACCATAAGGTATTCCCATAGGACGACGCCCGTAACGACCTAAATTTTCAGTATATCGTTTACCTCCAATGGAAAACCGAAATTCCCAACTGGCAATGTCAGGGCTACTCACTCGAAGGTATAAACTATCGCCAATTGCCCATCGCTTTTTATGACCTGCTTTAACAACTTTGTTGGCTGTACCTACAGTTGTAACCTTCTCAGGCAAACTAGTTACAAAACTTCCATCTTTTTTAGTCATATGGTGATCCCTCATTAATTGGTGACATAGAGGGATTATAGCATAAAAATTGGAATTGAAACTCCTGACGTCACCAGCCGAGTCACCATTTAACTTAATATCAATTAAGCTTATTTAAACTCAACCAGTGTTAAATCGAACTTAAAAATAATTCAACTCATTGTTTTATTTCAATTTATACACAAACAAGACACAAAGAGAGATAAACACAATCATCACTCAATGTTCTGGATCTGCTCACGCATCTGCTCAATCAAAACCTTAAGCTCAACCGCAATATTAGTAATATCAGCATTAATAGATTTAGAACCCAAGGTATTAGCTTCACGATTAAATTCCTGCATCATAAAATCAAGCCGACGACCTTGAGCGCCG
>SPKZ01012240.1_pt1 | contig 16496 bp, 12 predicted proteins | sample 2456571 | NCBI WGS metagenome assembly SPKZ01 (sample SAMN11192286, study PRJNA482655) | marine metagenome | biome: ENVO:00000447; feature: ENVO:00000244|ENVO:00000211|ENVO:00000569|ENVO:00002023; material: ENVO:00002151; isolation source: ocean water from marine abyssalpelagic zone ...
CAGGCTTTGGAAGACGAACTCAGCCGGGAGCGTACCGCACTGGAGGAGAAGAAGGACAAGCTGTCGGAGCTTGAGCAGAAGCACCAGGCCGCCACCGCCAGCGCCGACGAGATGGATAACGTCCGTGGCGGGTTGATCCAAGAGGCGCGGACCATGAGCGTTCAGATGGAGCGATCCCGCGAAAAGCTCGCGCGCTGTCGAACCGAGCGCGAGGTCAACGCCGGGCAACGCGAGATAGAAGAATTACGCCGACTCTATCGCGACCGTGAGTTGGAAATTGAGAAGCTCGCAGCCCTTTCTGAGCAGGCTCGGTCCGATATAGATGCCACTCAAGCCGAGCGCGACACACTGTCCGGCGAGCTGGGCACGACTGAAGGGGAGTTATCTACTCGCCTAGCCGGGCTGCAAAAAGAGGCCGACGAAAAGCATGTCCAGCGCGACGTGCTGAGCCAGGACGTGCCGCCGGTGATGTTTCGTCGTTACGAGATGATTCGGAAGCGACGCGGCAACGCTCTGGCGTACACGACGGACGGAAAATGTAGCGAGTGCAACATTCTGATTCCGCCGCAAATGTTTCAGAAGATGCGCCGTCGCGAAGACTTTGAGCAATGTGCCAGCTGCAATCGAATCATCTACTTCAAGCCACCGCCGCCAGAAGGCGAAGCTGAGGCGGAGGCGCCGGCAGAAGCCGCGTCAGCCGAAGAGTAGGGCCGGAGCTTGGAGACAGATCTTGTGACCGGGCCCGAGCAGCGAGGCGAAGGGTGAAGGCCTGCCGGGTCTGTGGGAGATTGTACCCCGACGAGGCAGGGTTTTGTCCTGTCGAAGGCGCCCTACTGCATAGCGCCACTCAGGTTCCTGTCCAAGCGGATGACGGCGATCCTCGCGTGGGGCAGCTCATCTGTTCTCGATATCAGATCCGCCGAGTGGTAGCCGACGGCGGAATGGGCCGGGTCTATGAGGCCCTAGACATGTATGAGAGGCGTAGTGTCGCGCTGAAGATACTGCATGCGGAAATCGCTCACGATGAGGTTTCGGTTGAGCGCTTCAAGCGTGAGTACGACGTCAGTTGCCAGCTCCCGCATACTTATATCGTTGAGGTGACCGACTTTCAGGCGACGACGGACGACAGTTACGTCTTGGCGATGGAATTTCTGTACGGCGAGGAGCTGCGCAGCACTCTGCAACGCGAGAAAATACTGAAGCCCGCACGAGTTATTCGCATGATGAGCCAGACCGCGCTGGGTTTGGGCGAAGCGCATGCTCGCAAGTTCGTGCATCGCGATCTCAAGCCCGACAACCTGTTCCTTTGTCAGACGAGCGCCGGCGATATCGTCAAGTTGCTCGATTTTGGCTCAGTGAAAGACAAAGGCGAGACCGCTAAGAAACTAACTGTGATGGGCACCACGATCGGATCGCCCTTCTACATGGCACCGGAGCAAGCTCAGGGCCTCGACACTCTCGACCACCGCGCCGATGTGTGGGCGATGGCGGCGATCGTCTACGAGATGTTGACAGGACGCGTCCCCTTTTACGGCACTAACGGTCCCAGCATCCTATTGGAGATCTTGACGAAGGAGCCAGTTCCGCCGAGCCAGGTGGAGTGCAAGCAGGAGCACCCTCTACCGCCGACCCTCGATCGAGCGATATCCAACGCATTGAAGAAGACTGCTGCGGTTCGTACGGCGTCGATTGGCGCCTTTGCTGACGCGCTGGGTCAGGCTTTTGGCCTCAGTGGTACCCACGCCGAATGGGCGGAGATTCCGGAATCTGAGCTCGACACGCTGATTGCTGCGAAAAGGAACGAAATGGCCGTGGTACTGCCCCCCACGAGTGGGGCGGACGCCGGCGTTGATGACTTCTTTGGCGAAGACGACAGTTTGGGAGCTATGGACGATGCCTTCGCTGCGGTCGAGGCGCCGTCGGGTGCCCGAGCGCCGACCGCTCCCATGAGCGCGACTCAGGACGCCCTGCCGATGGGCAGCCGCCCGAACTGGGTGCTTCCCGCGATAGTCGCTGTTGTGATGCTTCTAGTGGGCATGGCGATCGTTGTTATCCTCGGCTAGGCCCGGTTTGCGCCGGTCAGGCGGAACTCACGCCAGCACCCATTTCTCTGCCTATTGGCAGCCGCTCCGGGCGTGGTGCGAAATAGTCACTTCTGCGGAACTTTTGGGGCGAGGCGTGCGTACTAGATGACGATGCCTGATTTCCGTCGATATTCTCCCCTCAATCTCCCGCGGAAATTTCTGGGGACGTCGCTGCTTCTGGGGATCGCGTTGTCTGCCGCGACCACTGCTGGGGCATCCGAGCCCGCGCTTCCTGACGCGAGCCAGCTGACGCAGCACATCTCCAATGCCGCCTTCGAGTTGGACCTACGTAAGGCCGGATCGTACGAGAAGGGCAAACCCGCCAAGATCGAAATCGTTCTCGTTGCGAAGGCGCCGTTTAAAGCGAACAAGGATTATCCTTACAAGTTCAAGAGCGCAAAAAACGGCAAGCTGAAGTTCAAGAGTGAAGTGAGCCGCGGCGCGAAGGTTGACGGTCGGCGAGCTGTCATGACCGTTGAGTTCACTCCGATCGCATCCGGCTCGCAGACCGTTTCCGGGAAGTTCTACTTTTCCGTCTGCACCGAGAAGCAGTGTCGCGTGGAGCGCGAAAACCTCAGCCTCCCGATTACCGTAAAATAGGCCGGAATGGGCGGTGCTCGGGCGTCAGACCGTTGACACCTAGCGGCGAAACAGGGCGGGCGGAACACGCCGACAAGGGAGGCGAGAACTACGCCGCCTAATAGTCAGCGCGCGCCTACGCCTAGCATTCGCCGGACAGGGTGTTTCATTGTGATAGAGTTAGCAGATGTCCGAGGGTGGGATTCTGGGTGATCTCGGAAGGATCTCTGATGAGATCCAACGTAAGTTCGCTGACGAGAAACGGTCGCTGTCGTTCGGGGAGTACCTTGAGCTGCTCGAAGCCGCGCCTCCACTGTTCTGTCGCGATTCGGTCCAGTATCTGAAGGACGTGTTCGATCACTGGGGGTCTACAACCGTCGAGAAACCGTGGGGCACGCTGTCCCGGTTCAAGCTATTCGATCTCCCGTGGCTGCAGCAGTCAGAGGCCGATCGCTTGCGACTGGTCGGGCAGGAGGAGATCCAGTCCGAAGTGTACCGAGTTCTAAGGAACTTCGCTCGGGAGGGGCGGTCCAACCGGCTCACTGTGCTTCACGGCCCCAACGGCTCCGCCAAGTCCACGGTAGCCGCTTGCATGATTCGTGCGTTGGAGCACTACTCAAGCCTGGATGACGGGGCGCTGTATCGCTTCCATTGGGTTTTCCCCACGAAGAGCAAGCTCAGTGGCGCCATCGGATTCGACCGCAGCCACAGCACCGGCGAGACGCTAGCCAGCTACGCTCACCTACCCGAGGAGGAAATTGACGCCCGGCTACGGATCGAATTTCGGGACCACCCCTTGTTCTTGCTGCCGCGCACGCAGCGCCGCGAACTGTTGACGAAGCTCTATTCGGAAAATGACGTATCGGATCTGCCCAGCCAGTGGCTGATGAACGGCGAGCTGTCCCACAAGAATCGGGAAATATTTTCCGCGCTGCTCACCGACTACGACGGCGATTTGGCAAGCGTTCTGCGCCATGTGCAAGTGGAGCGTTACTTTATATCCAAGCGTTACCGCTGCGGTGCCGTGACGATCGGGCCCCACCTGTCAGTGGATGCCGGTGAGCGACAACTCACCGCCGATCGCTCCGTAGGGGCATTGCCCACGTCGCTGCAATCTCTGACTCTGTACGAGGCCTATGGCGAACTGATCGATGCCTCCGGCGGGTTGTTAGAATTTTCCGACTTGTTCAAGCGACCGCTGGATGCCTTCAAGTATTTGCAGCAGACCATCGAAACAGGGGAGTTCGCCCTCGCTTCGCAGAACGTCCAACTGAATGCGGTGATGATCGCCAGCGTGAACGAAATTCAGCTGGCGGCGTTCCGTGACCACCACGAATTTGAGAGTTTTCGTGGCCGTTTCGAATTGGTGCGAGCGGGCTATCTACGAAACTACGCCGACGAGACCGCCATCTACGAGGCTCAGATCGTACCGCAAGTCGGGGGCCATGTGGCGCCGCACGCCACGTCCATGGCCGCGATCTTTGCAGTCCTGACCCGAATGCGCCGCCCGGAAGCGGAACAGTACGGCGAGGCCTTGAAAGAGGTGATCTCTAGCCTGACCGTGGTGGAGAAGATGGAGCTCTATACGTCGGGTGCCACTCCAGAGCGTCTCGACGAAGATACAGCCAAGTTGCTACGTGCCAATCTGGGGGAAGTGTACACTGAGACCGACGCCTACCCGATTTACGAGGGCAGTATCGGAGCCAGCCCGCGCGAGATGCGGACGGTCCTATTGGACGCGGCCCAGAGCGAGAGATACGATTACTTGTCGCCTTTCGCGGTGCTTGACCAACTCGACGAGCTGTGTGAAGGCCCGGGGGAATTTGTCTGGTTGCAGCAGGAGGCGACAGACGGCGGCTATCACGACCACGAAAAATTTCGCAAGGGGCTGCGTGTGCGATTGCTTGACGCGTTGGAACTGGAGCTCCGCGGCGCCAGCGGAATCGTCGACGAAGGGCAATATCACGACATGTTCGATCGCTACGTTCACCACGTAAGTTTTGCGGTGAAGGGCGAAAAAGTGTTGAACGAACACACCGGATCCTACGAAGAGCCCGACGAGTCGCTGATGGCAGAGGTGGAGACGCTGATTGGGACTCCCGACAGCAGCGAACAATTTAGGAACGCGATTCTTGGTCGTATCGCCGCGTGGGCCATCGAAAACCCAGGCCAAAAAGTCGATAATCAAGACGTATTTCGTGACGAAATTCGGCGCATCAAGAACGCCGTGTTCAAGGAACGAAGTGGCGCGGTGGCCAAGCTGTGTCGCGATCTCGTAGTGCTCGTTCGCGATGATGCCACAGGACTGGATGACCACCAGCGGGAGGCGGCGGAGCGCGCTCTCTCACGACTCAAGAGCGATTTTGCATACCAAGATAGCTCGGCGGCTGATGCCGCGGCCGTGCTCGTCAGCGAGCGATACAGCGAGCTGTTGTGAGCCCAGATGCCGGCGGGACGGAGCGCCCCCTGGGGCTTCCCTCCCTACTGGCCTTGGGCGTGAACGGCACGGTGGGAGTGGGGATATTTTTCGCTCCGTCAGCGGTCGCTGAATCCATACCGGGCTACCTCGGCGTCGCGGTGTACCCGCTGACAGTGTTGTGTCTGGTGCCCATCGCGCTGGTCTACGCCAGACTGGGCGCGCGATACCGGGAGAACGGCGGCCCCTATGTGTGGGCTCGGGAGGCATTTGGTGGGACCGCCGGGTTCTTCGTCGGCTGGATCGCCTATGTGGCTGCCTTGTTCAGCGCCGGGGCTGTGCTGGCAGGCTTGGGGCATCACGTCGCCCCGGCGGTTCAGCAGTTATGTAATGTGAGCGAGAGCGCGGTGGCAGTGCTTTGCGCGCTCAGTTTCGCTCTAGTGGCGAGCCTGGGCTTGTCTCCCAGCGCGATCGTTTGGAATGCCATGACGGTGATCAAGTTAGTGCCGTTGTTGCTTCTCGTAGGGCTTTTCCTGACGAATGGCGTGACTCCCGCGCAAACTGTCGTCCCCGACGCTGGGGGATTGTCCCGCGCTGTTTTGGTGGTCGTATTCGCGACTCAGGGTTTCGAAGTTGTGCCAGTGCTCGCGGGGAGCGTGCGAAACGCTCGCCGTTCTGTTCCCATGGCGACCCTGGGGACATTGGCGTGTGTAGCCGTGCTCTATTCGTTGTTGCACGCGGCCTGCGTCAGCGCGTTGCCCAGCTTGGCTCGGAGTGGTTCACCGATCGCGGAGGCCGCCCGGACCTTGGGAGGAGACGGCGTCGGCACTCTGGCGACTATCGGTACGACCATTTCTGCGATGGGCATCGCCTTCGGCATGTTCGCGCTGACCCCGCGATATCTCGCGGCGCTCGGGCGCAAAGATGTCTTGGGTGAGCTCATCGGTCGTGAAGACAAGCGCGATGTGCCGCAGCTGGCGCTCTGGCTATCCGCCTTCGGGATTGTGCTGTTGGTCAGCGTGGGCTCGTTGGAGGGACTGTTCGTACTGTCTAGCGTTGCCGTGTTGGCGCAATACCTGGCTGCCATTCTGGCGTATTGGTGTCTGAGTCGGCGGGGGGATGCGGCTCTTCCCCCGCGCGGGCTGTGGGTGGTCCCGATTGCCATCGCAGTGACAGCGCTGATGGCGCAGGGAGCCAAATGGGAAGAGCTGTATGTTGCCGGTGGGGTTCTGGCAGTGGGGGGACTGGTGTTAATGGGGCGCCGCCGGCTGCTGGCCCCCGCGAGCTGAGCTGCGTTCCTGGCGAAGGGGGACGATTGTACCGCGAAGGAGGCAATCCCCGACTTGCCTGTGGTCAGCCGTCCCGACTCCTGTCAGGATCATGGAGTGAGGAGGATTGGCTCTACAGCCTTCGGTGGCTCTGCGCTGCTGCACATGATAGCTCTCGGGACAGTGGCGTATTGGGCGGGTAGCCCAGCGCCGGTGGAGTCCCGCACGGAGATCGATATCGCTCTGGTCCCCACGTCCCCAGCGGTGACTCATTCCGCCCGGCGCTCGCCGTCCGTTTCGATTCCCCCGCGGGAAATTCCGCGTCAGGGCGGGGACCAACAGATGCTGCCTGACCGCCTCGCTCCCGGCAGGGGAGGGGATGGCGCCGGAGCTCCGGCGTTGAACTTGGCTTCCAGTAGCGAACGGGTGACGCGTACCCGGGATATCAAAAACCGATTAGATCGGAGCCAGGTACAGCGCATCGATACGGGTCGGGAGCGCGCTTCGCGCGAGAATCGTCGGGCAACTCCGAACCCCATGCAGCTATCCTTGCTCGCGTCCGGCGAATGGGAACGGGAGCAGCGCCGCCGCCCCTCCCGCGCGGACGGCGCCTCGGGGCTGCCCAGTGGAGGTGTCCCGACTCGGGCGGGGACCCGCGGGCTGACGGGGCCAAACATTGCTTCCGCCGAGCTGGAGCCAGTTGGTCAACGGCAAGAGGTACGCCCCCGCGGGGTGCAGCAGCAGCGGCGATATGACGGTCAACGGCGCAGCGCCCGGGTGATGCTAGCGCGCCCCCAAGTGAAGCGAGCCCGAGCGTCGATTCCGAGCGAGACTCGAGGGCGCCCTCGCGACACAGTCGACAGTCGCCAGGAGGTAGCCAACGCTATCGAATCGTTGGTCCTGTCCAGTTCGTCGGGTGGCACCGGACGTGACGGTCGCGGCGCGATTGCCACTCCTGGGGCTGGCAATGGTAAGCAGTCTGACAATGCCGCTCACGCGTCGCCAAGCGGGACGGGCGCGGGGCCCATCCGAGATGATGGCGCGGACGATCGGCGAGTGGCCTATTTCCGTAACCTGGTTCACAATTTCGAGCCCCTGTGGCGGGACGCCTTCCCCACTGACGCCATCGCCGAGGGCGTCAGTGGGCTCTGCATCATCTCTGTGCGGATCCTGTCGGACGGCAGTCTGGCAGAGGCCCGGGTACGCCGTGCGAGCGGAGTGCCGCTGTTTGACTCCAGACTGTTAGCTGCTCTTCGGGGGGCTTCGCCCTTCCCGCCGTTGCCAGCAGTGTTGGGGGTCTCGTCGTTGCGGGCTCAGATCGGCTTCGACGCGCTGAACGCGGCGGTTCCGCTCCGACGACGCTGAGGGGGGCTCGTTGATGCCGAGAGCTGCCCCCGCGAGGGGGTCGTGAATGAGGGGATTGGTGCCGAAGGGCGGACTTGAACCGCCGACAACGCGCTTATGAAGCGCGTGCTCTAACCAGCTGAGCTACTTCGGCTTTTGGGCGCGCGAATATGCTTAGCCGAACCCGCTCTGTCAAGCTTGCGGATAGTTAAGAAACCATGCCAGAGCGTTCGGAGCTGGGCCGGGCGCCAGGGGACGGATTCCCCGGGAAAATCGGCTATTCTTTGCCGAATAGGTCCTGGATCCGGGAGTCCAGGGCTACCGCGATCTTGTAAAGGCTCGAAATCGAGGGGCTCGATTCGGCACGCTCGATCTGGCTGAGTAGGGAGATACTCAAGCCGGTCCGGCGACTCATTTGTTTGAGGGTCAGCTCTTTGGATTTTCTGAGCCCGCGAATTGTGTCGCCGATGATCTTGTGGAGCTGCTCTTCGGGGGTCCGAGCGAGCCCCTTCTTGCGCATGACTCGACCCAACACGTCGCGGAACTCGTCCACGTTGAACGGCTTCTTGATGTAGTCGACGGCATCGAGCTTCATCGACTGAATCGCTGAGTCTAGGTTTGGGTGAGCCGTGAGGATGATTACGGCGATGTCCTTGTCGATGCCGCGGATCCGCTGCAGCACTTCGATACCGTCCAGCTTCGGCATCATCAGATCGAGGATGATCACGTGAAACTCGCCGTGACGAACTTCGTTCTCGACCAGAGTTGGATCCGTGAGCGCGGTTACGGCGAAGCCATCCTTCTCAAGGAGGGTTTGCATGTAATCACAGATTTGCTGATCGTCATCGACGATAAGAATTCGGACGGCTGGCAGTTCGATGGCCATGGTGACCTCCTCAAAGGCTAGGGAAAATCCCCGCTCACGCCCGGGTGGACGGTGGAAATTGCACCCACACTATAACGACCAAGTCATTCCAGTGCTACTACACTCTGGGTTATTTGCTACTCGAGGGCGCACCCAGCGCAACTAACTGTAAACGCATAGGTAATTTGTCGGCCGGCGGGGTGGATTGGGGGCAAAAAACGTTGGAGATGATGCCACCGCGGTCCCCTATGACCGGTGTCGCACCTCGAAAGCGGAGGAGGATATCCCAGCGTCCCGGGAGCGCGCAGCGGGCACGCTCCGGGTGGTCAGATCGCCGTTGAGGCCGCGCCTCGGTGGGGGACATTGATAGCTGCAGAGCCTCGCTCCCGCGGGCCGAATATCTTCGACAGAGCAGATCCCCTCAGCTCCGGATTGCAACCTAGCTAAGCTGGCGGCTACACTCAAGAGTTGGGTGTTGGGGGAGCGTAGTAGAGAGTCGTGACAGAAGAAGACCCGCTAATCACGCAATGCCAGCAGCGCATTGGCATCACTCTCAATGGGAAGTGGCGCCTCGATGCGTTGATCGGCGTTGGCGGTATGGCTGCGGTGTACGCGGCGACCCACAGAAACGGTGCCAAGAGCGCCATCAAGATCATCCATTCCGATTTCGCCGGTCACACGGAGGTGCTCACGCGTTTCCTCCGTGAGGCCTACATCGCGAACAAGGTGGAACATCCGGGCACGGTCAAAGTACTCGATGATGACACTGCCGAGAACGGCGAGCCCTATCTCGTCATGGAACTGCTGATGGGCGAGTCCGTTGACGGACGCGCAGAGCGCAACGGCGGCACTCTCCCGATGGCGGAGGCTCTCGGTGTCGCCGAGCAGTGTTTGGCTGTCCTAGAGAAGGCCCACTTCGCCGGCGTCGTCCACCGGGATCTGAAGCCGGACAACCTGTTCGTCACCAAAACTGGCGAGATTAAGTTGCTCGATTTTGGCATCGCCCGCTTGCATGAAAATACGCAACAGAAGCGTACGCAGACCGGCATGATGATGGGCACACCTGCATACATGGCGCCGGAGCAGGCTCTGGGCCGGTGGAACCAGGTGGACCACAGAACTGACCTTTGGGCTGTTGGTGCCATCATCTTTACGCTGCTGACTGGACGCGCGGTTCACCAAGCGAACACCGACAACGAAATGTTGATTCAGGCGGCGACGCGACCGGCGCCATCGTTGGCGCGATTTCTCACGGACGCTCCTCCGGATCTCGTTCACGTCGTCGACACGGCTCTCCAATTTGAAATTGCCAACCGCTATCAGAACGCTGCCGAGATGCGCGCAGCGGTGTTGGGTTTGCTGGGGATGGAGGCCGCGCCGACCGCGCCTGAGACCGAGGGGGGCCAAGCGGTGTCCATTCAGTCCGGTGGCGGAACGGTCAGCGGAGCCGCCGTCGTATCTTCCGGCACCGCCATCGGTGGCGTCGGTGCTGCGCACACTGGCATGGGGGGGCCGTCCGGCGGAGCCGAAGGCGTTCAGATTACGTCGAAGCCGAAGGGGCGCGGCGGCGCGGGCTACAGCCCAGAAGATTCGACAGACGATGACATCGAAGCCATGCGTGAGCTGTTCGTGCTCGTTGAGCGGAAACTCACCGGTGAAAAGCAATATGGTCGTGAGCATCCGGAGGTGAAGCGACGCGCCGACTTGGCATTTCGTCACTGCGCGTCGATGTTCATGCACGTGGATCACCCGATGGCCTGGGTGGTGACACCGTACTCCTTCACAGCCCGAGAAGAATCGCTCTGGGAGCCCCATTCGCCGTTCGATCGCTTGCCGTATCAACTATTTGCGGATGGCATACGCCTATTGGGAATCAAGCCGGGCCTGGACGAAGAGGAATTCGACAAGTTCTTTCGCTTGATCACTTTGGACCGAGCCAAGGACCTGTCGCCGGAAGATGACTTCGTCACCATGCTCTGGGACGCGGACTTCGATCACGTGATCCACCAGGCGATCGATGCTTATGCTGAAGGCGACCAGGACTCGCGTTTGGAATTCGAAAACGCGCGGGATGTGATCATGTCGTCCGCCCGGCACTACGACATCGATCAACTGCAAGGAAGCTGGAAGCAACGCCAAAGCAGCCAGCGAGCGATGACCATCGCCGGACAGCAGCAGAAAATATTTAGTACGCTGATTGCGTCGAGCTCTCGCGGCACAGTGGCTCCGGGAGCCGCGGCGCCGAAGGTATCGGGCAACGCTGCCGTGAAGGTCGACGATGCGATGAGGACTATGTTGGCCGCACGGCTCACCATGGACTCGGATCAGCTGAACCTGCGTTTTCTTGTGGCCGCCACGACGGCTTACGACGCTGCCTTTCGCGCGGCGGGTGGCGAGAAAATTGCGACCGCATTGAGAGTTGCGGTGGACGGCATGGCCGCAGACGATGCGGTGACGGCAGTCGAGATGGTCAACTCCCTGTGTGACATGGTTGGCGAAAATGGGCGCGCGAAAGACGCGAAGCAGATACGGGCATCCCTGGCGGGCAGCATCGTTTCTCCCGAGACCATCGAGGCCTGTCTCGTAGAAGCCGCTGGCAAGGAGGAGCTGGAACCTCGCTTCCAGTCGGCCGTTACGAAGATATTGGGATTCGTCGACGATTCTCATTTCAGCGTTGTGGTGGGCGCGATCACTTCTCTGCTTAATGTGGAGTTGCGCGATATCGTAATCGAATACCTGCAGCGCGCTGGTGCCGGGCACGAGGCTGAAATGGCGGCACTGTTCGCTGACGCCGATATCGATCTCGGATTGGCCTTGGTCCGCGTTCTTGCTGGGCTAAAAACCCCCGAAGCGAAAGAGGCAATTTCCGAAGCGGTCAAGAGCCCTCACCCCGTCGTCCGCATCGAAGCGCTGGGCCATGTGGAAGGTGTCTCTAGTGAGCGGCTCCGCTTGGAGTTGCGGTCCTTGCTTGACGATCTAGAACCCGGTGTGCGCCTCGCCGCGCTGCGGGCGATGGAGGAGTACCAAATTCGCGCGGCCGGGCCTTTCTTGGTCTTACGGATTCGTTCGGACGATTTTAATTCGCTCCCAGAAGAAGAGCGTCGGCAGGCTTTCAGCACCATGTACACCCTGGCTCCGTCGCGTGGCGACGCGGTTGCCCTCGAGGTCGCCAACTCAGGGAAAGTGATGAGCTCGGAGGCTCACGAGCAAAGTCGAGCCCTCGCCGTGGAGGCGTTGGCTGCCAATGCGGAATCCCAAGAGGTGGTGGACCTGTTGAACGAGTTATCCACTGCCCGGTGGAAGAACAGCGAAAAGGTTCGCGAAGCCGCGAGCCGAGGCATCATCACCTTCGGAGAACGCCTCGCAGCCCGCACTGCGGCCGCGGAGGAAGCGGCGATTGAAAAGAAGAAGGCGGCAGCCAAGGCCAAAGCCAAAGCCAAGGCCAAGGCCAAGGCGAAAGCGAAAGCCGGCAAGTCGCGGACTGATAGATCGAAGGCGGGCAAGCCGCGGGCTGACAAATCCCAGGCCGGCAAGGCAGGGTCTGCGAAACCCAAGTCGCCGGGCCGTTAGGAATTACCCATGTCTGATCCAGCCACTTCAGAAGACGCTCCCCAGCTCGATTTTCTCGCGAAAGCCGTCGCGACCTCATCGTCGGGCAACCCGATGTTGGAACAAATCCGCGAAAAGGGAGCGGAGGCGGTGCAGGCTCTGTACCGCATGGTCAAGAACATCTTCGTTCATGATCTACAGAACAAAGCTGTTTTACAAACGGTGGAGCAGACGCATAAGATCTTCGTCGACTTCGGCGGCGTCGTTGGTCAGAACCCATCGATCACCTTCCTTGACGAGACGATTTTTGTTTGCGGGCAACTACTGCGCGCGACCAAAGCTGTCTACGGTTCTGCACGAGAACTTGGTAAGGCTTTCGAGCGCTGCGGAATCTCGGAAATCACCATCGACATGAACGTCACGCCGCCGGACTTGTTCGAGTTCTGCCGATTGTTCATTCTCGCGTACCGGGACCCCAACCAGCGCGCGGCCTTGTTGTCGACGAAGATCGATCACGTCTCGGTGCGCAAGGTGGAAGCCTCGCTACAAGCTCGAGATGAAGACGATGGGCTGCCCGTCGGTCAGCGCATCCTGAAGCTCTACGCTTCGGCACTCATGGTGATGCGCGAGTTCTTCGACGATGTAGCGGAGGGTGTGATCATCATGCCGCCAAAAGTGAAGCGCTTGGCCCAGGGCTTCGTCGGGCTGTCGGAGCACGAGGACCCCGCGCTATTGGGTCTAACCACGATGGCGAATGCGCATCGTGATGACGCCGGTCGGGCGGTTCAGGCGGCGATACTGACGGTGGTGATTGCGCGTCAGGTGACGACCGATCGACTCACCCTGGCGCGGCTCACCATGTCGGCTCTGGTCATGGACGCAGGTCGCGTGAAATTACTGGGGCCCGAGGGCAGGGACCACTATGTCGCCCTGGCCGACGATGTCAATCGCAAGGTGCCGCCCACGACCGCGGAGGTCTGTTTGGCAACCGGCGGCGTGAACATCCCCAACGCTCTCCGAACTGTCGTGTCTCACGAGGCGACATGGTTGGAGCGTACAGATGTGATGGGTCCGCTCTACAAGAAATCGATGAGCCCTCTCATTGAAACGCAGATCCTTCATACGGTTCGTGTCCTGCTCGACAAGTTGGCGCCGCGAGACGCCACGGTTGAAACCTTGTCGCCGCTGGATGCGCTTCAGAAGCTCGCGGAAGATCCGAACGTCGATCCCTTGCATGTAAAATTGGTGATCGCTGCGGTTGGTCTGATTCCGACAGGCAGCGTGATCGAGTTCGAGACGGGAGAGTGGGGCGTGGTCATCGGGCCGTCAGCGGAGCCCACCGCGCTGGATAGACCGCGGGTACGCTTGGTCACGGATCGCAACGGCCGGGGCCTCAACCCTCCCCGCGAAGTGGACTTGGGCGCTCCCGCAGGTGGCCGAGTCTTCCCAAAGATCGCTAACATTTTGCCGGCAGATCGAGCCAAGTTCAATGTGTCCGGCGTGTTCTTGAACAACTAGCTCGAGGCGGGCCGTTGTCCCGCGTCGCTCAGAACCGCTCCTAAAGCCCCGCTGTCCCTGCGCGACGCCACGCTAGCGAAGTCTGGCACTGCTCCTCCCGGGGTTTTCCGATCGTAGTTCTGCCGAATCCATGGTCGCAGGTGCTTTTTCGGATTTGCTCTAGAGCTCGACGGATTGGCGCAGCACTGAGGCCGTCTCGATGGCGGTGTGCCCGTTGATGACGTGCTGTCGAATCGAGACGGCATCGTGGTTCCCGGCGTCGTACACTATGACCCAACTTTCGTCACCGGCTTGTAGGTAATGACTTTCGCCGTACTGGGTGTAGCGGGTGGCGCCGACACTGAGCACAAGGGTTGTGGGTTTGCCGCCGGAAGCCAGCAGTTCGCTGATATTTTCGAGGGGGCCGGCATGCACTTGATGGTTCATGCGATCTACAACCCACTCGAGCAGGGCGTCGTAGAAGTACGAGTAGCCGTTGACCGGGCTATCGATGCCGTAATCGAACACCTCGGAACCGCGCTTGAGAAACGACGCGATGCGGAAGCGGTCGACAGACCCCACTGCGTTGAATTGACTGAGCTCTACGTGGCTAGCGCTCAGCCCTTTGGAATCGGCGCCCCAGTTCTTCTTTTGGCTAATTTTCGTCGCGCCAGTGATGCGCAGCGAGCAGTCGTTGTAGGCTGCAAAATGGGTGGGCACGATTCCAGAGACGGCAGCCCCGGCGTACTGGAGCTGGCATATCAGCGCGAGCTCGGGTTCGATTTGCACCGCTGCGCCCGCGTCGCCTGTCGGCAGCCGAATGCGGTCTGACGACAGTGGATACGGACTCAGCCGCTCGGCTGCGTTCAGGGCATAGAAGGGAAACAGACCCTTCGGCGCACAGGCGGCGACGCCGCTGACGGCTGCGAAATCTGCGGCTTCCCCTGCTTGCTCTAGGTGTCCCGTGAAATTGCCGGCGACGCCGAGGCCAATGGTTCCCGTTCGAAAGTCATACACCCGCGGGCTATAGCGGTTTCGCGAGGGGCCAACACGATAAATACGCGGTAGTGGTCCACCGCCGTCAGCTGGAAGCCCGTTCGTGGATGATTGGGTCGTCCGATAGTGCGCCTGACGTCATGGAGGATTGCCATGTAGCGATCAGAGAGGAGACGCGTCGGCGTCGGGGTCCGGAGTCGCTTGTTCGAGCTGAATCTGCAGAATTACCCATTGTTTGTGTCGTCCGGTGAAGCGCGCGAAGAACATCATGCTGCTCATTTGCCAGGTGTATTTTTTTAGTAGCGCGCGGAATGCGCTTCGATTTTCCTCGGCGTCGCTGTGGATCGTGGCGGAGCCGGCTACCCACGGTCCGTGCACGGTGCCGCGAGCGTTGCAGGGCGCCAATTTTAGGTCAGGTTGGCGACGTAACCGTTTGACCTTGTAGGAGTTCACATTCGTGAACACGACCAGGCGGTCCTCGAAGGGGGCGCACCACACCGGAGTTTGTACGGCTCCGCCGTTGGGCTTGTAGGATTCGAGACTGACGTATTGTGCAGCCTCGATGAGGCTCTTTGTGGTGTTCGCCATGGCTGGGAGCATACTCGGCTCCCGAGTATCAACGGGGCGGTCTTTCGCAGCATGGTCCCAGGGGCGGCAGTCCGTAAGTGCTGAAGATCGTAGGCATAAATTAGTGTTGGGAATTCGCCTGGGGGACTGAGCCTGGGTTTCGATAGGCTCCCGCATTATGAGCACCCCAGCATCCACGCTTCACCCCGTCGAGGCGTCGGAATTGCACGCCCGCAGGGAGCGTGTGTTTCTTGTATTGGCGGGTTTGTTTCTTGGTTCGATGACTCTCCTCAATGTGCTCGGAGTCACGCGCTTCTTGGACATGTCTTTCCGCATCGGCTCGGTGGAGGTGCCCTTTGTGCTTGCCATCGGTGTGCTGCCGTATCCGGTTACATTTTTATGTACTGACTTTATTAGCGAGCTGTACGGGCAACGGCGCGCGAACAATTTGGTTTGGGTCGGGCTCATGCTTAACGCGTGGGTGCTGTTCATTCTTTGGCTGGGCGGAGTGTTACCGCAGGTGCCAGAGATGAACCCTGAGACGGGGCTCCCGTTCTCCAGTGACCATAGCTTCGCCTTTTACAAGGTGAGGAGTCTCGCGGTGGGGGCGGTTGTGGCTTCGATGATTGCGTACATGGCCGCGCAATTTATCGACGTGTATCTCTTTCACTTTTGGAAGCGGCTGACCGCTGGCAAACATCTGTGGTTGCGCAACAACGGTTCCACCATGTTGAGTCAGTTTGTCGACTCCTTTGCCGTGATCACCATCACGCATTTTTACGCCGGTGGGTTGCCGATCCATGCGGCAGAGCCCCTCTGGCCGCAGCTCTGGGTGTTCATCGGATCGGGTTACGTTTTTAAGTTCACCATCGCGGCGGTGGACACTCTTCCGTTTTACGTGGGGGTCAAATACTTGTCGGCCTACTTGGGGTTAGATCCCCAGGCTGAGCTCGATGGCTAGCTGGGTGGTGGGCGCTGCGCGACGCAGGGCGCTTAGAGTTCGGTCCAGCTAAGCCGCGGTAACGGTGGAGGCTAACGTCCTGACGCCGGGGGACAAAAAGGGAAGGTTATTGTCCGGTTGCATGGTATGGGCTTCGCCATGTTGTACAGCCCGTCGATTGCTACTTGCCTGACCCTGATTCTCGTCGCGCCGTCTGTCTGGGCTTCTGCTGCCGTCTCGTCAGCGCTGGGTAGCGAGGAGACCAGCGCACAGAACGCGGCTCAGGCGGCCACCAGCGACGCTCAAAGCCCGCCCTCCGACACTGTGACGGCCGCTGCAGCCACGGGCGCAGAGTCCTCGTCGACCACCGCCCAAAACGGGGCAGTACCAC
>SPKZ01006920.1_pt1 | contig 16465 bp, 12 predicted proteins | sample 2456571 | NCBI WGS metagenome assembly SPKZ01 (sample SAMN11192286, study PRJNA482655) | marine metagenome | biome: ENVO:00000447; feature: ENVO:00000244|ENVO:00000211|ENVO:00000569|ENVO:00002023; material: ENVO:00002151; isolation source: ocean water from marine abyssalpelagic zone ...
AAGCAATACCAGCATAGTCGTATTTAACCATTCCTTGAAAATATTCTGAATGCATTGCTGCTATTTGCACATTGGATTGTACACCTAGTAAGCCTGCAGGATTCCAATATCCAGCGGTTACATCGTTTACTCTAGCTACATAAGAATTAGACATTCCTAAACTTGAAGCCCCTACTCCTATAGATAGGAATTCGTTGCTCATCGTTCTTACCTGTGCAGAACTAGTTGCCGAAGCAGCAAAAATAATAGCTGCTATTAACAGCGTATTTTTAATTTTTAATTTAATGTCAGTCACCTGATAACCTTGTTTTTAAATCGGATTTAAAGTCGTTCGAAAATTGAATGCTAAACGCTCTACTGCCAATATAGTTTAAATGATTTGCATCACAAAAAAACTTCTCGTTATAACACACGTCGTCATCTAAATACGACCTAAAGGTATAACCATTTTTCTTTGCCATTGCATTAATTTTGTCAAAGTGTATTCTACGATCCAGAACACTATTCGTTTTCTTAAAATATGTGGGTGAAACGACAAATGTTGCTATAATATTATACTGTTTACAGATTTCTATAATTCCTGCAAATTGATTGTAAACGTTATCGTTGGGCGCAGTTTTGTAATCTTCATAAATTCTGTCCTTAACTTTTTCTCCTTTTGTAAGCGGAAGTGGTGTAAAACCCCTAACAAACGACTCATCAAAAGCGGTTACAAAGCCCGTGTAGCCCCGATATGCAGCATACAGATAATTGTCGTTGGTGTGTGCCATACCATAAATGGGATTGTAGCGATACCAAAAAAATTGAGAATCGAGATCAACAAGTGTGTTGTAAAAAGCTTTGTTTCCTTCTAAATAAGGAAAGTATCGAGGGTATCTGATAATGGTATCGTTGCGAAAATTATGAAAATCGATATTGATAACCACGTATTTGGGTGCTTCACTGTGCTCCAAGTACGCCAATAATTCGCCTTTAATCATTCTGCTCGAAGCAGCTTCTAAGCCAATGTTATATGAGCTTAACCCAGTAATTGAATCGAAGATGCCGGGATTGTAATGAGATTCCGTTCGGGAAGAACCGATGAACAATAAATCGAAATTATTTTCCTTTAGGAAGATGGTGTTGAGCTTGTCGTATTCGCCAATTTTATTATTCCGTATTCCGATATAAACTACCTCGCGCGCCAAAACAACCAGCAGAATAGCTACAATAACTTGAATTAGATATGTAATCGGTTTTTTCAATTTAGTTCATTAATTAAAATTGGAAATAGAAGAATTCGTTTTCACTAAACTCACCAAAAACAAAAATGCCGACAAATAATGCGATGTATAAAGTAGGACGATAAACAGATGATGTTTTCACATTTAATGAACCAATACCATGCTCCTCAATTAATTCTTTCGTAAACAGAAATGCAATCAACAACACATTTACTAGCAACACCAATCCAAACGAATTAATGGTTAATAAATCTGTTTTAAACTGAGCTATGTCAATATTAAAAGAGCATATAGATTCATACATCAGCATTAAATCCGACACACTATTTGCTCGAAACGCCATGAGCGAGATGGTATGAAATCCGAATAAATAAAACCAACCTAGCCATGGAATCTTAACGTTTTTAAACAAGGTGATCTCCATTATATAAACAACCCCATGCATCAATCCCCAAACCATAAATGTCCAGTTGCTACCGTGCCAAACCGAACTAATAATAAATACCAAAAAGATATTGAGGAGCCACCTATTTTTAGAACATCTACTTCCGCCAAGCGAGATGTATAAGTATTCTCTAAACCACGTTGTAAGCGATATATGATTGCGTTGCCAAAACTCTACCAGCGATTTAGAAAGTAAGGGCCTACGCCAATTCAACATTAAATCGAAGCCGAAAAGCTTAGCGGTTCCAATAGCTATATCCGAATATCCAGAGAAATCGCAATAAACCTGAACAACGAAAAACACACCTGCTAAGGCATGAGAAATTGCGCCAAACTCTGAAACATCAGCAAAAATAGGATCGACAAATAAAGCCAACCGATCGGCAATTACTACCTTCTTAAAAAAGCCCCATAGTATTAATCGGAATGCCGGAATCCATGTTTCTATGTCAATCGATTTGTCGCGGTGAATTTGAGGCATTAAGTTTTTAAACCTTTCTACCGGCCCCGCAACCAATTGCGGAAAGAAGGAAACAAACAAGGCAAATTTACCCAGATGACGTTCCATTTCTACTTCTTTCCGATATACATCTATCGTATAACTCATTGATTGAAAAGTATAGAAAGAGATGCCTATCGGAAGGATCATTGCTTCTATTATATCAAATTGTTGATCGGAAACAGCACTTACTGCATCTAATGCCGCATTGCCGAAAAAAGCCAAATATTTATATGTAAAAAACACTCCAAGATTGGTGATGCTGCTTAACGTTACCCACCTTTTCCGAATGTTATCTTTTTTAGAACTGGCCAATTGTAAGCCACACCAATAATCTACCAAGGTAGAACCCATCAGCAACAAACCATAAATTGGTTCCCAGCTCATGTAGAAATAGTAGCTGGCTGCCAAGAGCAAAATCCATCTCAACTGATCTTTAAGCAACCAATAGGCCAGCAGCACAATCGGAAGAAAATAGAGGAAATGAATTGAGTTAAAAAGCATAGATCCTATTTGGCAAAGCTTGAATGATAAAAAGTGTTCTTTGGTATCGCATGAACAAAACTAAAATTACTTAAGTTTGTTAAGGGAACAACATCGACGAATTGAAAAATCAAATACCAAATCTTATAACACTCGGCAACCTCTTCTGTGGCTGCATCGGAATTGTTTTTGCATTCCAAAGTCATTTAGAATATTGCGCTGCTATGATTGGCTTGGCAGCTGTTTTCGACTTTTTTGATGGAGCTTCGGCCAGGTTATTAAAGGTGAGTTCGGAAATGGGCAAGGAGTTGGATTCTCTTTCCGACGTGGTAAGTTTTGGCGTGTTACCTGCAATGATTTTGTACAAAATGTTTCAACTAGCCATTGCCGAACAGGATTTATTCCCTCAAGAAACTGCTTATTTCGTATTTATTATTGCGTGCGCATCGTCTTACCGATTAGCAAAATTCAACTTGGATGATCGGCAAACTACTTCGTTTATAGGACTTCCCACGCCAGCCAATGCTATTTTGATTGGTTCGTTCCCATTAATTTTAAACGCCGATATTGGAAATATTAACCAAATACTATTAAGTCCATATTTCTTGATATCTATCACGATAATGTTGTCTTTTTTATTAATATGCGAGTTACCTTTGTTTTCTTTAAAGTTCAACAACTTTAAATGGAACGATAATAAAGTTAGGTACTTGTTTGTGCTTATATCGGTAGGAATGTTTGGTGGGTTAAAATATGTTGCCGATCAATATTTAGCAGTTCCATTAATTATACTGTTGTACGTTTTAATGTCATTAATAAATAATTTTACGAAGAATGAAGTTTAGTGCAGATATAGATATAATGCCATTAAAGGCATTGCTTGATCCACAGGGAAAAGCAGTTGAGTCGTCTTTAAAAAATATCGATTTAGCCAATATTAGCGAAGTAAGAATCGGCAAACACATTACTACAGAAGTGGAAGCAGAGTCGGAAGCTGCTGCGAAAGAATTAGTTGAATTGGCTTGTAAGAAATTATTGGCGAATGAAATTATGGAAAGTTTTACTATCCAATTAACTGCTATATAGGCTAGTCTCTCAATTTAAAGTTCTCGCCCAAGTACACTTTACGTACTTGTTCGTCTTCCGATAATTCCTTTGCAGTTCCTGCTTTCAGGATTTTACCTTCAAACAACAAATAGGCACGATCAGTGATCTCTAATGTTTCGTGAACATTGTGATCGGTGATTAAAACGCCGATGTTGTTATTTTTTAGCCTGCTTACTATAGCTTGAATGTCTTCTATGGCAATTGGATCAACTCCTGCAAACGGTTCATCTAACAAAATAAACTTAGGATCGTTGGCCAAAGCTCTGGCAATTTCGCATCGTCTTCTTTCTCCACCAGAAAGCAAGTCTCCTCTGCTGGTTCTTACATGTTGAAGTCCGAATTCATCAATTAACTTTTCTAATCTTATTGCTTGCTCTTTCTTAGAAAGCTTAGTCATTTCCAGAATAATCTTGATGTTATCTTCAATGCTTAATTTCCTAAAAATCGACGGTTCTTGTGCCAAATAGCCAATTCCTCTTTGAGACCTTTGGTACATTGCTCTAGACGTAATGTCTTCGTTATCCAAGAAAATACCTCCCTTTTCGGGCTTTATTAAACCAACCATCATATAGAATGTGGTGGTTTTTCCAGCACCGTTTGGCCCAAGTAACCCAACGATTTCACCTTGATTAACTTCTATGGAAACTTCATTAACCACAGCACGACCTTTGTATGATTTAACTAAGTTTCTTGTATATAATTTCATCGTTTATTCTAAAAATTGAATGCAAAGTTTCCACGGATGGCAAAGTTAGTAACTCCTACACCATCTTCAAATTCTAAATCACCAACATTGTGATCTCGGTAGGTTAATCGCCAAATTGCATCTATTCTAATTATTTTAAATATGTTCTCGATGCCAACACCAGCTTCCATGTATGGCTTTTTAGCAAGATTTACGCCAGAATTTGGGAACAACAAAATATCCTGATGCTTGCTATCCAACTTGCCATAAACACCTTTTGCATTCACTACCGATCTCCATTTCAACTTTCTTAAAGCAGGAACTTTATTCAAAATAAACCCTTCGAAATGATGCGCCACTGCCAGTGAAACATACTCATCGCTGATAAACTCAAAATAATTCATCAAGTTATAAGACGATTTATCGTAAAAGTAGCTCTCGTTTCCAGGATGCATTTCCAAAAGCGGATAAGGAACTCTACCCAATACCTTTCCATATTCTGCATTGAATTTGGTATTACCCACTGCACCCAATCTTATTTTATCGGAAACATTAAATCTGAATTTATGGTATTGATACTTGCTGTTCAACAAATCTTTTATACCCACCGTGTAATCAAATTGGATAATTGGCGATGTGGTCCCTAAACTGATCCGATTGAACTCGCCAGAAACAAACTTCTCTTTGTGGGCAAATCGAATGTACATAGACAATTCAGACGTCCTCAGCTCATCTACATCCGAAAGTATATCTTCGTCGTAGAAGTTATATACCAAATCCCCTAACGGATTAAAAATTCTTTGCGCCATCGTAAGCCGGGTAGAGAAACCTTCCAGCCATTCTATTTCATAGGCAAACTTGTACTCCTCAATGTTTGTAAGCTTATAATTTCTTGAAGTTCTAAAAATAGAGGTGAACGCATTATCTGTTTGCATTCCGTTGTTGCTCATTCCTAGCTGTTCCACGTCATTTTTATAGTGGATATCAATGGAGTTTCGCGGTTTTTTAGAGAGAAAATAAAGCACCCCACCACCGTATTTAACCTTGGTATCCCTAAATCCATATGCGGTATATGCGTCTATCATTGTTCGAGTACTAAACTCATTACTTGTTCTTACGCCTATTTTAGTTCTAACTCCCTCCACGTCATTATAACTCACCAAACTATGATATGGTCCTATTTCGAACTTACCAAACTCTTTATAGCCCGTCATTACAGTAAATATTAACCCCTCGTACACCTTAAATGCCTTTAATGTCTTAAGGGTATCAATCATGTCGTAAATTCCTTGTTGGCGTTCATTTAGCTCTTCATGACGAGCCTCATCCCAAAATTCATCACCTCGATCACTCGAACCTTCTTCGACAATAATTTCATCTCCAATTTTGTAGAATTCGTCGGATCTTTTTTTATTGACTTTGATATTCTCATACGTGGTTGTTTTCCTACCAATAAAGCCAGTAACCCTTTTGGCCTTTTTCGAGATGTTAAAATCCATCATTATGTTATCCCGGCCCAACATCCAACCTTGATTATCTACCAATACATACTCCTGTTCTATCCTAACATCGTTTACAAAATTCACATTCGCATCTTCTGTAATTTGCAACGTTGCCTTCTTAATTGCCCACGACGAATCGGCGATCCACATATCACCTTCAAAAGTTAATTCCTGCTTTCTTTTAGCAACAAAATGAATTTTATAACACCACAAGTCGCCCAAACTGGTACTGTCGGTTAGATAATATTTGTAAAAAAGCTTTCCATTATCCGCCGCTGGACTTATAAAGTTTTTGCCAAAAAGTAAAATGTAATTCGAATAGATATTAAAATGTTGGTACATATCGCCCATAAACTGCGCAACACTTTCATTCTCTGTACCAGCAATTCGAGTTCCTTTAATTATTTCCCGCTTAAGTTCTGGATTTTTCTGATAATACATTTCCGAAAGAGATTCTATCAAAAAGAACGGCAGGTACGGTTTTCCATCGATTGTATCTAAGTTTTGAAGCATGAATTTAAAAGGCTTGAGCAACTTATTATTCATCATTTTCTCGGGCAGGTTATACATATCGAACTCTACCTTGTTGTACACTTCGTACTCGTAATAGTCGAACTTGCTCTTATCGTTAGCCTCTTTATTCTCCACCATTCCCTCTATTATGGCTAACGCAGGGTTAACTCCTGCAATAATTTGAACAACATCTAACTTAATGCTAGATTCTTTAAGCGGTATATTAATAACCTGAACAACATTAGATTTTACAGCAACACTTTTAGGCAAATAGCCGATATAGGAAATTCTTAAAGAATCTACAGACAAGGTTGATTTGAGACTATAGTACCCGTTAATATCCGACATGGTACCAACGGTTGTACCCCTAAATTGAATATTGGCAAACGGAACTCCGTCTCCACTTATGGAATCTGTTATTTTTCCCGATACTGCGGTTTCTTGCCCGAAAGCAAAAGAAGAAACCAATAGGAATACTATTAAGAGCAGTTTATTAAAAAAAATGGTTTTGGTTATATGATCGCTCAGCTGCATTATTCCTATTATTCTTTTGCGTCTCTATTCTTTATTACAATTTTAGAAATGTAAATACTGATCTCGTACAGAACCACTAATGGGAGCGCCACTAAAATTTGACTTACAATGTCTGGCGGAGTAATGATTGCCGACAGTACTAAAGTGACTACGATGGAGTGCTTTCTGTACTTCCGCATTACTGTTGGCGTAACAATACCCACTTTAGAAAGGAAGTAAACAATGATGGGCAATTCGAAAATTAAACCCGATGCCAACGGAATGGTGGTTACAATACTAATGTACGACCCTATAGTAAATGTATTTGCTATCTGATCACTTACTTGGTAGTTGCCCAAGAAGTTAACTGAAAGCGGCACTATAATGAAATAGCCGAACATTACTCCAGTAAAAAACAACAAGGTGCCAATAATGATAAAGCCCGAACTGTATTTCTTTTCGCTGTTGTGCAATGCAGGTTTTACAAAACCCCAAATTTCGAATAGGATATATGGGAATGCTATTACCAAACCAGCTTTAAAAGACACCATCATGTGGGTAATAAACTGGCCCGTCATAGCCGTACTAATTATCTCGAAAGGCAACTCTGTAATGCACAATGCCTCTGTTAAATCATATTTATGAACCAATGCACACAGTAAGCGATAGGTTAAAAAGTCGCCATTTTTAGGGCCAAACAATATTGTATCGAACATAAAGCCCGAAAACGCAAAGGCTACCATGCCTACGCCAATTATTGCTATTACAGATCTTAGAATTACCCACCTTAATGTTTCTAAGTGGTCCATGAAAGACATTTCGTCTTCGCCAGATTCATCGTTTTCGCTCATACTTTCTCTTTTCGATATCTGACTTAAATTATATTCTGTTTGAGTAAATCATGTATATGTATGATTCCCAAATACTTTTCACCTTCAACAACAACCAGTTGCGAAATATTATTCTCCTCCATCATTTTCAACCCTTCTGTTGCCAATCGTTCTGCTTCTATTTTTTTTGGTTGTGCATGCATAATGTCTTGCGCAACTAATTTTTCATCGTAACCCGAATTTTGCAACATTCTTCTTAAATCTCCATCAGTAATAATTCCCATCAACTCATTATTCTCCACAACTGCAGTTGCTCCAAGCCTTTTGCTCGAAATTTCCATAATTACCGACTTTAAATCTGCCGTTGAGCCAACTACTGGCACTTCATTTTCTTTACATACCTCTTTAATAGTAAGGAATAATTTCCGTCCTAATGTACCTCCTGGGTGAAACTTTGCAAAGTCCTCGCTCGAAAACCCTCGATAATCTAATAAACATACAGCCAATGCATCCGATAAGGCCAATTGTGCCGAAGTACTTGTTGTTGGCGCCAAATTATTCGGACAAGCTTCTTTTTCAACAAATGTATTTAAAACAAAGTCTGAATTTTGACCTAAATACGAATCAGGATTACCAACAATTGCAATCATGATGTTTTTCATCGATTTAATGTAGGGTACTAACACCCTAATTTCGTCTGTATTTCCACTTTTGGAGATACATATTACAATATCATCCTTTTGAATTATACCAAGATCACCATGAATTGCCTCTGCGGCATGCATAAATATGGCTGGTGAACCGGTAGAATTTAAAGTGGAAACAAATTTATTGGCAATATTCGCACTTTTCCCAATTCCAGTGACTACTACCCTACCCTTAGATTCATGGATAGCTTTTACGCTGGAAACGAAATTGTTATCTAAAAAAGATTTTAGATTTGAAATAGCTTTCGCCTCTAAATCCAATGTTGATTTAGCAAGTTCAATTATTTTATCTTCTGACATTAAAAATTATTTGAAAACAATCAATTTATTGTCGTTTTCATTGTATATTTATTATTTAGACAAAGTTAAGTGTACTAAAGTATCTATTTTAAATCAAATTCATTTAGATTGCTCACAACAGAGACATCTTTATCCGACCATCTTCAGAAGTTTTTTGGGTTCAATAATTTCAAAGGTCATCAGGAAGCCGTTATAAAAAACGTGCTTGCAGGCAACGATACGTTCGTTATTATGCCAACGGGCGGTGGCAAATCGCTTTGCTATCAGCTACCTGCAATGATGCAAGAAGGTACTGCCATTATTATTTCGCCGTTAATTGCCTTGATGAAAAATCAAGTTGATGCGATGAGAGGCTATAGCGAAAATAAAAGTGTAGCCCATTATTTAAATTCATCTTTAAATAAAACCGAAATCGCTTTAGTAAAAAGTGATGTAGCTAGCGGAAAAACCAAATTACTTTATGTTGCGCCAGAATCTTTAGGAAAAGAAGACAATATTAGATTTTTATCATCTATCAAAATTTCTTTGTTTGCGATAGATGAAGCCCATTGTATTTCTGAATGGGGTCATGATTTTAGACCTGAGTACAGAAAGCTTAGGCCAATGATTCAACGAATTGGGAATGTGCCTTTACTGGCGCTTACAGCAACAGCAACACTTAAGGTACAAAAAGACATTCAGAAGAACTTAGGAATGGATGCTGCCAAAACGTATAAATCTTCTTTTAATAGAGAGAACTTATATTATGAGGTTCGACCAAAAACAGCTGTTGTTAAAGAAATCATCAAATACACTAAACTCCATAGTGGCAAATCGGGTATCATTTATTGTCTTTCTCGAAAGAAAGTAGAAGAAATTGCTCAAGTGCTTCAAATAAATGGCGTTAAAGCATTGGCATATCACGCTGGTATGGATGCTGGCACCAGAGCAAGGCACCAGGATATGTTCTTAATGGAAGATATAGACGTGATTGTAGCCACTATTGCTTTCGGAATGGGAATAGACAAGCCTGATGTTAGGTACGTGATTCACAACAACATCCCTAAGAGTTTAGAAGGTTATTATCAAGAAACTGGTCGTGCAGGTAGGGATGGCGGAGAGGGCAACTGTATTGCGTTCTACTCTTATAAAGACATCGAGAAGCTCGAAAAGTTTATGAAGGATAAACCTGTTGCGGAACAGGAAATAGGCCGACAACTTTTAGCTGAAACGGTTTCTTACACCGAATCTGGCATTTGCAGAAGAAAACAATTGCTTCATTACTTTGGAGAGACTTACACACAAGATAATTGCGGAAATTGTGATAATTGTAACAATCCAAAGTCCGAAATTGCGGCTGAGAAAGGGATTATTCAGTTTATAAGTACAATTATTGAAGCAAAAGAGAAATTCAAGCTAGACCACATCGTAAATGTTTTAATGGGCGAAAGCACCGACGTTATTAAAAATTACAAGCACGAAAACTTGACTAATTTTGGCATCGGTTCTGATGAGGATGATTCGTATTGGAATGCAATTGCTCGACAATGCATCATTTCGGATCTCTTAAAGAAAGACATTGAGAGCTATGGCATACTTAAAGTTACCGATAAAGGAAGATCATTTATCGCAGCGCCTCATCCAGTAAAAATATACAGAGATCATAATTTCGAGGTAGTTGAAGAAAGTCAAGAATCGATTTTAAATGAAAAAGCTAAAGTTGGAGGGGCATACGATCTTGAATTATTCGATATTCTGAAAGATTTAAGAAAAACGATCTCAAAACAGAAAAACCTACCTCCTTTTATCATTTTTCAAGATCCATCTTTAGAGGAGATGACTTGTCAGTACCCTACTACCATAGAAGAGCTAAAGCAAATTAATGGCGTAGGCACAGGTAAAGCCATTAAGTTTGGACAGCTTTTTATTGATGAAATCAACGATTACATCGAAAAAAACAACATTGTAAGGGCGCAAGATATGGTAATCCGTTCGGCGGTAAACAAGTCAGCCAACAAAGTGTTTATCATTCAAAATATTGATAAAAAATTACCGCTAGAAGACATTGCTCATTCAAAACAATTATCGGTTGAAAGATTGATTGAAGAAATTGAAGCTATTGTTTCTTCGGGCACTAAAGTAAATATCAATTATTACATCAACGACGAGATTGACTCTGACAAACAAGAAGAAATCTATGAGTATTTTCAAGAAGCTGAAACGGATTCTGTTCAAGAAGCACTCGATGAATTGGGAGAAGACGATTACACCGAAGAAGAGATTAGATTAGTTAGAATCAAATTTCTCTCAGAATTTGGCAACTAATTACTTAGGAACATTCTTGTTAAAACCAATTTCATAAATCTATCGGTAATTCGCACAAAACCATCCTATTGCACTAATAACCCGCTACTTAATAGGTGATTTATCTATTACAGACTGAAAAATAAGCATTTAAATTGTATCTTTCGAAATCAAATAAAACATAAAACATGCTCAAACAGACTAAAAACACAATTTTAGCAACAATATTATTGTTGTTAAGCACAACGATGCTTCATGCGCAAACTGGCTTTAAATTTTCAGGCTGGCAAAATATAGCAGAAATCGGAGATGATCCTTCTATTCAAATTACCGGTAATGCTATTTCACTTGAAGCATGGATCTTCCCCACTTCTTTTAATCCAGACATAGATCTTTCCAATATTATAAATAAAGAACAAAATGTACCAGATAGAGGATTTATGTTCAGAATTGGTGGTGCAGGACATTTAAAACTTGTATTAGGCGACAACACATGGAATAACTATGAAACAGATAGCGTGCTTGAATTAAATGTATGGCAACATGTTGCTGCTACTTACGATGGCGAATATGTAAGAATGTTTGTTGATGGTGTTGTTGTTGACTCCACAGCAGCTTCGTTTGATATTGCGCCTTCGACTAACGTGCTTCGGATTGGTAATTCAGAAAATGGCTACAACAAGCATACTGGATACATTGATGAGGTTAGAATCTGGAACGTGGCAAGAACTCAAGAAGAAATCATTGAGGACATGAACAGACATTATTGTACGCTTCCTCCTATAGGATTACAAGCTTACTATACTTTTGATGAAGGAACCGGGACAACGATTACAGATCTTTCAGGAAATGGAAATCATGGAGTCCTGCTAAGCGTGTTCGAAAGTAACTGGGTTGAAGGAGTTGCACTTGCAAAAGGAACTACAGGCAGCGTTACAGAAACTATTTGTGAAGAAAGTTACGAAGGCCCAAATGGCAAAACTTGGACTGACACTGATATTTACATTGAAACTTTAACCAACCAATATGGTTGTGACAGTGTAGTTACTTACGACTTAACGTTTGAAACTAATCCGGTAATAGAATTAGGTGAAGATCAAGATTTGTGTGATGGCGAAATGGCTATGCTTGACGCAGAAAACACAGGCGCAGATTACCTTTGGTCGGATGGTTCTACAGAACAAACGTTAGAAGTTTCTTCTGACAACATGTATTCTGTTACGGCTACAAACGCAGGTGCATGTACAGCTACGAGCGAAGTGATTATTTCTTATACAATGTATCCTATTGTTGATTTAGGACCACATCAAGAATTATGCGATGGTGAAATGACAATGCTTTACGCTGACAACTCAGGTGCCACTTATTTATGGTCGGATGGTTCTACTGAGCAAACTTTAGAAGTTTATTTCGACGATATGTATTTAGTTACTGTTACTAATGGTGGGATATGTTCAAGTACAGGAGAGGTAATAGTATCTTATACTACTGCCCCATACCTCGAATTAGGAAACGAAATACTTCTTTGTAATGGCGAAATGGTTACGTTAGATGCTGAGAATTCAGGTGCATCTTATTTGTGGTCGGATGGATCTACAGATCGAACTTTAGAAGTTTATGATCAAGGCACTTATAATGTTATTGTTACTTACGGAGGAATGTGTTCAACAACTGATGGAATTTCAATTGATGCGCATACAACAGATACAACAGTAAGTATAGTATCTGATATAACCTTCATGGCCGAATATGAGAGTCCTGCTACATTCGAATGGATTAATTGTAGCGATATGACAACTGTTGGAACAGAACAAAGCTTTACAGCTATGGAAAATGGATCGTTTGCAGTTGTTATTACAGATGACTTTTACGGTTGTCCTAATACATCATCATGCTACCAAGTTACCAACGTAGGAATTAATGAATCTGCTCAAACAAGATTGAGTGTTTATCCAAACCCTACGAGTAGTAGAATTAACGTTAACGTTGGCACTAAAGGCAACTTTAAGGTTAGGGTTACTAATGTGCGAGGACAAGTGGTACGAAGAGCAAGTGCTAAAAACACATCGCAGTATCAAATGGATGTTTCCGATTTAGGAAAAGGGATCTATTTCATTCATGTTGATGGCCGCGATAGATCGGATGTAATAAAGTTCGTTAAGAATTAATTCCTTCTTCGCAGTAGTTTTTTAACTGCCCAAGATTAAAATACAAACAAAAGTGCGCACGTGTGCGCACTTTTGCTGTATTCGGAAGGTTGGTGTAATAGGTCAATTACTCATTTCAAAACCAAAATACAATTGGAATGATAAAGATGTTCAAGTCTGGTCGACGGTTTTGATATTTGGATAAATGATTAACTTCGTTGAACAACAGCTGAATGTTAAAGATATCAGTAAATAGTAATGAACCCTTTCCTTGTAGAAACATGTATACCCACTTATATCATATAATTGGAGCCATCTGCTTTTCATTAACCAAGCATAATGAAACTTCGTAAGAAAAATAAAATTAAACTTGCCCTTCTAGGAGTTTTGTATTCCCCATATTTCTATTTTTAATTTTCATTTCTCACCGTTACTACGGAATGTGGAAAGTTGAACTACAGGAAATCAATTTCCAGTTAAACGAAAAAAATTGGTCAACATTAGATTCACTTAATAATGATGTAATAAATCAAAGAATAATCACTTCTTCCCATAAAAGATATGTATCCGCTATCTTTTCTGAAAATGACCAAAAATCAAAAATAAAAATAAGACTCAAGGGAGATAAAATTGATCATTACAACACAACTCCACCTTCCTATCGTGTAAAAACTAAAAAGGGCTTTACAATACTAGGAGCAAACAAACTTTCTTTCCAAGCCTTAAAGTGTAGAAACTTCCCGATGGAATGGATGTACCATAAACTTCTTGCTTCCGAAAATGTTTTGTCCTTAAAAATGGATATTGTTAAGCTAAAGGTCAACAATGTAGAGGTAATTACAACTTACGAAGAACATTTCACACATTATTTAACAGACCGATTCAATAGGCCTAGAGGTACAATTATTTGTATTTCTGAAGAAATATTTTGGGACAAACATAAAGGGTGGGCAACCTTAAAAAATGAAGAAAAAATATATTTAAACTCCCCTATTAGGATACTGCATGATGGCAGACCAGATAAATCTTCAGAAACCAACAACGGTGCTTCACTTTTAGATGACTTTAGAAATCAAAAGAAAACGGTACAAGAGGTATTCGAAATTGAAAAGATCGCCATGTTCTTTGCAATGTCTGACCTTTGTAACACCAACCATTCTATAAGATGGCACAATGCCAGATACTATTATAACCCTGTATCGGAAAGATTAGAGCCAGTTGCCTTTGATGCTTCAATTAGAAATTTGAAAGACCATTTTAATACCGATGACAAAGACATTAAAACGTTTTCAATTGGGAAATTCTTCTCAAATGACGTTTTCCTAGCTGAATATTTCAAATGTTTAGAAAAGGTCTCTTCAGAAAAATTCATCGATTCATTTCTAATAAATCACAAAAATGAAATTGATAATATGTATAGCAAAACGTACAAAATAGAATTTTTCTATAATAGAAGCTCCAGTTTTCTGTATCAAAATGCCGAATGGATAAGAGCTAACATTAAGAGTTATAAAAAGAAATTATTAGATTAATTATCTAACATTTAAGCTCTCCTTTCTTTGTTAAATATTGAATCAATTCAGGATATTGTAAATTCGTATTCGTGAAATCGCATTTAATTATTTCGGCAAGCATTCTAATTTCTATAATAGCTGCGTATTGTTCTGTTGGGTATCACCACTTCGATGAACATTTTCAAATTTTAGAATTTGCAGGGACCAAACTAGGGCTTACCGATCCAAACAATTTGCCTTGGGAATTTAATGAGCAGATGCGTTCGGCCATTATGCCTGCCATCGCAGTAGTATTTTACAAGGTATCTGCATTCTTCGGTGGAGAAAACCCATTTAGAGTTGCACTTTACTTACGGATACTATCAGCTGTGTTGTCATTTGTTTCCATGTACACAATTTACGAAGCCTACAAAAAGGAATTTAGACATGTATACCTCGAAAAAGCATTTTTGTTCCTCTCCTTCTTTCTTTGGTTTACAATTTATAACCACGTTCGATTTTCTCCAGAAAACTGGTCAGGTGTTATTTTTGTTATAGCATTTGTACTGTTAATTAAAAAAGGAGATAAGCCTCATACAACCTTTTTAAAAATCGGCCTCCTACTCGGTTTAGCTTTCATTATTCGCTACCAAGTAGGCTTAATGATTGGTGGACTTATTGGCTGGTTGATTTTAATTAAAAAAGAAAAACTTTTGTCTGTTTTTAACCTGATAATTGGAGGTGTGATTGTTTTTTTATTAGGCATTGCAATAGACTATTGGTATTATGGAGAATTAACAGTTACGGCTTGGAACTATCTCGATTTAAACATTATCCAAAATAAAGTATCTAATTTCGGAACCGCTCCTTGGTGGTTTTATATTACCGCTGCCATAGAACATGGCATCCCTCCCTTTAGCTTACTCTATTTAGCAAGCACCTTGCTCTTGATTATTTTCAAACCCAAAGACCTACTCACTTGGGTATTGGTTCCGTTTCTTCTGATCCATTTTGTAATTGGTCATAAGGAATTAAGGTTTTTGTTTCCAATGATTGGTTTTCTTCCAGGAATTATTGTGAAAAGCATTGAGCTAATTCAGAATAAGTGGAATATTGAATTAACTCGAAATAAAATTTTCAAACTATTTATGGTTGGGTTTTGGGTAACCAATTTTGCTTTATTGGCTGTTGTAACTTTAAGGCCTGCCGACAATCAGGTGCCATTGTATAAAACAATCTACAGCAATTACGAACAGCCAATAACTTTGTATTGCATTGAAGACAACCCATACTACCGAGTTTTATACATTTCTTTTTACAAGCGAGAAAACCTCACTATTAAAACAGTTCAATCTGTAAACGATATTCCTATCCAAGGAAGGTCTTATTTAATAGTGACAAAAAACTCAGATGAAGCTAAAGAAATCCCCAAAGAAGCAAATTTGATTTACTCTAGTTTTCCAGAATGGATAAAAATGTTCAATTTTAACGATTGGCAAGAACGAACAAACGAGTGGTTGCTTTACGAGGTAATTTAATTGACATGAATTTTAAGAATATCCATAGTATTTTCTGGCTCATTACCTGTTCTGTTTTTTTAATACTAACAGTTCCTGTTTTGCTACAAGATGGCATGTTTTTGGACGGAGTTACATACAGCGCAGTGTCAAAAAACCTAGCCATGGGAATTGGCGAATTTTGGAAACCACATTACACCCAAACCCTATACCCTGCTT
>SPKZ01001010.1_pt1 | contig 16458 bp, 17 predicted proteins | sample 2456571 | NCBI WGS metagenome assembly SPKZ01 (sample SAMN11192286, study PRJNA482655) | marine metagenome | biome: ENVO:00000447; feature: ENVO:00000244|ENVO:00000211|ENVO:00000569|ENVO:00002023; material: ENVO:00002151; isolation source: ocean water from marine abyssalpelagic zone ...
AGACCCGACCGCGACGCCCCCGCTGTGCGTTGTTGCCACTCCCCGCGCGCTTCGCGGCGGGGTATCTTCCGTCGCCCAATCGTCCTGGAGGAGTCGTCGTGGAGTGGATCGGTGCCCCCGTCTCTAGCCAGGGAGTTCGTGAGCAGCGCTTCGACGTCGATTGCGAGGGGCGGCGCGTGCCCGGGATCCTGTGGATGCCGGCCGACGCGACGGAGTTGGGGCCGGTTGCCTTGCTGGGCCACGGCGGCAGCCTCCACAAGCGCGCCGACTACATCCTGGCGACGGCGCGCCGGTTGGTGCGTCACCACGCGGTTTCGGCCATCGCAATCGACGGACCGGGACACGGCGACCGCCGCGCCGCCGGCGGCACGGACCGTGAGCGGGTGCGCTCGGATTTCGAGGGCGCCTGGAAGGCGACCGACGTGACTGACCAGATGGTCGCGGACTGGAGGGCGGCCCTCGATGCCGCTCAGGCCGCGCTGGGAGAGGGACCGGTGGCCTACTTCGGTCTCTCCATGGGGACCATGATGGGGGTTCCCCTGATCGCCGCCGAAGCGCGGGTGCGCGTTGCGGTGCTCGGGCTGATGGGAATCTGGGGCCCGAATGGCGGGCGCATGGCCGAGGACGCACCGCGTGTGCTCTGCCCGGTGCGCTTTCTCGCCCAGTGGGACGACGAGATCGTGCCGCGAGAGCGGGCCCTCGAACTCTTCGACCGGCTCGGGACGCGCCAGAAGAGCCTTCGCGCACACCCCGGAAGGCACGTCGAGGTTCCGCCCGACGAGATGCGGGCGGTGGCCGCCTTCCTGGCCTCGCACCTGGGCTGAGCGACGTCTTCGCGGCCCGATCAGTCGCCCAGGTAGCCGGGCTCCTGGGAGATCGAGGTATGGGTCTTGCTTCGCACAGCCATGAGTCGCTGCCGGTTGGCTTCGGCCGCTTCGGGGTCCACGGGGCGCTGGCCGAATCCGCTGTAGAGGACCTTTCGTGTCCGGGTCACCGGAGGCTGGCTCATGTGCTGGGTGCAACTCAGGTGGACGGTGACATCGCCGGTCCGGGTCGGCAGGTCCACGGGCTCGAGGTCGATACCCGGCTGGATGCAGGGGGCCGGCCAGATCAGCGCCCGGTGGGAGCCGGGCACCACGCGAAGCTGACCCGAATCGGCGTCTGCGCCGGTCACGGAGATTCCGACCGTCAACCCGCAGCATTCGTAGGAGTGACGGCCCAGGCTGCAGTCCTTGTGCCAGGGCACGTCGGAGATTCCCTTGACGACCCCGATGGGCTTGCTGAGTGCACCCACCCGGCCGCCCGTTTTCCGGCGCTGCACGTGTCCGATCCCCGGGATGCCCCCGATCCGCTGGAAGCGCTCATCGTCGATCAGTTCCGCGGTGGTCTGCGAATAGCGATCGAAGCCCTCCATCCGCACCAGCTGCTCGACGCCATCCTGGGTGGTCGCGAACCAGGCGCTGGGGTCGCCCTTCTCGAAGTGCGGAGCCGCCACCGGGAAATCGTCCTCTACGGCCTTCATCTCCCGCTCGTCGAATAGGCCTTGGATGTGCAGGTAGCCGGCCTCTTCGAGGAATTCCCGCATCTCCTCGTCGGAGTCGTCGGGCGTGAAGCTGCGTGAGGTCGCCGTCTTGAAGGTGACGTCGCCCCGCGCGTGGATGCGTCGGCCGTCGAGGGCCGCGCGCACCACCAGCCACCAGTTCAGGAAGTCGGGGAGGCCGCCCTCGGGCATCTCGAGCAGCCGATTGCTCATGAGTGCGACCGGCGTGCTCTGGTCGTTGAGGATGTCGCTCAACTGCTGGGTGCTCAGGCGTACCCGGGCTCCGCCATGGTGACCGGCCTTCACCGATGCGCGGTCCCCGTGCCAGCAAAGCGTCCACGCCTCGCCGTCGGTTTCGATGCAGAAGTCCGCAAGCGGCAACTCGCTCGCCCCCGGCTCGATCAGCGCCTGGTGGGCGTCCAGCAGCGACGGCAGCGTCTCCCGGAAGAAGGGGCGGGCTTCGACGGGGACCTGCTCGGAATCGACACGAGTTCTCAGATCTACCGACAAGGCGTCTCTCCTTGAAGCGAGCGTCATCCACCCGGTCCCGCTAGCGCCGCGGGCCCGGGCCTCGAATCATCCTGGACGACCAGCGGGGCCTGGGTGAAGCAGCCCCTGCGCTCGTCGTCGTCGAGTGTTTCCGACCCCGTGTCGATGTCCCGGTAGTCCGCGGCCGTCCAATCCGCCGGTCCGCCGACCGCGACGCTGCCTGGCTGGGGCATATCCGTCTCCAACATCTTGAAAATTCTCGGGAATCGCCTGCCATGCTTCAGGGGCCCGACGCTGCGGCCGGTGCCGTCGCCGCGGATTCCCCGTAGAGCATAGGGGATGGGGTCCGGCTTTCGGCGGGTCGGAGAGAGAGGGTCGGGATTTCGCCTATCCTGGGGGCCTGATGGACTTTGCATTCAGCGAAGAACAAGAGGTGCTGCGCGGCGAGGCGCGGAAGCTGCTCGACGAGGCCTGCCCGCTCTCCGAGGTGCGCGCGCTCAGCGAGACGACCGAGGGACATTCAGCGGCTTTCTGGAAGCAACTCGGCGAGCTCGGTTGGCTCGGGCTGATCGTCCCCGAGTTGCATGGCGGGGCCGGCCTTGGCTGGCTCGACTTGATCGTGCTCCTCGAGGAGACGGGTCGGAGTCTCTTTCCCGGCCCCCTGGTCTCGAACACGCTGGCGGCGGCGACGCTCGACGACGCCGGAGATGATGGGCAGCAGGCCAGGTGGCTCCCGGCGCTCGCCGAGGGCTCGTGCATCGGGAGTGTCGCGCTGCTCGACGAACGCGAGGCCTTCCGGCCCGAGGCGATCTCGCTTCGCGGTCAGCGCGAGGGCGATGGCTGGCGGCTCGCCGGTAAGAAGCGCTTCGTCACCGACCCGAGCGTAGCGGACCTCTTCGTGGTCGCTTTCCGCACGGGCGACGCGCCCGAGGCCCTCGCCCTCGGAGTCGTCGAGGCGAGTGCCCCGGGGGTTTCGGCCAGGAGCTTCCCCACCCTCGATCAGACCCGGAGGCTCGGCGATCTCGAGCTTTCGGACGTTTGCATCAGTGACGACGCGGTGCTCGGCACGGCGGGCGAAGCGTGGCCGGCCATCGAGCGCCTGCTCGACCGCGGCGCCACCGCGGTGGCTGCCGAAATGCTCGGCTCCGCCCAGGCCGCACTCGACCTCACCGTCCAATACGCGAAGGACCGCGTCCAGTTCGGTTCGCCGATTGGCCGCTTCCAGGGCGTGAAGCACCCCCTGGCCGAGATGCACGTTCAGCTCGAGTCGGCGCGCTCGCTCCTCTACTACGCGGCCTGGGCGTTGGACGAAAGCTCCGACGACGCCCCCCGCGCCGTGTCCCGCGCCAAGGCCCTGATGACCGAGGCCTTCAACCGGATCGGCACCGAGGTGATCCAACTCCATGGCACCATCGCGTATACCGAGGAGTACCCCGCCCACCTCTACTACAAGCGTTCCAAGCTCGTGCGCCCGCTCTTCGGCGATGCCGATCACCACTACGACCGATTGCTCCGCCTGCGAGGCCTGTAATGGACTTCAACCTGACTCCCGAAGAACAGAGCTTCCGCCAGGAGGTCCGCGATTTCCTCGCCGCGGAGCTGCCGCCCCCCGAAGAGCGCGGCGCGGGCTTCATCGTCGAGTTCTGGAAGAAGATTCGCGCCAAGCGATGGATCGGCTTCTCCTGGCCAGAGGAGGTCGGTGGTGGCGGCGGCTCGATCATGCAGCAGTTCATTCTCAAGGAACAACTCGTCGAGGCCCAGGCGCCGATCCTGGGAAGCGACTACACGGGCCTGCACTGGGTGGGCCCCGCCATCATTCAGTTCGGGACGCCCGAACAGAAGGCCCGCTACATCCCGGAGATCCTCGACAGCCAGTCGATCTGGTGCACTGGCTACTCGGAGCCCGATGTCGGAAGCGACCTGGCGTCCCTCCAGTGCCGCGCGATCCGCGAGGGCGACACCTACGTGGTGAACGGACAGAAGATCTGGACCACCCTGGCCCACCTCGCCAAGTCCATCTTCCTGATGGTTCGCACGGACCCGGAGAGCTCCAAGCACGACGGGATCACCTGCCTGCTGGTTCCCATGGACACGCCCGGGATCGAGGTCCAGCGCGTCCACAACATGGGCGTGGGCGGCCATGGCGACATGCTCAACCAGGTCTTCTTCAACGACGTGCGCGTCCCTGCCGAGCTTCGCCTTGGCGCGGAAGGGCAGGGCTGGGAGATCATCTGCTCTGCGCTCCAGGGCGAGCGCTCGGGGATCACCGACGTGAACCGGCACTCGAACGCCCTCGAGGACCTGCGCGGCCTCGCAGCGCGCTCCCAGCGCAACGGCCGGCCCGCATTGGAGGATGCCTCGGTGCGCCGCAAGCTTGGCAGCTTCGAGGCCCGCATCGAGGCCATGCGCCTGAACGGCATGCGCGCGCTTACCCACCAGCTGCGCGGCAACCTCCATCCGAGCGAGGCCTCCATCAACAAGCTCCACAACTGTGACCTGCTGGTGGAGATGAGCGACCTGGCCCTGGAACTCCAGGGCGGGGCGGCCAGCTACTACGGCAAGGAGGACGCCGTCATCGAAGCGGGCCGCTGGCAGCTGGCGGCGCTCTCCTGGCCCGCCACCGTGATCGGTGGGGGTACGCCGAACGTCCAGAAGAACATCATCGCCGAACGCATGTTGGGGCTCCCCAAGGACTGAGGGCGGGCCCCGGGGTCCGGCGCGTCAGATGCGCTCGAGGATGCTCGCCGTCGCGAGCGCCCCCCCACAGCACATCGAGATCAGCGCGATGTTCTTGTCGCTCCGCTCGAGTTCGTGCAGGGCGGTGGTGATCAGCCGGCTGCCCGTGCAGCCCACGGGATGTCCGAGTGCGATGGCCCCGCCGTTCACGTTCACCTTGTCCATGTCGGGCTTGTGGACACTCGCCCAAGAGAGGACGATCGAGGCGAAGGCTTCGTTGACCTCGAAGAGGTCGATGTCCCCCATCTGCATGCCGGCCCGCTCGAGGAGCAGTGCCGTCGCGTCCGCGGGCCCGTCGAGGTGGTAGTAGGGGTCGGAACCGACCAGGGTCTGGGCCCGGATCCGCGCGCGGGGCCGGAGGCCTGCCTGCTTGGCGCGATCCTCGGTCATCCACAACACCGCCGCGGCGCCGTCGGAGATCTGGGAGCTCGTGCCCGCCGTATGGATGTGCCCTTCCTCGACGGGTCGAAGCCTCGCGAGCCCCTCGAGGGTCGAGGGCCTGGGGCCCTGGTCGACCGAAACGAGTTGGGTTTCGCCGGTCGGGCCCTCGGGCCCCATTTCGGGCGCCTCGATGGGGGCGATCTCGCGATCGAAGCGCCCCTCCTGCTGGGCCCGGGCGGCCCGGGTCTGGGACTGCAGGGCGAAGGCGTCGATGTCCTCCCGGCTGATGCCGCGGCGCTCCGCGATGCGCTGGGCGGCGCCGAACTGGGTCGGCATGTCGAAGGGGAAGTCCTCGGTCCGCGAGCTCCCGGGCCCGTGCATCGCCTCGGCGCCGAGGGGCACGCGGCTCATCGCCTCGACCCCGCAGCCGATCGCCACCTCCGCGGCGCCCGCCAGCAGGAGGCCCTGGACGAAGTGGTTGGCCTGCTGGGCCGAGCCACACTGGCAGTCCACGGTGGTGCCGGCAGTCTGGTAGGGCAGGCCCGCGGCCAACCAGGCGTTGCGCGTGATGTTGAAAGACTGCTCTCCCGCCTTGGTCACGCAGCCGCCGACGATCTGCTGCACCTCGCGGGGTTCGATGCCCGCCTTCTCGATCACCGCTTTCTGGGTGTGGGAGAGGATCGCCGTCGCGTGCAGGCCGGACAACACGCCGTTGCGCTTTCCGATGGGGGTGCGTACTGCCTCGACGATTACGGGATTCGTCATGATGTCTCGCTTCCTTCCCCGCTTGCGCGGATGATCGCTCGATCCACCCGAGAGACTACTACGCTCCCGGTGGCGGCACGAACTCCCCGCGTAGATCGGATTCCGGACTGGTTCTGATCGAAGTCCACTTGATCGGCTAGGGGGTAGGGCGTGGTCTCTATCGGGGATTGTCCGGACGTCGTTTCGTGCCCTTCGATGTAATCTACGAGCGCGCCTCGAAAGCGGCGCGATGCCGCGAAGTCCAGCAAGCTGCCGGTGCCGGTCAGGCGTCCCGTGGGAGCACCCAATCCGCGCTCAGCATCGCATACATGACATGATCCACGAAGTGGTCGTAGAGCCACTCGGCCTCGCGACGAATACCCTCCGACGTGAATCCGAGCCGCTCGGGTATCCCGCGACTCTTCGTGTTTCCGACCGCCACCGGCATCGTGACCCGGTTGAGCTGCTTCTGGTCGAACGCAAACCCGACCAAGGATCGCACGCTGCGCGTCACGATCCCGCGTCCCTGATGGTCTTCGCTGATCCAGTATCCGATTTCGCACGCTCGGTTCGCCGCGTCGATCCAGTTGAATCCCGCGACTCCACAGATCTGGTCGCGAAAGAAGATTGCCGTCACCAGGCCTGCACCCTCGCTGGCACGCGTGTTCGAATCACGTATGAAGCTTCTCGAGTCTTCGGCGGACCGATTCGCATCGAGCCAGGGCAGCCACTCGCGCAGGTAGGCGCGATTGCGGTCGACGAGCCGGAACATCTCGTCGGTATTCGCCTCGACGACGGCTTGCAGCCTGACGTCGTCATCCACTACGAGCTTCGTCATGAGCGAAGGCGCCTGGGGGCTCGGTCGCTTCGCTGTCGTCGCTGTGACGGGCAGGTGCTGCGGCCGGATCGAGACCCCATGATGGCACAAGCGGCGGTAGAGCCGCAGCGCTGGCGGACTGGGCCCCGTGCCCTTTCGGGCCGCCGCGTGGCCCTCGATCTCTCGGAAGGAGGAATCGCATGGTAGAGGGAAGTTGTCTTTGCGGCGGCGTGGCGTTCGCGATCGAGGGGAGACTCACGGGGATACAACTCTGTCACGCGCGAAGGTGTCAGAAGTTCACAGGGTCGGCCTTCTCCCCGGAACTCGCAGCCAAGGAATCCAGCCTCCGCTGGATTCGTGGAGAGGAGTTGATCACCGTCTACGAGGCCCCCTTGCTTCGCGAGCCGCCCCCGCTTCGACGAGCTTTCTGTCGGGTCTGCGGGTCGCCACTGCCAACGCCCCTCGAGGGCACCGCTTACGTGGTGGTACTCGCGGGCGTGCTCGACGACGACCCGGGCACGCGGCCTCTGGGCCACATCTTCGTCGGGCAGGACGCAGCCTGGAATCGCGTCGACGACGACCTGCCGCGCTTCGAGGAGCGGCCGCCGCCCGAATTTCGGATCCGATCGACGACATCCACTCGCTAGGCCGCGTAGTGTGCGAGAGTAGGAAGAAGTCAGCGGGAGAACCGGCATGCGCTTCTCGGGGAAGGTGGCGATCATCACGGGTTCGGGCACGGGGATCGGACGCGACATGGCAATCGCCTTTGCGCGCGAGGGCGCGCAGGTGACGGTGGCGGCGCGCCGCGAGGGCCTGCTCGAGGAGACCGCCGATCTCGCGGAGCGTGCGGGGGGCGAGCGGCCCCTGGTCGTCCCCACCGACATCACCTCGGAGGAGCAGGTCGAGGCGATGGTGGAGCGAAGCGTCGAGCGCTTCGGGTGCGTGGATTTCATGATCAACAATGCCGCCCACGCGGGTACGGACCTTCATGTCTGGGAGCAGACCCTCGAGAACTGGAACCAGACCCTGGCCACCAATCTCACCTCGCAGTTCCTGGTGTCGCGCGCATGCCTCGCGCACATGATGCCGCGGCGCAGCGGGGTGATTCTCACCTTCTCGTCGACCGCGGCGCTCGGGCCCCATGCGCGCAAGAGCCACTACACGGCTTCGAAGTCGGGGATCTTCGGCTTCACGCGAACGCTCGCCCAGGAAGTCGGTCCCCACGGCATCCGGGCCAACTGTATCGTGCCCGGCGCCGTAAAGACGGAGCTGCTCACGAACTACTGGGAGCGCATTGCGGGCGAACGGGGCGTCGACGCAGACGTGATTGCCGACGAGATGGGCCAGCAAGCAGCACTGGGCCGGGTAGTCGAAGTGCGCGAGATCACGGGCACCGTAATGTTCCTGTGCTCCGACGACGCGAGCGCGATCACGGGCCAGATGATTCGCGTCTGCGCGGGTGCGGCGATGGGATGACCTCAGGCTCGCGCAGCCGGCGTGTATGAATCCAAAAGGAGGAGAAAGATGAGTGACATGGAAGCGCGAATCGAAGCGCTCGAACGCAAGGTGCGCGTCCTCGAGGATGCACTCGAACTCCAGGGCATCATGGACCGCTACGGCCCCGCCGTCGACAGCGGCGATGCGGATGCCGCAGCGGACCTCTTCTGGGACGATGGCGTCTACGACGCGGAGGGGGTTGCGCCCATGATGGGCGCGGAAGCGGTGCGTGCGATGGTGGAGGGGCCCGCTCACCAGGGTTTGCTCCCCAATGCCGCGCACACGGTCGGGCCGTCGATGCTCCGGGTCGAGGGCGATGCGGCAACGGCGACCGGCTATTCACGCGTCTACCTGCGCGAGGGCGAGGGCTTCCGGCTCTGGCGCGTTGCTGCGAATCGCTGGGAGTTCGAGCGCCGGGGAGGAGGGTGGAAGGTGGCAAGACGCACGAATCGCCTGATCGGCACGAAGGATTCCCACGAGGTGCTTGCCTCTGCCTCGCGATAGGGGGTCGGGGGCTCGGCTACGCTTGGGCTGATCGAGAGCGTGCGCGAGGCGTCTCGCCCGCGCAGCGGTTCGGAGGCACCCATGTCCAGCGAAGAGACGCTGCGCTTCGGCATCGTCACTCCCGTGGTGACCCTCTTTGGTCGCGAGGCGAGTTGGGAGGAGAACGCGGGGCCCGCGGAGCTGCGCGAGATCGCCCTGGCCGCGGACCGCCTGGGTTTCGCTCATCTCACTTGCAGCGAGCACGTCGGCATCCCGACAGACATCGCACCGCAGCGTGGTTCCCGCTACTACGATCCCCTCGCAACGTTTGGCTTCCTGGCGGCCATCACCACGCGCGTGCGCTTCCTCACCAACGTGGTGGTGCTCCCCTACCACCATCCGCTGGCCATCGCGAAGCGCTATGGAACCCTCGACGTGCTGTGTGAGGGACGCTTGATGCTGGGAGTGGGTGTGGGTTCGCTGGAGCCGGAGTTCGAACTGCTCGGCGCTCCCTTTGGGGAGCGGGGCGATCGCTATACGGACGCTCTTCGCGCGCTGCGAGCCGCTTTCGGAAAACGCCAGCCCCGCTACCGGGGCGATCACTACGCGTTCTCGGACTTCATCGTCGACCCCTGCGGAGTCCAGCAGCACGTCCCCATCTGGCTGGGCGGCCGCACACCCAGGTCGCTGCGGCGCGCCCTCGCGGCCGGCGATGGCTGGACGCCTTTTTCGCTGGGTGTGCCCGAGGTGGGGGCCTTGCTCGAGCGCGCGCGGGCGTGGCCGGAGTGGTCGCAGCGCGAGGGCGGCTTCGATGTGGCCCTGCCGCCGGACGGCGCGAGCGATGTCACTTGCCCGGGAGGCGTCGATGCCATGCGCGAGGCGGTCGCGCGCAGCGTGCAGGCTGGCGCCACGGTGATCCAGCTTTCACTTGCCTCCGAGTCCCTGCCCCACTACCTCGATCAGCTCGCGATCGTCCGGGAGAGCGTGGTACCGGAATTCGCGTAGGCTCGAGGAAGGGACGGTTTCGGCGGCTTCGCAAAGCTGTTCGGGGGGCTCAGGCCCCGGCGGGGGAGAGGGCCTGCTCCACGCGCTCGAGGTTGCGCAACACGCGCATTTCGTCGGTCTCGTTGCTGAGGAGCGCGCGTTCGAAGAGCGCGCGCGCTCCCGACAGATCGCCGCGCAGGTAGTGGGCGAGTCCGAGATTGTTCAACGCATCGCCTTCGCTGCCCGCACGCTGAAAGGCCTTCATGGCCTCAACGTCGCGACCCAGCAGCCCGAGCGCCAGCCCCAAGTTGTTCGACAGGACCGGATCGCGCGGCTCGCTTGCCCGTGCGCGTTCGAAAGCGCGAACTGCATCTTCAAGGCGGCGGGCCAGGAGGTGCGAAACCCCGAGGTTGTTGAGGATCTCAGCGCTCTCGTGTCCCGCTGCGAGGGCTCGTTCGTAGGCCTGTGTGGCGGTGCCGGGATCGCCCATGCGGTCGCTCACGACTCCCAGTGCGACTAGGGCAGCTTGCGAGGCCGGATTGAGCTCCAACGCGTGCTGGAGCCTCACGCGAGCGGCTTCGAGTTTGCCCGAGGCCGCGAGCGCGTACCCAAGACCCACCTGCAGTTCCGCCGCGTCGGGTGCCTCGGCCACCAGTTCTTCGAACAGGACGCGCGCCCTCTCGGGATCCTCGCGTAGCGCGAGATACGCGATGCGTGTGAGTGGAGCCATACTTTCACGATCGGAAAAGTGCGCACGCACGTAGGCCATGTGTGCCTTGTCATGGAGCCCTTGTGCACGGTGGATGTCGCCAGTCGTGAGATGATCCGCGAGGCTTGCGATCGAATTCTCTGGCTGGGCAGGTGGCCCATAGAGCGCATGCTGGCGGGCCAGCGCCTTCTCGAAGGTCTCGGTACGGCGTATTTCGACCATCGGGTTCGAGCCCGCGCAGCCCAGGGCGCCAACGAGCGAGAGGGCGATTCCGTAGCAGAGAGTTCTTCGCTTTGTCGCGGTCACGGTTCTCGGACTCCTCCCCTAGGGCGTGCCCAGGATCTTGGACGTATGCACGGCTGCGAGCCCCATGATCAACACCAGCAGGGCGAGCAAGATGATTGCGGTCGGAAAGAGCATGCGGAGCGTTGCCTTCGCCGCCCGCTCCTCGGAGAGTTGCGTGCGGCGGATTCGCATCGAATCGCTGTGTGTGCGGAGTGCAACGGCCAGGCTCGTCCCAAAACGCTCGGTCTGGGTGAGCATGCTCACCAGTACCGAGACCTCGCGAACATTCGTGCGCTGCGCCAGCTCGCGGAGCGCTTCGGTGTTCGAACGGCCGGCGCCCGTCGCGAGATTCACGAGCCCGATTTCCTCGGCCAATACGGGGGATATGCGGCGAATCTCCTGACCGACCCGGGAGAGTCCCTGGATCAGTCCGAGTCCCGCCTCGATGCACACCGCCAGCAGATCGAGCGCGGTGGGAAGGTGGCGCTCGATCTCGCGAGAACGATGCTTGATGAGCCGGTCGAGCAGGTAGCTCGGCAATATGTATCCGAGGCCCGCCATTGCCCCCGCTGTCGCGGGTAGCAGATTCTCGCTCACGAACAGGCGCAAAGGTGTCAGGAAGAGCATGAGCGGCAGGACGGCGAGCAAGACCACGCGGAGGCCGCGAAACATCACCACCGCTACAGGGCTCCGGTGGCCCGCGTGCGAGAGCCTCTCGCGTAGTTTCTTTGCTCCCCGCGCACTTCGGCCCTGGCCGCGGCTTCCTGCGAGTGGTGTGAGCAGGCGCACCAGAAGCGACTCATCGGCCTGGAAGATCCCGACCTCGGTCTCGCTCTGCGCGCCCGCGCTCAGGCGCCCAAGCCGGAGCCGTGACGAACGCTCGTTCACGAGAAGCACGATGCCGAAAAAGAGAAGCAGCGTCCCGGCGAAAAGCAGAGCTGAGCTCAGGATCATCATGGCTGGGCTAGGCCTCCACTACGGCCATGCGCCGAGCGAGCAAATAGCCCACCACGGTCATTAGCGATACGACCGCTCCTACCATCATCCCCTCCTTGCTCAGCCAGAGGTGGCTCACGAAATCGGGGGCCACCTGGTACATGAGCACGACGAAGGTGGGCGGCGACATCAGCAGGATCAACGCAGCGCCCCGGTTGAGAGCCGTCATGCTGCGCACCTTTCCCTGGAACTGGAAGCGCTCGCGGATCACGTAACTGAGCTTCTCCATGATCTCGGCCAGGTTCCCGCCGGTCTCCCGCTGGATCAGCACCGCAGTCGAGAACAGATAGATGTCGGGTAGGTCGATGCGATGGCAGAATTTTCCGAGTGCCGGATCGAGGTCGAGTCCGAGCGCTATCTCTTCGGCGAGCACCCTGAACTCGGCGGCCAGTGGATCCTCGAGCTCGTCGGCCACCATGCGGAAGGCCGCGAGCAGCGCGTGTCCCGCGCGCAGTGCATTGCAGATCAGATCGAGGGCTTCGGGCAGATCTTCTTCGAAGGCACGCAGGCGCCGCTCGCGCTGCCATCCGACGACGATCGAAGGCAGCCCCAACCCGACGAGCCCGAGCGGCAGGACGAGCGCCCACTCGTGGAAGACCCGAATGCCCAGCGCCATCATGCCTGCGCCGAGGCTCAGCGAGAGAGCAGAGAAGCGCCAGGCACCGATACCGATACCAGCGCGATACAGCATCACGTCGATGTGACGGGCTATGGAAAAGGGCAGCCGCGTCACGATCTTTTCGAGGCGAGCGCGAAGACCCCCCTCGCCCTCTCGGATGATCGAGGCCTCGGGCGTTCCAGAGCGAGGGTCGTGGATCTGCAGTGCGACTCGACGCAGGCGCTGCCGCGCCTTGTCTCTGCCGTTCGAACGAATGCCCTTCACGGTCACTACGCCGAACGCCGCGAAAGAGATCAAAGCGAACGCCAAAAGGGTCATTCCTATGATGGTCACGCTGCGCCCTCCCAGGGTCGATCGAACCCGGAGGGCCGAGGGTCGAAGAGCTCTGCGCCCAGCTGGATGCCAGCTTGCGTGAGCCGCTGGCAGAAATGGGGCCGGACGCCGACTGGAACGAGTCGGCGCACTACGGTCCCGTCCTCGGCTACCCCGCCGCGCTTGAGAGTGAAGATTGCCTGCATCATCACCGCGTCTCCCTCCGCACCGGTCACCTCATGGACACTGCTGATGCAACGGGTACCGTCCGACAGGCGCTCGATCTGGATCACCACGTCGATGGCCGACGCGATCTGGGCGCGCACTGCCTGCAACGGGAGCCCGAAGCCCGACATTGCCACCATGGTCTCTATGCGCATGATTGCGTCGCGGGGTGAGTTGGCGTGGATGGTCGTGAGCGAGCCGTCATGCCCGGTGTTCATGGCCTGCAGCATGTCAAGGGCTTCAGTGCCACGTACCTCGCCGACGATGATACGTTCCGGCCGCATCCGAAGCGCGTTGATCACGAGTTCTCGCTGAGCGACCTGGCCTCGTCCCTCGACGTTGGCCGGACGCGTTTCCAGCCGCACTACGTGGGCCTGCTGGAGTTGGAGTTCGGCAGAGTCCTCGATCGTAACGATGCGCTCGTTCTCTGCTACGAATCCCGAGAGCACGTTCAGAAGGGTCGTCTTGCCCGCGCCTGTTCCGCCCGAGATCACCAAGTTGAGGCGGCCCTTCACTGCGCCTTCGAGTACCCGGATCACCTCGGGGGTTGCGCTCCGCAGTTCGATCAACGCTTCGGCGCTGAGCTTGTCTTCCTGGAAGCGACGAATGGAGAGGATGGGCCCGTCGAGCGCGAGGGGCGGGATGATCACGTTGACACGGGAGCCGTCCTCGAGCCGCGCGTCTACCATGGGAGTGCTCTCGTCTACGCGGCGGCCCACCTGGGTGAGGATCTTCTCGATGATGCGCATCAGGTGCAGGTCATCACGGAAGCGCGCCTCCGTAGCCACGAGTTTCCCGCTGCGCTCTACGTAGATCTGTGCGTGGCCGTTTACGAGAATGTCGTTGATGAGGGGGTCCTGGAGCAGCGGCTCCAGCGGGCCGAGGCCGAAGACCTCGTGTTGCACCTCGGAAACGACGCGCTGTCGCTCGTCGGCTGTCAGTAGCGCCTCTTCCTCCTGCAGAATGCGGCGGGTGAGTTCAGCGATGTCCTGGGCCACCCGCGTCTCGCTGACCTTCGAAAACCGCGTGAGATCGATGTGATCGAAGAGACGGTTGTGGATTCGTGACTTGAGTTGCTGGTACTCGGCGCTTCGTTTCGCGGCCTCTTGCTCGCGGGTGAACCGGTCGACCTCGGCGCCGGATTGTGCCGCGTAAACCGGTGCGTGATGCGCGCGTCCTCGCAGCCGATCAATCAACGCCATTGCGCCCCCTCCGGAGCAGGTCGCGCATACGAGCGAAACCGCGTGTGGGTTGCGTCTGCGTCGCCTCGCCGATACCGCACCAGGATCGGAGGGACTCCGCGAGATCCTGAAAGCTCTTGCGCGCCGCGATGCGCGGAGCAACCTCTCCGAGAGAGCAACCGCTGTTGACCGCCTCCAACATCGCTGCTCGATCATCGGGAATCCAGTGCTCGATGGAATGCCCGAGGAACTCGTTCAGATCGCGGTCTGATAGATCGGATTCAGCATCGACCCGGTTGACCACCAGGTGAACCGCAGGGCGCTGCATCGCCATCCGTTCGAGAAGTTCGAGATGGAGCTTCGTGTGCGCGAGTGTGGGAACGTCGCGCTGTGTGACCAGGATGAGTTGGTCCACCGTTTCGAGCGCGGCCACGGCGACCTCTCCCCAGTCTCGGGGGAGATCCAGCAGTGCGAACTGGTTGAACTCGCGCATCAGGCCCACGGCCCGCTGAATTCGTGCAGGAGAGATGCGACCTGCCTCTTCCGGTAGTGCCGGAGCGGCCACCACGCCGACGCCAGAAGCATGCGGCGTGACGAGTGACTGCACGTACGTGAGGTCGATCTCGCCTTGCCTTCGGTCGAGGTCGGCGACGGTGAAATGCGGCGACAGATCGTGGTAGAGAGCAACGTCGCCATGAACGAGATTGAGGTCCGCGATCGTGCACTTCGAGCCGGACTCTTGAAGCGCCCATGCAAGCTGGCAGGCCACCGAGGTGGATCCGACGCCTCCCTTGGCTCCCAGCAAGCCAACCACGGTTCCGCGCTCGCTCGCGTGAGCTGTAATTCGCTCCAGGATGAGGCTCTGCACGATCCCATCCAATGCCTCGCTCCGAAGCGGAAGCGGGAGATAGTCACGGGCGCCAATTCGCATCGAACGCAGGATCAACTCGCTCTCGTCCTGCGGGCCGCACATGATCAGCGCAGGACGGCGATCTCCGAGAGCTTCGACTGCGGTGAACACGGCGGCGGGGTTTCCGTCGAGCGCGGCCAGTAGCAGGTCGAAGCCACCGCGCCAGAGCAATTTTTCGAGTTCCGCAGGCCGTTCTTCTGCGATTCCGACGATCGCATGCCCGGTGCTTTCGAGCGCCTCGGACAACTGCCGGCGCAAGCCGGCATCGAGCGCGAGAACCGCGCAGTTGAGCTGCGCCATGGCCGATACCCCCTCTGACGATCCTCTCGTGCCCGATCAGGGCTGGCGAATCAGGAAGACCTCGTCGTCCCTCGACTCGCGAACGCGCGTGGCGTCCAACTCGTAGTTGTGGACCGTGATCTCCGCGCTCAGCGAATCAAGGCCTTCGATTGGGCCCGCGGAATTCGTCCCGGCCTCGGGGTTCGCGATCATTTCGGCTCGAGTGTGGCGAGATGATTCACCCCAATGTTCATCGACCGGGCCTGGCGTGTTGCAGGCCATCGCTGTTGCCGCGGCGGCAAATAGCTGCGCCGCTCGCTTCCGGTTTCGAATGTTCATAGCTCTCCCTCCGCGAGTTCCACGTCGAGACGGTGGCCCGCGTTCCCCGCCAGTCCGTCGACCAACGGATCGCCAGGCCCCCCACTCGAGCGGCCAGCTGTATCGTCCGAAGCCCCTCCCAAGGCACCCCCTGTCGAATCCCGCATCCGCTCCCAGGCGTTTCCTTCGAGTGTGCCAAGCAGAAAGAACTCACCGGCATCGGGCTCGACGAAGTGATCGGTGGGCAACTTGGGCGGGCCTGGCGGCAGCGGTTTTACGAGTCGCGGCGTGGCGATGATGATGAGTTCGGTCGCCTTCTTTTCAAATTGGGTGCTGCGAAAGAGAGCTCCGAGAATCGGGATGTCGCCCAGCAGCGGAAAGCGGTGGATCACTTCGGTCACGTCGTCGCGCAACAGCCCGGCGATTCCGAAGCTCTCGCCGTCGCGCATCTCTACAGCCGTTGCCGCACGTCGCGTCGTAAAAGCTGGTACGACGTAGCTTCCGACTTGTGCGCCCAGTGTGAGATCGGGTTCGCTGACCTCCGTGCTGATCTGCATGTAGATTCGATCCGGACCGAGCACGGTGGGCGTGAAGGTCACTCCCACGCCGAATTTCTTGTATTCGATCGTGATTACCCCTGTTGCACCCGACTGCGGAACGGGAATCGGGACCTCGCCGCCAACCAGGAACTCGGCGTCCTCCCCGGTGCGCGCTACCAGATTGGGCTCGGCGAGGATCTTGATGAGCCCATCTTCCTGGATCGCCTCGACGAAGAGATCGAGGTTCGTAGAGCCCTTCGATATGGTCGTTATGAAGTTGACGCGGGGCGACAGGCGAGCGAGTGGCTCGATTGCGTCCGGGTCGAGGCGACTCAGGTTCTGGAGGAACGAAAAGAAGGTGACGTCGGCGCCCCCTGCCTTGGTGACGCCCGCGAAATTGGTGCCAAGGCGGCG
>SPKZ01002445.1_pt1 | contig 16457 bp, 16 predicted proteins | sample 2456571 | NCBI WGS metagenome assembly SPKZ01 (sample SAMN11192286, study PRJNA482655) | marine metagenome | biome: ENVO:00000447; feature: ENVO:00000244|ENVO:00000211|ENVO:00000569|ENVO:00002023; material: ENVO:00002151; isolation source: ocean water from marine abyssalpelagic zone ...
ACCTCGAGGATGCAGAGGGTCTGGTGACCTCGAAGGGCTCGCTTCCGTTCCGCGAGAACCTCGCTTCCCGGGATTCGACCCAGGTCGCGCGGCTGCGCGCCGCCGGCGCGATCGTGGTCGGCAAGACCAGTGCCCCAGAGTTCGGCTACACGGCCATCACCAAGAACCTGATCCACGGGGTGACCCGCTCGCCCTGGAATCTAGAGCGGACTCCGGGTGGCTCGAGCGGCGGCTCCGCGGCCGTGCTTGCGGGCTCCGTGATTCCGCTTGTGACCGCGTCGGACGGAGGCGGGTCGATCCGAATCCCGGCGAGCTTCACGGGTGCCTTCGGTCTGAAGCCTTCCTTCGGACGGATCCCCCACGGCCCCAGCCGCTACTGGGACTACGGTGTGACCGCCTGCTACGGCCCGCTCACGCGCACCGTGGAGGACGCGGCGCTCGTCCTCGACCAGGTGGCGGGTGCCTCGCCGCTCGACGCGCAGAGCCTGCCCGATCCGGGCATCCGCTATCTCGAAGCCGTGCGCGGAGATCCGCCGAGCGGCCTGCGGATCGGCTATTCGCCCGATCTCGGGTATGCGGTGGTGCAGTCCGACGTCGCGGAGGCGGTCGAGAGCAGCGTGCGCGCGTTCGAGAAACTCGGGCACCAGGTCGAACGCTTTGCGGGCGGGCCGCCCGAACTCGGCCGGGAGTGGGGGCTGATGGGATCCTTCGAACTCGCCTCGCAGCTTCATCCGCTCTTCGACGAGCACGCCGAGAGCTTCGGACGCACTTTCTTCGCGGGGCTCAAGACAGCCTGGGACATGAACCCCGAGCGCTTCGGACGCCTCTCCGAACTCCGCGCACAGCTCAATCACTGGTGCGCCGAGAGTTTCGAGCGTTACGACCTGCTGGTGATGCCCACAGTCCCCTACGACCCGCCGCCCGCAAAGGGTCCCTTCCCGAGCGAGACCGAGGGCCGGCCGCAGGGGGTCGCCGGCGTCGCAGCCTTCACGATTCCGTTCAACCTCTCCTGGCATCCCGCAGCGACCGTGCGTGTCGGGCTCTCGCGGGCGGGCCTCCCGATCGGCATGCAGATCGTGGGTCCGCGCCACCGCGACGACCTGGTGCTAGGTGCGGCTGCGGCGTTCGAGCGGGCGTGTCCGTGGCACCCGCACTGGCCGGAGCGCTGGTAGTCCGATGCGGATCGCACTCGCCAGCGACCACGCGGGCTATGCTCTCAAGGAAGAGCTCGCGAAGGTCCTCGCAGGCTCGGGTCACGAAGTAGAGGATTTCGGGACCGACTCGGACGAGAGCTGCGACTACCCCGACTTCGCGATTCCGGCGGCCGAGACTGTGCGGGCGGGCCGCAACGAGCGCGCGATTCTGGTCTGCAGCAACGGCATCGGGATGGCGATGACGGCGAACCGGATTCCGGGCGTACGAGCGGCGCTCGTGTACAGCGAGCGGAGTGCGCGGATGACGCGCGCGCACCACGACTCCAACGTGCTCTGTCTCGGAGCCGGCGAATTCGGTGCCCAGGATCTGCTCGGCTTCGTGCGGGTCTGGCTCGAGACCACGTTCGACGGGGGCCGCCACGAGCGCCGCGTCGGGAAGTTCCAGAAGCTCGAGCGTCCGTGAGCGCCCGGTCGTGAGTGACGAGAAGCCGCGTTCGGGCCACTGGGAGCCGCCGAACGCGAAGGCGAGCGGAGCCTGGGCGCAGCGGCGACGCCTGGCAACTGCGATGCGCGACGTGATCGAGCGGCTCGTCACCAGCGGTGCGCCCGAAGAGGAACTTCGCGGCGCGGCGGAAGCGCTCGAGCGCTATGCCGGGCACCTCGAGACCCACCCCAGGTTGCTGCGGCGCGAAGGTTTCGGAGAGACCTCGACCGCGGGCGACGTCGCTGAGTTCTTCGACATGAGCCCTCTGATCGGCCTTTCGAATCCGCTCTCGCCGCCGATCGAGCTCTGGATCGACGGGGACCGCGCGTTCGGGCGGGTGCGGTTCGGAACCGCCTACGAGGGACCTCCCGGCCACGTCCACGGCGGCTTCATCGCCGCCGCGTTCGACGAGGTGCTGGGCTATGCGCAGTCGCTCTCGGAGAGTCCGGGCATGACGGGCCGTCTCACCGTTCACTACCGCAGTCCGACGCCACTCGACCGGGAGCTTCGCTTTGAAGCCTGGATCGACCGGGTCGAGGGGCGCAAGATCATCACCCGGGGCGAGCTCGTCGCGGGCGAGCTTCTGTGCGCCGAGGCCGAGGGGCTCTTCGTCTCCGTCGATCGAGAGCGCTTCCGGGCACTGCTCGACTAGGACCCCGGGGAGAGCCGTCGCCGGGGCGCGGGTTCCCGGCTCGGCGCCGTGAGCGCGCGCTTCCCGGCCGCGTGGCCCCCGGGGTAAGCTCTCGGTTACGGCTGGAAGGACGGAAGCGATGTTCGATCTCCAACTCGACGAAGAACTCGAGCTGCTCGTGGAGACGGCCCGGAGCTTCGCACGCGAGGAACTCTCGCCGCGGCTGCGCGAGGCGGAGTCCGCGCGTGGGCCCGATCCCGGGGTGTGTGCGTCCTTCGCCGAGATCGGTCTTGCGGCGCTGGAGCTTCCCGAAGCCTGCGGCGGTGCAGGGTTGGGTGCGCTGGCGCGCGTGCTCGTGAACGAGGAACTCGCCGCCGGCGACGTGGGGGCGGCCGTCGCGCTCGATCCGCTCGGTCCGGCGCTCTACCCGCTGCTGGAACTCGGGGGCGAGACGGCGCTGAAGGAACTCGCGCTTCCGCTGCTCGCGCGCGAGGGCGCGCGTGCGGTACTGGTGGCGGCCGCCGATGCCGAACTCGAGGTCGGCGCCGACGCGGTCTCCGGAGCGGTTCCCTGGGTTCCCGCGGACCGCGTGGATCTGCTCGTGGTGCTCGATTCAGAGGGCGCGGTGGCGCTGCAATCCGGGATCGAGACCGAGCCGCTGCGGGGCGCGGGCCTGCGCGCTGCGGGCGCGTCGGCGCTCCGGCTTCAGAACGCTCCGATCGTCGCGCGCTGGCGGGGCCGGGAGCAGGCGGGCCGCGCGCTCGCGCGTGCGCGTCTCTACCTGGCATCGCTGCTCGTGGGTGTGCTCCGGCAGACGTGCGAGTTCACGCGCGACTACGCGCTCCAGCGCGTCGCATTTGGACGTCCGATCGCTCACCATCAGGCGCTGGCCTTCTTGCTCGTCGACATGCACGCGGCCGTCGACGGAGCGCGACTCCTGCTGCACGAGGCGGCCTGGAACGCGGACCGGGGGCGCGCGAATGCAGCGCTCAGTGCGACCGCGTTCATCGAGGCCATCGACGCGTCGCGCTTCGTCGGTCCCAACGGCGTGCAGATCCTGGGCGGTCACGGTTTCATGCAGGACTACCCGGTCGAAAAGTACATGCGGGAGTCACGCGCGCTCGGACTCCTGCTCGGCGGGGTCGATGCCGCGCGCGAAGAGGCGGGACGGGCGCTCTGCGATGCGGGTGCGCCAGTCGCGTTGTCCGAGTTGGAGATCGTCTGATGGAGTTCACGATCGACAAGGCCATGCGCGAGCGGCTCGAGGAAGCGCGGGAGCGCGGCCGCGACGAGATGCGGCCGATCGGGCTGATCGCGGACCGGCTCGGCCGGCCGATTCCGCGCGACGACCCCTACTTCGAGGGCCTGATCGCGAGCGGCGAGGGCCGGACGCGCTGGCCGGGATTGAAATCGAAGCCCCGACCCTCCACACGCGATCCGTTGCGGACGGTCACGATGACGCTGCTCCTGACCGAGGAGTGGGCCTACTGGGACCGCGGGGTGATGGTGGCGAATCCCGGCCCGGGCCTGCCCGAGGGAAACGTGCTGGCGCTCGGGACCGACGAGCAGAAGGAGCAGTACCTGGGCCCCTTCCTGGACCCGGACCGGCCACGCTGGGCCTGCTTCGCGATGACAGAGCCCGGGGCCGGCTCGGACGCGGCCGCGATTCGGACCCACGCGCGCAAAGACGGGGACCACTGGATCCTGAACGGTGCGAAGTGCTTCATCGGAAATGCCAGCCGTGCCGACTGGATTCTGGTTCAGGCGACGATCGATCCCGAGAAGGGGCGCGACGCGCAGCGCGCCTTCTTCGTGGAGCAGGCTACGCCGGGGCTCGGTGGCTTCAAGATCGAGAAGAAGATGGGACTCAAGGCGTACGAGTCTACCTCGTTCACGCTTTCGGACTGCCGGGTTCCGGCTGCGAACCTGCTCGGGGGTGAAGCACGCTACGAGGAACGCGCCGGCTTCAAGACCGCGATGCGCACCTTCAATGCGGGGCGTCCAATCATTGCCGCGAACTCCGTCGGGATCGGACGGGCCGCGCTGGATGAGGCGCTGGACTTCGCGCGTGAACGCGACCTTCTCGGAGACTCCCGGGTACGCGATCGGCTCGAGCAGATGGCGCGTAAACTCCGAGCTGGACGGCTGCTCTGTCTGCGCGCGGGCTGGCTCGCGGATCGGATGGCGCCCAACATCGTCGAGGCGTCGATGTCGAAGGCGATTGCGGCCGGCGTCGCCCAGGAGGCGACGAGCCTCGGGATGGAACTGCTCGGCTCTGTCGGCGCGCGCGGTGACCACCTGATCGAAAAGCTCTATCGGGACGCCAAAGCCATGGATATCGTCGAGGGGACCGGCCAGATCCAGCGCATGATCATGGCGCGACACCTGGTTCAGCTGCCCCGGAACTAGCCAGGCGATTCGCGGCCGGACGGGTTCCGGCGCCGACCGGCGGAGGCTCGGGCCAGAGGAGAGGAGGACACGAGGATGGCTACGTTTTGTGAAGATCGCGTCGCGATCGTGACCGGAGCCGCGCGCGGGATCGGGCGCGAGTACGCGCTCATGCTCGCAGCGCACGGCGCGAAGGTGGTCGTGAACGACCTCGGCGGTGCGCGCGACGGCTCCGGCGCGTCGCGGAGCCCCGCCGAGGAGGTGGTCGAGGAGATCCGGGCGGGCGGTGGCGAGGCGCTGGCGAACGGCGAAGACGTGAGCGACTGGGCCGGCGCCGAGCGCATGGTCCGGCAGGCCATCGACTCCTTCGGAAGGCTCGATGTGCTAGTCAGCAACGCCGGCATTCTGCGCGACCGCATGCTCGTCAACATGAGCGAGGAGGAGTGGGATGCCGTGATTCGGGTCCACCTCAAGGGCACTTTCGCACCTGCCCGCCACGCGGCCGCCTACTGGCGGGAACAGTCGAAGGCCGGGAACCCGATCGACGCGCGCCTGATCAATACTTCTTCGGTCTCGGGGATTTACGGGAATCCGGGTCAGACGAACTACGGCGCGGCCAAGGCGGGCATCGCCGGGTTCACGATCATCGCGGCGCGCGAACTCGGTCGCTACGGGGTCACCGTGAACGCGATTGCGCCCGGGGCGCTTACCCGGCTGACGGAGGATCTGATGCCGGGCGAGATCAGCGACGAGGAGCGAGACCGCCGCAGTCCGCGCTGGGTCGCGCCGCTGGTCACCTGGCTCGCGAGTTCGGAGTCGAGTGACGTGACCGGTCGGGTGTTCGAATCGTCGGGTCGGATCCTGTCGGTAGCCGAGGGCTGGCACCGCGGGCCGATGGCCGAGCCGCTCGAGGACCCGACCGCGCTCGGGCCGGTGGTCCGGGATCTGGTCAAGCGCGCGCGCAAGAATGCGGGCATGGACGGGCTGGACCTGGACGGCGGGCTCGACTGAGCCTCAGATCCCCTCGGAGACGCCCGGGATGAAGAGCGGCTCCATCTCGAAGGTGGCGACGTCGCGGGCGAGTTGGGCATCGCTGACCCGTTCGGGTTCGTCGGAGGCGGCTTCCAGCAATTGTGGAAGCAGCGTGGCGTCGCTGGTGGTGTTCAGGAACAGGCCGGGCCGCGCGAGCACGAAGTGCACCGCACGCTGCAACGCGGCCGGATCCTTGATGGGCTCGTACCAGCTGAAGCGGGGCTGGCTGCCGTTCTGCCAGCGCCGACGTGCGACCGCCTTGATCGTCTGCAGCGCGACCCCGCGCTCCTGGCAGAGCTCGGCCAGAGTCTCAAAGTCGCGCGCGTAGTCCGGCTGCGAGAGCATCGTGAAGTTGCACGGGAGCAGGACCGAGTCGAAGCGAAAGCGCTCCAGGCTCCGGATGTGCATGGCCGCGACGCGGGTTCCGTGGCCGGTCACGCCGATAAAGCGGACTCGCCCGTGCTCACGCGCCTCGATCAGGGCCTCGAGTGCACCGCCCGGTCCGAGCGCGGCCTCCCACTCTTCTTCGCCGACCAGATTGTGGAGCTGAATCAGGTCCACGCGCTCGATGCCGAGCCGCTCGAGCGAGCGCTCCAGGCTCTCTCGGGCACCCTGGCGGGTGCGCTCACCGGTCTTGGTTGCGACGAAGAAGCGCTCGCGGTGGAGGGCGAGCCAGGGCGCCAGCCGCAGCTCGGATTCGCCGTAGGCGGCTGCGGTATCGATGTGGTTGATGCCGTACTCGAGCAGGGTTTCGAGCACCCGGTCCGCGCGCGGCTGGCTCATTGCGCCCAGCGCGGCCGCTCCGAAGATCACACGCGTGCTCGCGTGCCCGGTGCTTCCGAAAGGCGCCGTCTCGATCACGCCCAAACTCTAACAGCTTCGAGCGGTAAGGGCCGGATGGCGCTGGGGTAGAATCGAATCTCGATGGCACGGGCGAAGACGGTGAAGGGGATCGAGCACGAGGCCGTCAGCGCCTGGCTGGCCGAGCGCGTGTCCGGCGCGGCCCCCCCGTTCGAGTTTTCGCTGATCATGGGCGGACATTCGAACCTGACCTACGCGGTCGCGGCGAGCGACGGGCAGCGCTACGTACTGCGCCGGCCTCCGCTCGGCGCCGTACTCGCAACGGCCCACGACATGGTACGCGAGCACAAGATCATCAGTGGCGCGAGCCGGATCCCGATCCCGGTTCCGCGCGCGCTCGGCCTGTGTGAGGACACCGAGGTGAACGGGGCCGCCTTCTACGTGATGAGCTTCGTCGACGGCCACGTGCTCGAGCGTGCGGACCAGGTGCGCGAGCTGTTTCCCGCCGAGGCTCTACGCGACCGGCTCGCGGATGCGGTGCTGGATACGCTCGCGGCGCTTCATCGCGCGGATCCGGACGCGGTCGGGCTCGGAGATCTCAGCCGGCGCGAGGCCTACCTGGACCGCCAGCTCAGGCGCTGGCGCACCCAGTGGGAGAAATCCAAGACGCGTGAGCTTCCCGAGATGGAGCGCGCCTACGAACTGCTGCTCGCCGCGAAGCCGGAGCAGGTCTACACCGGCATCGTCCACGGCGACTACCGCCTCGGCAACATGCTCTCGCGGACCGACGGAAGCATCGCGGCCGTACTCGACTGGGAGCTCTGCACCCTCGGGGACACGCTCGCGGACGTGGGTTATCTGCTCAATCACTGGGCCCAGCCCGATGATCCGGACGACCCGGTGGGCCCCACCGCGGCGAGCGGTTTTCCTCGTCGCTCGGAGCTGCTTCGCCGCTATGCAGAACGTACGGGCCACGAACTCGAGAACGTCGACTACTATCGCTCCTTCCAGATCTGGCGCCTGGCCGCGATCGTGCAGGGCGTCGCGGCGCGCTACTCGAAGGGCGTCATGGGCGATCCGAACGCGGACGTCAGCGGCTTTCAAGCAGTGGTCGAACGCATGGCCCGCCAGTCGCTCGCACTGGTGCGGGCGCTCGGCTGAGTTCGCGCGAACTCAGGCGCCGACGGACCCGGGCTCGAAGCGGCAGGGCAGGTGTTTGATGCCGTGGATGAAGTTCGAGGCGAGGCGTTCCGGCTCGCCCGTGAGCTCGAGGTCGGGCAGGCGGCGGAAGAGCTCGCGGAACATGACCTTGATCTCGCGGCGCGCGAGATTGGCCCCGATACAGAAGTGCGGGCCCGGCCCGCCGAAGCCCAGGTGCTCGTTCGGGCTGCGCCGGACGTCGAAGCGGTAGGGATTCTCGAACACGGCCTCGTCCCGGTTTCCAGAGTTGTAGAAGAGCAGGAGCTTCTCTCCCTCGCTGAGCTTCTGGCCGCCGAGTTCCGTCTCCCGCGTCGTGGTCCGCCGCATGAAGATCACGGGCGAGGCCCAGCGGACGATCTCTTCGATCGCGGTCGGGGCCACGCCCTCGAAGTCGGCCTGCCAGATCGCGCGCTGCTCGGGATAGTCGTGAATCGCCTGCATGCCGTGGCTGATCGCGTTTCTCGTGGTCTCGTTCCCGGCGGTGACCAGCAGCACGAAAAACGACCCGAGTTCCTGTTCCGTGAGCCGGTCTCCGTCGATCTCGGCGTGTACGAGCATCGAGGTCAGGTCGTCCGTCGGGTGACCGAGCCGCTGCCGGCGCAGATCCTTCATGAGTTCGATCAGTTCGCTCCCGGCCTGGAGCAGCGTCGGAATGATGGTCTCCGAATCGGAGATGTATTCCGGATCCCCCGCTCCGAGGATGATGTTCGTGCGTTCGAAGACGAAGCTCCGCTGGCTCTCGGGGATTCCCAGCATGTCGCAGATGATCCGGATCGGGAACGGCGCCGAGATGTCGGTCACGAAGTCGCACTCTCCGCGCTCGACGACCGCATCCAGGATCTCAGTGCAGGCGCGCTCGACGTCCTGGTCGAGGAGGCCGAGCTGGCGCGGGGTGAAGCCCGCGGAGACGAGCTTCCGGAGGCGCATGTGCTCGGGGTCGTCGAGGTTGATCATCGAGCCGAAGGCCTCGAGGAACATCGGCGGCAGATCCGGGATCGAGGTCGCTCCCTTTACCGAGCAGAAGGTCTGCGGTTTGCGGCTGGCTTCCAGGATGTCGGCGTGGCGGGTGACGGCCCAGTAGCCGTTGCCGGCCGGGATCGGGCCGAATTGCGGTTCGGGAAAGAACGCCATCGGGCGCTCTCGGCGCAGGGTCGCGAAGGCGGCCTCGCGTTCCGGCCAGGGCCGGAGCCAGAACTCGAGGTTCGACAGGTCTACTTCGTCCAAAGGCATCGGGGATTCGGGTCGCATCGGATTCTCCTGAAGCTCAGAGCGGCAGGTCGCTGGCCGCGGCGCGGAAGCTGCCGTGCTTGGAGTAGGCCTCGATCGCGCGCCCGGCGGGTCGCACGACGGGGTCCAGGAACCCGCGGACGCGCTGCCGGACCTGCTCGATCTCGGTCGGAAAGCTGAAGTCGATCGCCATCGGCCGTGCTCCTTCCCGCGTGCTCGAGGGGTGGAGCGTTCAGGGGGAGTCGGCCCCGCGGCCGCTCCGCGGCTCCGGTTGAGCGGAACCATTATAGTTGAAACGGAGTCGCGTCCGGGCGGGGCGCCTAGAGGCGGGTTCGGCCGAGCCGCAACAGCCTGTCGAAGTGCCTGCGCGAAACCGGCGTGACGGAGAGCCGGCTGCGCCGGACCAGCGCCAGATCCTCGAGCGAGGGCTCCGCCCTGATCTGCTCGAGCGAGACCGGCGTGGCGAGCGGCTTCAACGGCTCGAGGTTGACGACGACCCAGCGCGGATCGTCCGTGGTCGGATCCGGATAGGACTCGCGCGTCACCTTTGCGATGCCGACCACTTCCTTGCCCTCGTTCGAGTGGTAGTAAAGCGCGAGGTCCCCGAGCTTCATCGCTTCCAGGTTGTTTCGGGCCTCGGCGTTGCGCACCCCGTCCCAATAGGTCGAGCCGTCGCGCACGAACTCGTCCCACGAGTACTTGAAGGGCTCCGACTTGACGAGCCAGTAGGAGCGCCGGGCGCGCGGCATTTAGGGAATCAGCGCTTCGGCCGCGGCGGGCATCTCGTCTGCGACCCGCACGATCGGGATACCGGTCTGGGTATTCCTGTGCAGTTCGTGTACGGCCCGGGGCAGATCTTCGAAGGCGTAGATCTCGTCGTGCACGGTGGGCCTGAAGACCGAGCCGTAGAGCTCCGTGGCCGCATTGCAGCCGTCGACTGTCTCGTAGTGCGTGTGGTCGAGGGTGATCTGCCGGATGGAGAGGCTGGCCGAGTTGTTCTGGACGTTCATGCTGAGCTGCCATCCCGCCGAAACGTTGACCCCTCCGCGCGCACAAGCCGCGAGTCCGGCGGGAAAGACCGGGCCCCTCAGCATGTCGCAGACGATGTGGGCGCCCGCGCCGCCCGTCATTTCCCGGACGCGCCGGATGAAGCCCTTGGTGTCGTCGCGGCTCGCAAAGCGGTTGAACTCCGTCTGGTCGATGGTCTCGATGCCGAGCCCCTCGAGGTGTTTTCGGCGCTCGGGCGAGCCCGCGCAGGAGATTGCGTGGTGGCCCTCGTGGTGGGCGAGCATCAGGAACAGCTCGGAGACACCGCCCCCGAAACCGAGTACCTGCACGGTGGCCAGTTGCTCTCGCGAGACCTTCACGCGAAAGATGCCGAGCGCGCGACGCCATAGGTGGTACGCGGTCGGCGCGCGCAGCGGGAGCGCCGCGATTTCCCAGAGGTTGAGACCGCAATCCAGGGGTGCGGAAACCACCTGCCAATCGCCGACCACGGCCTCACGGCCGTACCAGCCGATCGAGTCGGGAGTGTCGTAGGCCCAGATATAGATCGGGTAGCCGTAGATGTCGGGTTCTCCGTTGCAGTGGGTGATGACGATGTCGCCGGGCTTGAAGCGAGTGACCTGGGCCCCCGTCTCGATGACCTCGGCGACTGCGCTGTTCCCCGGGTAAATCTTTCCGCCGCGCGCCTCTGCGATGTTCGTCGTGTCCGCGAGTGCCGCGTGGTCGACGTTGTGCTCGACAGAGACCGCCAGAATTCGCAGGTGGAGATCCTGCGGACCGAGGCTGCGCAATTCGAGTTCGTCCTTCTTGATCACGCGGCCGATGTCGAACCGGTCGAGGTCGTCGCCGACGCGGGCCCGCTCTTCCGCGATCGCCTCAGCTGTAATCGAAAACGCCTCGGGCATGGGTGGATCCTCCTGCGGAATACGTGGCGTATTCTGGGGCCTCGTAGGGCGTGGTTCAAGCCTCGGGAATCGGGCGCACGGGCGTGTAGAATCGCGGCGATGCAGGGAGCGGAAGCTGCGGCGGGCCTGGAGGAGCCTGAGCTGTGCGCCGTGACCGTACGCTTCGGGGGGTGGAGAGGCGGAGCATGGGACAGCAGATTGCTCGGCTCGGGCGTACGGGCCGCGTGCGCGAGCTGGATCCGGGCCGCTATGCGGGGGCTGAGGGAGCGTAGATGAGCGACGCATCCGGGAGCCGGTCGGGATCCGTCGCGGAGCGGATCCAGGCGCGGATTCTGGACGGTACCTATCGCCAGGGTGAGCGCCTGCCCGGCGAACGGGAGCTGGCGCTGGAGTTGCACGTCAACCGCAGCTCGGTTCGCGAAGCGCTCAAGAAACTCGAGGAACTCCGGCTGGTTCGGATCCATCAGGGATCCGGCATCCGAGTTCGCAGTCTCGAGGGAGCGAGCCTCGAGTTGATCCCTCAGATGCTTCTCGGTGCGGGGCGCCTCGATCTGAGCCTGCTGCGGGATCTGCTGGAGTTGCGCGAGGTATTCGTGCTCGGTGTGCTTCGGCTCGCGATCGAGCGAGCCGAGGATCCACAGCTTCGAGAACTCGCCGAGCTGCTCGAGACCGCCTGCCGGCCCGAGATCTCCGATGACGATTTCCTCCACCTCGTGGAGGAGGCGCAGCGTCTAATCGCGCGCATGACTCGAAATCAGGTCGCCCTCATGCTCGGGAATGCGCTGGCTCGTTTCCTGGAGCGGCCCCCCGCGCAGGAACTCGCGCGCCGGATCGAGCGGCGCCGCCTGTTTCCCCACCTGAAGCGTCTTGCGTATGCGGTGATGGCCCGCGACGGGGATACGGCGGTACGGGCTATGCGCGAGCTTTCCAGTCTGAACGCGGCCCTCATCCTCCGCCAAGGAGACGCAGTCGCGCAGCGGTAGGCCGCTCGGCCCGGGTGCGCCTCTGTTATGGTGCGGCTTCGGGATGGGTGATACCCCGGACAAGGCGGAGTTACTGCGGGCCGTGCGGCAGTTCCTGGACCGCGACCTGCTGCCGGAGCTTTCGGGCGTGAGGCGCTTTCACGCGCGCGTCGCCTCGAACGTGCTCGGCATCGTGATTCGCGAGCTGGAGCAGGGGGACGTCGCGCTCGGCGCCCGGCATACGCGGCTCGGGGAATTGCTTGGCGCTCCCAGGCCGGCCCCCTCCGACCCCGCGGAGCTCGCGAGTTCCGTCGAGGCACTGGAGCGGCAGTTGTGTGAGCGCATCCGTGCCGGGGATGCCGACCACGGCCCCTGGCGCGAGCGGGTCATGCGGCACCTCTCTGCGAGCCTTCGCGAACGCCTCGATCTGTCGAACCCGGACTACCGGTAGCTGGGTCGGGTACAGATGAACGCAGCCGTCGTGGTCGTCGCCGTGCTGGCCGCCTACCTGCTGGCGTACCGCTTCTATTCGCGCTTCCTGTCGCAGCGCGTCTTCGGGCTCGCGCGCGACGAGCCCGTCCCGTCTCGCGAGCAGGAAGACGGGATCGACTACGTGCCCACCAAACTGCACGTGCTCTGGGGACACCACTACACTTCGATCGCCGGGGCCGCGCCGATCGTCGGACCGGCACTGGCGGTGATCTGGGGCTGGCTGCCCGCTCTCGTCTGGGTGGTGCTCGGCACGATCTTCATGGGTGCCGTGCACGACTTCGGGGCCCTGGTCATCAGTCTTCGAAACCGGGGCCGGTCGATCGCCGACATCGCGGCCGGCGTGATCAGCGCGCGCGCCCGGACGCTGTTTTTGCTGATCATCTGCGTTCTGATCTGGATCGTACTGGCCGTCTTTGCCTACATCATCGCCACGCTCTTCGTGCAGTTCCCGTCGGCGATCTTTCCGATCAACGTCCAGATCCTGGTGGCCCTGGCGCTCGGCTGGCTCGTCTACCGTCTCAGGGTCCCGATCTTGCTGCCCTCCCTGGTGGGCTTCGGAATCCTCCTGGGCGCCGTATTCCTCGGCGAAAGGGCGGTGCAGGCCCTTCCCTCGCTGGCCGGAATCTCGGTCCTGACCTGGACAGTCCTACTGCTGGTCTATTCCTTCGTCTCCTCGGTCCTGCCGGTTCGTGTCCTGCTCCAGCCGCGCGACTATTTGAATTCGCACCAACTGATCCTGGCGCTGCTGCTCCTGGGGGCGGGCATCTTCGTGCTGCGTCCCGAAATCGTGGCGCCGGCTCTCAACCTGAGTCCCGAGGGCTCGCCGCCGCTGCTGCCCTTCCTGTTCATCACGATTGCGTGTGGGGCCATTTCGGGTTTCCACGGGCTGGTCTCGTCCGGGACGACCTCCAAGCAGATCGGCCGTATGCCGGACGCTCGTCCGATTGGGTACGGAGGCATGCTCGGTGAAGGCACACTCGGACTGCTCGCCGTGATGGCGACTACGGCCGGCTTTGTCTCGGCGCAGGAGTGGTGGGCGCACTATGGAAGCTGGGGCGCGGCTTCGGGTCTCGGGACGAAGCTCGGGGCCTTCGTCAACGGAGGGGCGCGCTTCTCTGGCGCGCTCGGGCTCCCGCTCGAGACCGGCAAGACGCTGATCGCCGTGATGGTGATCGCGTTCGCGGCGACCTCGCTCGACACCGGCGCCCGAATCCAGCGCTTGATCATCGCCGAACTCGCCGAAGCCTGGAATCTCAAACCCCTCGCGAATCGCTATGTGGCTTCGGCCACCGGGATCCTGGCCGCGCTGCTCCTGGCCACGACCCAGGCAGGCGGGAAGGGGGGCCTGATGCTGTGGCCGCTCTTCGGCACCACGAATCAGTTGGTGGCCGGGATCACGCTGCTCGTGATCTCGCTCTGGCTGCGCCGGAGTGGCAGGCCCTATCTATATACCTTCGTCCCGATGCTCTTCATCTCGGTCGTGACCTTCGTCGCGATGCTGGGCGAGGTGGGTACGCACCTGGGGGCCGGGAACTGGCTGCTGGCCGCGAGTGGGTCGGCGATTCTGGTCCTGTACGTCTGGATCCTGGGAGAGGGCGTGGCGGCTTTCTCGAAGCGCCCGCCCGGGCCGGTCCGGGCACCGGTGGCCTGAGCCTACCGTGGCCGTCTACCTGGTCCGGCATGCGGAAGATCTGGGCGCCGCGGAGGCGCGCCTCGGGGACCTCGGACTTTCGGCGCTGGGAAGGGTCCAGGCGAAGCGCACCGCCGGGGCCCTGGCCGGGCTTTCACTGGACCGGTGCGTGAGTTCTCCGCTCGCGCGGGCACTCGAGACCGCGCGCTCCCTGGTGGCGGGGCGCGCGATTCCGCTCGAGGTCGAGCCGGTGTTCGCGGAGGGATCGCTGGGCCGGCTAGAGGGTCTTTCGCTCGAAGCCGCCGCGCGCGCGTTTCCGGAGGACTTCCGGCTGGGCTCGAGCGTGGTGGCCCGGCTCGCCGCAGCCGGAAGGACCGCGCCCGGCGGCGAGAGCCGGGAGCGGTTCCTGGGCCGTGTGGAGCGCGCGCACGAATTCGTGGCGCGGGCATTAGCCCGGGATCACGGGAATCTGTTGGTGGTTTCCCACGGCGGCCTGCTCAACTACCTCTTACAACGGCTGCTCCGGATCCCGGCTCGGGACGAGGTGCCCTTCGGCTTCGATCACTGCGGACTCCTGCGCGTCGTCAGCTACCGGGAAGCGGATGGCTTCGGCCCCTTCCCGATGCTGCGCGCGGCCGCGCCGTCGGCTCCCGGAGAGGAGTCAAACCTTGTTTGACTCCTCTCCGGGGCGCGGGCTCCGGGCTTCTACTTGACTCCCTGGGCCGCTCACGCAACATTGCGCCCGCTCCCATGTCGCTTCGCAGCCGAGCCCTGGTCTGGGCCCCCCTGCTCGGGGTCCTGACGATCGTCGTCAGCGCGACGGCGGCGGGGCTCTACGACTATTCGGACGACGAACTCTCGGGGCCCGAGCAGCCGATCGAGTTCAGTCACCGCGTGCATGCGACGGACCTCGGCATCGAGTGTCTCTACTGCCACACGTCGGCCGACAAGAGTCAGACCGCGTCCGTGCCGGCCGTTTCGGTCTGCATGGGATGTCACCAGTGGGTGAAGGAAGGAAGCTCACCGGGCAGCGCCGAGGAGATCGCCAAACTCCACGGCTACGTCGAGCGCAGCGAGTCGATTCCGTGGATTCGAGTACATTCGGTTCCGGACCACGTGCGCTTCAAGCACGAGCCTCACGTGCTGGGTGGCATTACGTGCCAGCGCTGTCACGGTCCGGTCGAGGCCATGAACCGTGTCTGGCTCGTGCCCGACACAGTCCACAACCCGTCGGCCGCGTTCCTTCCCGCAGCCAAGCTCGAGATGGGCTGGTGCGTGGATTGTCATCAGCAGGAGAACGGGCCGCTGGAGTGCATTACGTGTCACTACTGATGGAAAGCCCGAGGGCGCATGCCTGATCTCGACCGTCGCGAGTTCCTCAAGATCGTCGGCCTGAGCGCGGGTGCCGCGGCGACGGTTGCGTGCGAGGAACCGGTTCAGAAGATCATCCCGTACCTCAATCAACCCGAGGAGATCGTCCCGGGGGTGCCGACCTGGTACGCGAGCACCTGTCGCGAGTGCCCGAACGCCTGCGCGATTCAGGTGAAGACGCGCGAGGGCCGCCCGATCAAGGTCGAAGGCAACCCCGATGATCCGGTCACCGGGGGCAAGGTCTGCGTGCGAGGCCAGGCAGGTCTCTATCGGACCTACGATGCCGATCGCTTCCGAGGCCCGATGAAACGCGAGGGCGACAAGCTGGTTTCCGCCAGCTGGGAAGAGGCGCTCGCGAGCCTGGCCGGTCGGCTGCGCCCCCTACTCGACTCGGGAAAGGTCGCGTGGCTCGGACCGCAGGACACCCGGGTCTCGGGCGAGGCCGTCGAGGCGTTCATGCGCGCGATCGGTGGCCAGCAGCCGCTCCGCTACGAGGCGCTGGCCTGGGAATCGCTCCGGAGCGCAAATGAACGGATCTTTGGCGTAGACGCGATTCCCCAGTTCGATTTTGGCGCGTCCGATCTCGTCGTTTCCTTCGGGGCCGACTTCGAGGAGACCTGGCTCAATCCCGTCGCCAACCAGCGGGGCTACGCAGACGCGCGTCGGGACGGAAAAGGGTTCGGCGTCTGGGTGGGGCCGCGGCTTTCGATGACGGGCGCCGACATGGACCAGTGGATCGCGCCGAAGCCCGGGAGCGAGATCCTGATCGCGCTCGCGCTCGCGAACGAGGTCGCGCGCAGAAAGGGAAGCAGTCTGGGTGCGGCGAAGGCCATCATCTCCAGATTCACCGCCGGGAGCGTAGCCGCGCAGACCGGGGTCGAGGCCGGCGTGATCGAGGGGCTGGCTCAGAGGATTTCCGAGGCCGCGGCCCCGCTTGCACTGCCGCCCGGGAACGAACTGGTGGGCACCAACGGGACGGCCTTCGCGGCGGCGGTCCAACTGCTCAACGTCGCATCGGGCGCCATCGGAAAGACGGTTCGCTTCGGCCCGAACCGCGAGCTCGGCAAGGTCGGGCGCTTCCGCAACATGAAGGAACTGGCCGGCGCCATGCGCGGCGGCAAGGTCGCGGTACTGTTCGTGAAGGACGCCAACCCGGTCTACTCGGTTCCCGAGGC
>SPKZ01007151.1_pt1 | contig 16456 bp, 18 predicted proteins | sample 2456571 | NCBI WGS metagenome assembly SPKZ01 (sample SAMN11192286, study PRJNA482655) | marine metagenome | biome: ENVO:00000447; feature: ENVO:00000244|ENVO:00000211|ENVO:00000569|ENVO:00002023; material: ENVO:00002151; isolation source: ocean water from marine abyssalpelagic zone ...
TGGCGAACCAATAAGATCATAAATAAGGCACGAAGACACCTTTTTATGCTAAATACTGATAAATATTCTGACCGACTCCTTAAGATCCTACATATGAACCTGCTTTAACTGCTAACCCGCCTTGACTAAATGTTAACTACGCTTGCTAGATAATAATTTCGACATAAAATAATCAACACTGGTGTATCTGCCGGCACCGATAAAAAATAAGGCAAGTAACATTATAAAATAGGTGGCTGAAAACTCGATACCGTTATTAAGCACAACAATATTGCCTTTCTCATACAACCAATCGGTATTGCCATTTTCTTCGAGTATTTCACGCATTTTTTCTAAACGGTTTCCCGCTTGTACACTATTCTCTAAACTGCTTTGTGCTTGTTCAATACCGACCCAAGTCAACATTTTAGCTGCGCTGATATCTGGGTTAGTGGGCGTTATAGCAAACCAACCGTTGGGCGCATGTACAGTGCTTGCCGCCATAATCATGGTAAACATTAACGGAATAGAAACTAACCGTGTTAGTGCCCCAATAAGCAATAACCAACCACCAAAAAATTCAGCCAGTATGACTAAGTTTGCTAATAACACAGGATAGGGTAAACCTAAGCCCCAATCAGTATTGCCAAACCAGGCAATTATATTCGGATCAGCCATAAAAGAGGCAATACCGGTCACCTCTTCGTTAAGCAATTGGGTTTTACTAAACCCTGCCATAATAAAAATAGGCGCAAGATATAAACGTAACAATAAGGCAGGAATCCCATCAAATTTAGATAGTTTGTTTGAAAAGTTGTTGTAGCTTGATAACAGTAAAGACATTGTTGTTACTCTCAATTGAATTACATTTACAGGTAGCGTAAGTATAAGAACTTTCAAACACTAAAATACTTTCACTAACTTATTTATAGTAGAAAAACACGATCAGTCACCACTAACTAAAGACTCATTTATTTACAATCTAATAGTCTAATTTAAGCCCGTTTAGGTTAAGATAATACTAATTCTTTAGTAAGTAATTATAGATGATTTTTATGAGTAAATTAGTAAACCTATTTAAACGTATTTTAGTCGGTGTCTGGAATTTATTTACCCTTACACGCTCAGTTGTTTTAAACTTAATTTTTATTGTCTTTTTTATTGGTTTTATCGCTATGTTAGGTAGTGATTCTGAACAAGTATTAGTACCAGAAAAATCGGCATTAGTATTGAATTTAGTGGGTGATTTGGTTGAGCAAAAACGTGAAATAAACCCGATGGATGCTTTTTTACTCGAAGCATTAGACAAAAAAGATGATAAACCTGAAGTGTTAATAGCCGATGTGTTAGACGTTATTGCTGAAGCAAAAAATGATGATCGGGTACAATTATTAGTTTTACAGCTTCAAGGCTTGCAATCGGCTGGATTAAGTAAATTGCAAGATGTTGGCGCTGCGCTAATAGACTTTAAGCGTTCCGGTAAAAAAATTGTCGCTTTAGGTGATCACTTCTCACAAGATCAATACTATCTCGTCAGCCATGCCGATGATATATGGCTAAACCCACAAGGCTTTATGTTACTTGATGGTTATGGTCGCTATAAAATGTACTTCAAATCAGCATTAGAAAAACTTGCCATTAACCAGCACATCTTTCGGGTTGGTACTTTTAAATCTGCCGTCGAGCCTTTCTTACGTGATGATATGTCAGCAAAAGCCAAAGAAGCTAATGCCCTATGGTTAAATGATTTGTGGCAACAATATAAGGAAGATGTCGCCAAGCAAAGAGGTTTTAGTGTCAATAATTTTGATGATAGTATCACCGATTTATTAAGTAAATTTACCAAAGCAAATAGCAGTTTTGCCAATTACGCATTAACCAACCACTGGGTTGATCAGTTAAAAACCCGTGCACAAATGCGCAGTGAGTTAATTAATTTGGTTGGTAAAAACAAAAAAGGTGACAGTTTTAACCATATTGGTTTTAAAGATTATTTAGCGGCCACTACTTCAATCAAGCCCAAGAACGGCGAGTCTTTAAATAAGGTAGCTGTTATCATTGCTAAAGGCACTATTCTAAATGGTACACAAAAACCAGGAACCATTGGTGGTGATTCAACCGCAAAATTACTACGTAAAGCTCGTACTAACGATAAAGTAAAAGCGGTAGTATTACGCGTAGACAGTCCTGGTGGTAGTGCTTTTGCTTCAGAGATAATTCGCCAAGAAGTAGAGTTATTAAAAGCCGCAGGAAAACCTGTTGTCGCTTCCATGGGAACTTATGCCGCGTCTGGCGGTTATTGGATTTCAGCGCCAGCGAATAAGATATATGCCGCGCCATCGACTATTACCGGCTCTATTGGTATTTTTGGCATGATGATGACCTTTGAAGACTCATTGAGTAAACTCGGCATTCATACTGATGGCGTTGGTACCACTGATATTGCAGGTTTCGGTCCAACTCAGCCATTAACAAAAGGTATGGCACAGCTATTTCAACTAAGTATCAATAAAGGTTACCAAGATTTTATCAGCCTAGTAGCGACCAACAGAAACATGACGTTAGCGCAAGTAGATGCTATTGCTCAAGGGCGAGTATGGTCAGGTAAAAAAGCCAAGGAGCTCGGTTTGGTCGATGAATTAGGTAATTTAAACGATGCTATTATTGCCGCAGCAAAATTAGCTAAACTTGATAAATATGACACTTTACTCATTGAAAGACAGCCTTCTTCACGTAATAAGTTTATCCAACAATTGCTCGGTCAAGCACAGTCGTTAGCGATGACTAATTTTGGTTTTACCGATAACACAACAGCGAGTGAATTAAGCGATTTTAACAGCGCTAGCGCTAAACCAATGACCCAGTTTATCAATCAACTGCAAGCTGAGTTTAGCAAAATGAATCAATTTAATGATCCTCAAGGCCTTTATACTTTATGTATTACTTGTAGCGCTCATTAATGATGACCAATAAAAAACGCATATATGTTGCTTATACTGGCGGCACTATCGGTATGAAACAAAGTAGTGAAGGTTTTGTGCCGTTTGATGGTCATTTAACTGACTCAATCAAGGCGTTACCTGAATTTCACCGTGATGAAATGCCCGAGTTTACCATTAACGAATATCAACCGTTAATTGACTCTTCAAATATGACACCCAAGGACTGGCAGCGTATTGCTGATGATATTAAAGCCCATTATGATGATTATGATGGCTTTGTGGTTTTACATGGCACCGATACCATGGCTTTTACTAGCTCAGCCTTATCATTTATGTTTGAGAATTTGAACAAGCCAATTATAGTCACTGGCTCGCAAATACCTTTGAGTCAATTACGTTCTGACGGGCAAGTAAATGTTTTAAATGCCTTATATATTGCGGCGAATTACCCTATCAATGAAGTAGGCTTATTTTTTAATAATAAGCTTTATCGCGGTAATCGCTCTATTAAAGCCTATGCTGACGGTTTTAATGCCTTTGACTCACCTAATATGCCACCATTACTTGAAGCGGGTATAAATATTAGTTTAGTCGCAGGAAAAATAGCTTCTGGTGTAGAGCTAGCACCAACTGTTACTGTTCACAATATTACCCCTCAACCTATTGGTGTTGTGCATCTGTATCCTGGTATTAGTAGTGATGTTATTAAAAATACCATTAGGCAACCCGTTAAAGCGTTAATATTACGCAGTTACGGTGTTGGCAATGCACCACAAGATACTGCCCTACTCGCCTGTTTAGCTAACGCCCAACAACAAGGTATTGTGGTGGTAAATTGTAGCCAATGTATTAAAGGTACAGTGAATATGTCTGGGTATGCAACTGGCAATGCACTTAGTCGAGTGGGTGTTATTAGTGGCCATGATATGACCTTAGAAGCGACCTTAACTAAGCTACATTACCTGCTTAGCCAAAGTTTTTCTTATGATGAGGTTTGCCAATTGATGCAAGTAAATTTACGTGGCGAATTAACTTCACCGGTGTAGCATTTATGCCCTAATATTGGCTTTAACCAGTGGCAATTAACAATCGCTATAAGAAGTAACTACAAGCCACTTTGTATCATTTCTTTAATTTTATGCGCTTTAACAAAGTGATCTAATTGATGACGTTGTATCCACCATGTTGCCGCTTCCATCAGTAATTCAGGGTTATCATTTTTGTTGGCAAAAAAAGCATAAAATGATAAGCCGACATTATCCCCTTTGCTGTTGATTTTTTTATCACAAACATTAATTATTTTAGCTCTTAATTCTGCTCTCATTATTTACTTCATAACCTTTATTCTTTAAAGTTTATTGAACTGCTCTAGCCATTCAATGAAAGAATTAGAGACTTTTCTAACGGTTGAAAATTCATGCTCAAAAAACCATACCGGTATATCTATTGTCTTACTTATACAATCGGTAAGTTTGAAACAAAACATATTTCCTTTACAATCAGAGGCGAATAAAATATGCCCTTTGGGCATACCACTCATTTCATATAATTTTGATAGGGAGGAAACATCTTCTAGGCTTAAAAAATCTTGTACTTCAGAAACTTCAACATTTAAATCACAAATTTTAGTCAATACATTGGGAGAATGAAGCAAACCATAAGTAGAAATTAAATATTTATATGAGTCAGGCAATAAAAGATCTAATTTCGATTCAAGCGCTAAAATATCATCACAGTTTATTGGTGTCATGGTGTTTTTACTCGCCAATTTTTTTACAAACACATCAATACTATTCAATTAAAAGTTACTCCAACAGCGCTACCGCCCATTTAGCGGCAAAATAAGGGGGTTAAAAATGAGGCACGAACAAAGTTATTTACCGGCTCTCTTAATTGTTTTATCACAGGTATGCAAACCTGATACGGCAGCATAATTTTCAAAAAACAACTTAGTGTGATTAATCACCTCGTTCATCATCTCTTTATGCGGTACATGACCGCAGTTTTCTAAAATAATCATTTCAGATTTTCCAGAAACATTCCCAGCAATATATTCTGGAAATGCTATTGAGCCATATTCATCTTTATCTCCATGTAAAACCAAAACAGGGCATGTTACTTTAGCGAGTCGAGATTCAAGACTCCACGAAGAAAACTCTGGAGACAACCATACGTCAATCCAAGCGTTAAGTACCCAGCTTGCTTTATCTCCATGCCATTTTTTTAACCGAGTCATTTGTTCAGGAAGTTCAAATAAGCTTTGTGCTTCTTGAATGCCTTTAATTGTCATCTCTTCTACAAATGATTGTGCCGACTCTGTTACAACGCCAATACATTCCTTATCTGCAGCTGCGATCCCTATCGACATTGCACCACCAACGCTATGACCAAATAGATAATATTGATTAAATTGGCAGTATTTTTTGATGTCAGGGAAATAGAAATCGGCTTCATCCCAAATAAAGTTAATACTAGGAGTATTTTTATTAACGCTTGAACGGCCAAAGCCAAGGCGATCATAAGCAATGACAATGCATGACAATGAGCGAGATAATTGTTCAGGGAAATTTTTCCATAAATCTACGCACCCTAAAGAATCGTGCATGAGCACAATGGGTGATGTACATTTAATAACGTCAGGAAGCCATTTTTTGATGTAAATTGTTCCGCCTGCCACATTAATATACAATTCTTCAGACGTAATAATACTCATATATTTATATTTTCCTAACGCTTGCTTTTGCAGTATAAAATAGTTAATAAATGTATGACATAGCTAACAGCCATATTCTACAGGCTTATTAGCAACATGAACGACTAAGCTTTGATTTCGCTAATTTGAATTTGAGGTTGGGTATTGGTGTAATTGGGAATGTCTGCCATTATTTTTTCTGCGTGGGGTCCGAAGGCATTCTGAAAACTGTCTACTGAATCAAACAGCAAATGGCCCATTGCGATAAAAGGGGCTCCTTCGCCAGGTGCTCCTCCAGCTAAACCATGATCAACATTACTACCTTTTAAGGCGTCACCAAGAAGGGAACCAACCATTGTCATATGGGCATTACAATAATATTCAATATCAAAATTCGCATCTGATGTGTTTGGGTACATTACACTTACTTTAATCATTATTTTTACCTTAAAGTTAACAAAACAATACCCTAGCACACATTGTTTGTTTTAGCATTGCCATCAGTAATATGAAAAACGTCTCCGTAACGTTCTTTATTTTTGACAGGACTTTCTGTCACAGCGTTTTATGTTATGCGTGTATTTTTATCAAAAAGAAGATGGGATATAAAAACTCAACCGTTACTTTCTTCATGTAAGACCAGTGATACCAGTTTATGAACAACGGGTGAAACCACAATTATTGTAGGAAAAGCAACTATAAATGCAAAGCTCCATGCCTTTAACCAAATAGTAATAATATTCGTGACCATGCCTACATTAAAAACACTGATAACAAAGGACATAATACCTGACATAAGTAATGCCATAAAAAATGAAAATACTATCTTGTGATGCTTACGTGAAATCATGGTGAATACTCATTTATTTTTGTAACCGCTATCCGCAGCATTGCTTATACTTGTTACCACTAACACATGAACAGTTACGCCCAGGTAACTTATCTAGTTTTATGGTATCTTATTTGTTAAGAAGTACCGTAAGTTCGACAATCGATACTTACCTCAGCAAACAACTTAGCATCAGCGACCATATCAATATTGGTCACTAGAAAAACGCAAGTTTAGCATAATCACAGCCCCTATTTGAGTTTATTATGATAGCTTTTATTTCAGCCTATCAGCCCAGTTGCCATTATTGTTTTTGTTACAGTTTTCTTCGGTATCATAAGATATATGGTTGGTGATATGTTTAAAATTTATATTAATTTCAAAAAACTTTTTCTGAATTAAATAACCGAGCTCGGTGCAACGATCACTTTCCATAAAACTAGCAAGATTATCGTTAGTATCAAAAATACAAACCACCTGTAAACTGCTAGGAAAATTACTATAGTTAACTAGATGAGTTAACCACTGAAAACCATTAAAGTGCTTTAATGCAGTCTCACATACATCCGTTAAAGCGACCCTAAGTTGATTTTCTACTTTTTTATCAGATTTACGCATATTCTATTCGCCAGTTGCTTTAAATTTATAAAACAGATAAGTGCTGCTAGTTTTTAGTCTATTAAGTTAATATCAAGCGAACTTAATAACCTTATTGCTTCGTAGCGACAAAAACTTGCGTTTTTAACGATATTATTTCTTATGTTAATGTCGTAATTTTTAGCTTCATGAAAATTTGCATCAGTAAGATTAGTATTATTAAATAAACTATTTTGTAAATCCGATTGAGAGAAATTTACTGCCCGTAAATTACATTCTCTAAAATCTACATCATGTGAGCGACAGCCCTCAATAACTATTTGTTCTAAATTCAAACCATAAAAAGAAGATGAATTAATCATGCTCCGCTTAAATATCAACGGGGCGAATAGCACTAGTCCACGCCAGTATGCGTTTGTCCAGTTAACGCCGATCATTTTACAGTCGGTGAACGTAACACCTGAGAATTTACTATTATTTACCGCTAAGTTATTAAGAGTACATGTTATAAAGGTGCAATTATTAAATTCACAATTAAGAAAAATTGCTTCATTGAAATCACATGACGTAAAGCAACAATCGTAAAATTCATTATGCGAAATTCGTTTTTGAGAAAACTGTAAATCGTTGAAAGTTTGACCGTGAAAAACGTTATTAGCTGTACTAGTACTGTTTATATCGTTCATTGAATTTCCTAAAGATGAAATTTACCTTATTTACTAGCCAACGTTCTGCTTAACCACTTATCGTACTAAGTTAGTAACACCCCAATAAGCATTGCTCTTTGACTTTAAATGCCAACCTTGGTGAATCAATAATTTTCTAATATATCGATTCATATACCCATGACCAAATAATACAACTTTTCCTTGCTGTTGAGCTATTTCAATTAACTGATTTGTTGCGAGTTCTGCTCGTTGTTTGGCTTGTTTAAAGGATTCAAATGAACCTTTACAGCCAATCATCCACAAAAATCTTGAAAGATAAACCCAATGCCAAGCGGTTAACTGAAATGGTAGTTTATATCTGGGTATTTCCATTTCTCGATACAGTTTATTAGTTACTTCAGGTGACTTCTCTACATATATATTGGCTGAATGTATAGCGCGCTTTAGATCACTTGAAACAATATAAAAAGATTTGTAATTGTCATTTATCTTTTCAGGCCGACTGTCTTTGGCAATGTCAGAAAAGTTGTATCGCCTAATCCATCTTGTATATTCAGATGCATCAATTATTGGGTTATCTGCTGAGGTTGGTTTTCCATGTCGAATTAAAATTATTTCCATTTGAAATATACTTACCAATTTGTAAAATTAAATAATAACAGAAAAATTTAAAAAACAAATTATAGCTCTTTGAAATGATAGTCAATAATATCTTTTGATAATTCCATATATTCAATGCGCTCGGCATCTTTCTTTAGCTAAACTTATTTTTAAGTATTCACGGAATTGATCAACATGACAAGTACAAATTACACAGAACAGTTAAAAGAAACAAACTCTTAGCCGAAATAGTTAAGTTACCTCTTTGTATCATAGGCATAGAAGCATGCTCTGGCGTGTGTTACAACATCTATTGCCTAGAGGCTTTCTACGCGCAAAAAAGGTATCTGCGGCCCTCACTGTAAGACTCAAATAATGCATTAAAAATTAAGATATTTAATTTTTCACTCTGGTCATCACATAAATCTAAATAGTTATCATCAATGTAATTTACCATTTCATTAATACGCCAGAATGTTCTCGCTATAACTTTAGCTGCTAAAGTCTTGATGATCGCAAAACGCTCTGCAATTAAGTTTGATCTGCCCACAATGAATGTGTCTTATGTCGCTTGACCAGAGCAGTGTTCTAATATATTTGTTAAATTTAATACCCCCACCTAGGCATTGTTTAAGAATATGATTTTTTCTAGATTTTAGCCGTGGTGCCCATAGGATGTGAAGGGATTTATTGGTTGCCAGATGCACTAGTCACTACCTCAAGTATATTTGGGTACCATGATGCCTATGGGGAGAAAAGCCAAGTCCTATTTATGAACTTTATATAGTGTTTTCTGTTTTTTTATAAACTGCTTTTGGTGATTTTTCAATCCAGTGAGTTCTTAAAAAACGACGACAATGATTTTCAATCAGAGAAAACAGCGCATTTCCTGAAATAATAGAGATTGCGATATAGCCAGTATAGAAAAGTAATAGATATTCAATACTCGATTGTTCAATAAAATTAGTGCGTTTTAACACTTGGTTAAAAACGATCAGCACTGTGAAATGTGTTAAATAAATTGAGTATGAAATCCTGCCTAAGTAGATCATTACATTACCAGATAAGACTCTAGCAACAAAGCCATTAGCTCGGCTGAGGTTCAAAATAAGTAGGCTAAAAAGAATGATGATAAGGCCGTCGAAGAAGGCAGGAAGCCCAATAATGCAAAGGAAAATAATTATTCCTATAATGCTGACAGAAGCAGTGTCAGTGCACAATATTTGAGGAGCCTGGGTGAACAAGTTAAATAAACAACAGCCTATAATAAATTCAGAGGCTACTCGAAGTAAAATCCATTCCGCTTGTGGCATATATTGGGAAGCATCGTTCATGGTGATTGCTGCTAAGTGCATGATGGAAAAAATGAGTAAAATGAGAGTAATAAAAAATTTAGCTGATTTTATTTTATTAAAGGCCCAAGCAAGTGGTGGGAACATTAAGTAAGCAAACCATTCCGATGCAACAGACCAAGATGGAAAATTCCAGCCATTACTGTCAGGGATGCCCCAACCATTTGTAAGAGTAATACTGAACAAGAAGTGCTTAAGGTCATAACTGGCATAAGCTCCTTGCGATAAACTGTAGATAGAAAAAACGCTAGCCCCGACAACAATTGGAAGCAGTATAAGTGTTGCAGCAAGATGGGCAGGATAAATCCGGGCTAATCGAAGCTTAAAAAATTTAGTTATTAGTGAATAATTGAGTCTGCAAAAGTCTTTCTGATGTACATATGCGATAACAAAGCCACTCAATATAAAAAATAGATCAACACCGAGCCAGCCTTTATTGATCAAGTTGCTTGTCCATTCAGGTAATAAAGTGGCAACGCTAGCGTAATTAGCACCGTGAAGAACAACCACCCAAAGAGCTGCAATTCCACGGACTCCGGTCAAGGCATGGATTTGTTTTGAACACATATTGTTCTCCTTTTAATCCGTATTAAAGGTAAAAGCAATTAATATACCTTATAAATCATTTCTTGATAAATACAATTAACTCTTTGATTTTAATGTATAATAACAGGAGTGATAGTCAGATTTATTTCAAGTCTATACGACTACTCGCAGATTGCATATTATTAAGCCAAGCAATTATCAACTTGGGAGTTTTATAAATTGAACAGCATAAATTCGAGGTAAATTCGAGGACATCCAATAACTTCTCTCAAACTTAAAAATGTAAAAACACACAAAATATTAGGCTTAATTAGAGCAGTCAATCATCATGCCAGCTACTCACTAAAATTAATACGCATAAAGCACAATATTACTATATTTCAGGTACATACATTTCACCGTTAGTTAAAACAGTGTCATTGTCTTTAAAAAAATAGCGTTTATTGAAAAATTTGTGCTTGCTGTCGATAACCGCCTATCCACTTTTTATTCGTGTGGGCAGCAAATGCTGACAACTCCTTTACCGAGCCTACCGCTTGATGGTATTTCTTACCAAAATGTTGTGCTAGTTGCAACCAGTCATCACTGCTGAGTCCTAATTTCTGCAATATTGGAAACGCTTGTTGGTTAATATAACCGCGCTTATCTTCCCTCATTATTTTGCCGGTTTCTTCTACTAACGTTAAGTAATCTAGTAATGAAAAGGCAAAGCCTTTAAGGCTTTGTTTATGCTCATTACCGATAAAACCCAGCAAGGGTTTAACGGTAAATGGCAATTGCTTTTTATCATCTTGAACACTGGCTTTATCGTGAATACGCTCAAATATTGAGGTGAATTGCGCGCTATTAACCGAATTAGCCATTTTGGCTCTAATAGGATTTAAGTCAACATAAGCCATGCAGGCTAACACCGCTTTTTCATCTAATAATGCTTGTGATTTAAAGCGACCTTCCCAAAATCGTCCCTTACAGGCATCTTCTTTATTGGCTTTGCGCGCCATATATTCATTCAAATTTCGCATAAACCATGACAAGTCAGCCAAACGGGCGCGCCACTCATTGATAATATCTCGTGCTTTATCTGCCTCAGCTTTGCAGCTGCAATTACCCGCTTGCAACCGCTCAACCAAGGGATGGTTATGATAAAGCTGTAACCAGCGTTGGCATACGTCTTCATCACTCCATGCTTTAGATTCTGTCTCATCAACGTAAACCACTAAATGGTAATGATTTGACATCACTGCATAGGCGGCGATATCGATAGCAAACACTGAACTTAAAAAGCGAATTCTGTCTACCATCCATTGACGACGGTGCTCATAATCTTGTTGGCTGTAAGGGTCAACACCACAGAGGTAAGCACGGCGAACACAGCGTGAAATCAAGTGATAATAACGGGTATCTTGCAAGGAAACTTGCTTACTGCGAGATTGAGTCATTTCAGGTACCTTAGTTAATAAGTTTGTGCTGATTTATTAACTATAGAGCCTGATTTTTAATTAACCAGTTTATGGATGTCCCTTTATTCCTTACTAACCGACTAGTATTGAATTCGGATTAGTTTTTGTATTTATACCAACGCTATAATAAGCGAAATTTTGAACGTTTAACTTAATATAAAAACTAAATTATGGTAGATTTAAGTTATGCCTGTTTAAGTTATACAGAAACATTATTTTGAGGGTTATCTATGTCATTGAATATAAATCAAATATCAAATTTTGCTCCAACTAATAATGGTAATGGCACCATACTTGAAGTTGCTGTTAAAGCAAAAAGTCTAGCTGAAGAAGAAGGTAAAATGGTTCTTAAGTTGATTGAAAGTGCAGGTACTTCTAATTCTAAGCCTGTTAGCAATATTGGACATAATGTTAATATATCAGCTTAGCTCGATTCTTAATTATCTTACTGCAAGTGCTAACTTTTGCCACATTTTGACATTACGTTTTAACCATAAAACCACTGCCCGCTCTACGCCCTGAGACCGTAAACTTTACTCACAGTTCCTCATTCGCAATTTGCAATTTGCATTCTTTTTTGCTTATCAATGACAAAAAACAAAACTCAACAAAACTAAGTACCTGAGAATAAACAGTATTATTTATGGCTCAAACATTGCTTTACCTACTGTGTATTAACTTAAAAGGTGGGCTTGTTATGTTAATTGAAACTTATACTTTAAATAACGATTTTTTTATTAAACTGCACGGCGATTTTGATGCCGACACGGTGAACATCATGAAATATGAGATAGAAACGTACAGTAAATTAAATACCAATATCATATTCGACTTTGAGCAAGTACCGTTTATCGACTCATCAGGCATTGGCGCAATCATTTTATTAGATAAAAGAATGGTCGCTAAAGGTTTTAGTGTTTCCGTTGTGGGCTTAACCCAACAGCCGCTAGAGCTATTTCAAATGCTCTTTATAGATAAAAAAATCAATTGTTACCCGAGTGTCAACTGTTATATCGAAACCTTACCTACCTTGCAAGTTGCCAGCTAATGATACTCGACCTACCTTGATGTCACTATGCGCTGCCATGGTATTGTCAGCTTGCCACAATATGACCTAAATTAGCCCTCAAAATTAGGCACGTTTATGTTCACTTAGATACGAAACCGGACGTTAGCCTTGGCTTATCGAGCGACAAGTGATCCGACAAAGCTGCCTAACACTAGACAATTAAGTTGTTCTAAATTGTCATCTCTAAATGTGAAGAATCCATACTCAAATTTGATTGAAAATACTGGAAGCAGACATTAGATTAATATCGATTTACATCCTTTTTTATGTACTACAAATTTATTTTCTATGGCACTTTGGGGCACAAACCGCCATAGAGAATTTACAATATCTGATGTCTTCTCGGTGCGCTTTATAGCGGAAGCTAGGAGTGGTAAAATCAAAGCTTCTATTTGTAGAAAAAGCTGACATTACTTTTAGATTTTTGATGTTACTTAAAAGCATTTTTCAGGCCTAAATTAATCCAGCCAGTGTATTACATCGGCAAGGCAATCTATCAGCGCCTGCACGCGGTAAGAAAGCTAAAGAAAGTTGCCATTATTTCCTGTATTAGGTAGATGATTGTGATATTTAATTCAATGTTAATAGATGGTGTTATGTGGGATGCGACAACAGTCAATAATTAACTATTGACGCCATAACCTCTTGTTAGAAGCACAATCACTTAAAACTTAGCTTTTATTGCTCTTTAAAGACCTGAAAGATCTGCATAAACAAAATAATCAGCAATCTTCTCTCCTTTCATAGTTAATACTGTGGAAAAATAGGCTGAGTGTTCACTACCATCCAAACGAATATAGTTGACCATACCATTGCAAATAATATCATTCCCTACTGCCCACACCTTATCGATAGTATGGCGCATAGACCCAATGCATTCGAAGAATTGTTTATTCGCGTCCAATGCAGTTGCTTTATCCGTAATGGTATTATTGTTACCAATGCGAAAATTAACGTCATCAGTTAGCGCTGTATTTAAGTAGTTTAGATCTTTGCTATCTACCGCTCTGTACAGGGCTTCTATTAATTTGATTGCTTGTTCGTTAGTCATTTTATTTTCCTCGATTAAAGTTTATTTGCTTTGATTGTTTCTAGTTTTAAAATTGAGTTCCCCCGTTTCACCGCCGTACATGTTTTTTTCTTCAGGCTTATCACTGTGATATTGAATAAATTCAAATTGAAAACCTGATGGAGCATTAAAATAAACTGTTTGACGAAAAGGATGCTTGCGCCCGTATATCTCTACTTCAAAACCTTTTTCCGTGAGGCGTTCTATTAAACTTGCTAAGTCATCAACGACAAAAGCAATATGAGCTACCCCAGGTGTTACTCCGTTAATATCCCGTATTTTCCCTTCAGCCTTATCATTTAAAGTGATGTAGTAATCATCATTCCCAACATGAATCCAGCAACGTTGAGTTGAGCCCCATTCGCCACTCCCGCTACCACGAACACTCCATTCGGGGAAAGCCGTTAATAGGAAGTTCAAAGTAGGTTCAATTTCCTTCACTACCAGATTAATATGCTCCAACCTCATCATTATTTTCTCCCTGGTCATTATTTTGTGTGTTGATTTTATGTTTTTATTAAAGTTTTTGCGCTAAAAGTCATTTAGCGACAACGACTTTTTAGTGCGCTATATAGACCTATTAGTCTAATAACTTCGGTGTTTTACTCGTAAAATCAACCCATGAATTAGTACCTAAAAGTTCTGAGCCTTCAACACTTGGTTCTTCATATCGCATTACAAAGTTTTTAGGGCCATGTGCGTAAGCTACTACAAGTCCGTATTCAGAATCCAAGTATCCTCCATGCGGTACTAAGCCAGGGTAACTAATGCGCCATGCTTGACCACCAATACCTACGTGACCTAATGTTAATTTGGCTATTACATTATCAGGTAGTAAGAAAAACCAAGTCCAAGGGCCACCTGAAACAATAGTCATAACTTCATCAATGCCGACACCGCCTTCTGAACTATTTACATGAAGCTTGCCAAACTTATCTTGTAAAAATGCCATTACTTCTGGTGTCATTGCTTTCATATCATAAACTTTTGGGTACGGTGCTACCCCAACTTCAGAGGTTGATAAGAATCCACCTCGATGTGCTTCAGGTTTACGGCCTGCTTTCTCTATTTGCTCAAGTAATTGTCCTCGGTGAAGTGAGAAAAGAGAAATTAGCTCTTTGCTTTCTACTTCAGTAATTGCTCGTGTTTTTGACACTTCTAGTATTAGTGTTGCTTCTTTTGGCAAAGGTAAGGTGCTGACACGTACTCCCGCAGATTTTAATACCGTATTTACATTGTCTACGCCCGTTGTTGCTTTCCTGCCATCGCTATAGGAAAGCGTTAACTGACCTTCAGTTGAAATTGTATTAGCAACACTTTGGGTTGCCGCTACAGTGGCTAACATTGTGATAAATGCTAGGTTAAGTGATTTTTTCATGACTCGTTTCTCCTCAGGTAGATTTCAATATCTTAATTTGTCTGAACTTGATTAACGAAGCTAAGTCTACGGCACAAAGAATAGTTGAAAAACACTATATCAGTGAACTTACTGTCTACCCTGAGTAAACAAAATAGCTAAAAACAAACCAATTGATACTAAATAAGAAACATTGATATTAATAAGTCCTATACCGTTTTGAAACAAGCACATGCTGTTGAAAGAGGATTTATAGGACTCGCAGAAAAATAAGACAGTTCACTATCAGTAGATTATAAAGTCACTGAAGTGATGTTTATCCACTAGTCAAATATAGATACCTTTATTCCTCATAAGAGTGAGTGAGGATGTTCCTTCTACTTCGAACAGATATCAAACTCTACTTTTAGCAGTTTGTTTAACATTGGATAAACAAGGTCAGTTATGAAAAACTTAAAATATCACTTACTAGCATTATTGGTGACTCTCTTAGTTGCCGGCTCATTTCTATCATCGGCAAAATTATCCGGTGTTATTAACCCATTTTCGTTGACACTATTAAGGTTTGCTATTGCAGCATTGGTGTTATTTCCCTTTGTTTTATTGAAGAAAAAGAATAGAAAAGCAATTAGTAAAGCTTTGCCAAGAAGCCTGGTGATGAGCCTATTCTTTTCCATCTTTTTTATCTGCATGTTCGAAGCGTTAAAAACCACAACCGCTATAAACACCGGTACCTTATATACGTTAGTGCCTTTTATGACAGCCGTATTTAGCCTTTTTGTTTATAAAGAGAAAATCACAAAAAAAATGTTTTCTATATACCTGTTAGGCATTGCAGGGACATGCTGGGTAATATTTAGAGGTGATTTAAATACGCTGTTCGCTTTTACTATAAATAGTGGCGACGCACTGTTTCTGATTGGTTGTGTTTCAATGGTTTGTTTTTCTATCTCAATGAAGTTACTTTACCGTGGCGATGCAGTTATTGTTGTTGTGTTTTGTACCTTACTAGGAGGCACATTTTGGATGTTGTTGGCATTATTCGTTTTTGAACAACCACTTCAATGGCATTTACTGAACAAGAGCTTATTATCTCACATGGCATATTTAGCCATATTTTCAACTCTTGCCTCTACCTTTATCATTCAAAAAACTACGGTAATATTAGGGCCGACTAGGGTAATGGCTTATATCTATTTCATATGTAGGATCTTAAGGAGTCGGTCAGAATATTTATCAGTATTTAGCATAAAAAGGTGTCTTCGTGCCTTATTTATGATCTTATTGGTTCGCCAA
>SPKZ01013733.1_pt1 | contig 16456 bp, 11 predicted proteins | sample 2456571 | NCBI WGS metagenome assembly SPKZ01 (sample SAMN11192286, study PRJNA482655) | marine metagenome | biome: ENVO:00000447; feature: ENVO:00000244|ENVO:00000211|ENVO:00000569|ENVO:00002023; material: ENVO:00002151; isolation source: ocean water from marine abyssalpelagic zone ...
CCCTGCGCTGGCCCATAGCCCCTGGGCCCCCATCCTTGCGGTGGCCGGTCAGAAGCAGGTCCTGCTTTACCACTCTGAGGACTTCGACCTTCTTGGCGTTCTTCCCTACCCCGAAGGGTTTCCCCAGGCGCTTTCTTTCAGTCCCAACGGAGCCTATCTCTCCTGCGGCGGCGGGCGGGCCGGCAAATCCGGCAATGTCGTTGCCTGGGACATCAAGACCGGAGAACGCATCATTGAGGTTGGCAAAGAATACGACTGCGTTCTTGGCGCCGACGTCTCCCCCGACCTCAAGCGCGCTGTCATGGGCGGCCCAGGCCGCAATATCAAGATCTGGGACACCGTCGCTGGCGAGCAGATCGCCAGCATCAAGAAGCACACTGACTGGATGCTCTCCGCAGCCTACAGTCCGGATGGCGTGATTTTCGCCACTGGCGGCCGTGGTGGCGACCTCTACACCTGGGAGGCGGCCACCGGATACGAATTCTTCACCCTCAAGGGGCACACCAAGGGAGTCACCGCTCTTTCCTGGCGCTCCGACGGCAACGTCCTGGCGTCCAGCAGTGAGGACGGACAAATCATCCTCTGGGAGATGAATGAGGGCAGTCAGGTCAAGAAATGGAACGCCCACCCCGGCGGTGCTCTCTCTGTCGCTTTCGCTCCGAACGGCAATCTGGTCTCAGTCGGTCGCGACAAGACTCTCAAAGTCTGGCAGGGCGACGGCAAGCAGCTCAAATCCATTCCTGCCTCCAGCGATGTTGTGCTCAGTGTCGCTATCAGCCACGACAGCGCCCGCGCTTTCAGTGGGGATATCTTTGGCAACATCAAGGTCTGGAACGTCGAGTCCGGCGCCGAGCTCGCCAGCATCGTCCCGAATCCTCCCACCATCGACGATCAACTCGCCTATTCGGAACAGCGCATTCGCGAGCTGACCGGCGAGCTGCCCAAGCTCAAAGCCGGTGTTGAGACCGTTTCCAAGGAACTCGCCGGAGCTCGTGCCGCGCTTGCCGAGGTCGACAAGAACACCAACGCCGCCAACCAGGTGCTGAAGACAAATCAGGCCACCGTCGCCAAGCTGGATCAGCAAATCAAAGTCCTCACACCCCAGGTGACGCAGGACCAGGAAGCTGCCAATGCGAAAAACGCCGTGGTCGCCAAAACGACCGAGTCGCTCAACCAGGCAAACGCCAAACTCAAGCCGAGCCAGGACAAAGCCGCTGCACTCAAGGCCACGCTTGCCAGGAACGAAGCGGCCCTGAAAGCGGCCACGGACGCACTCAACGCAGCAAAAGCCGGGGCAGCCAAGCCGGCCCTCCCTGCTGATCAAAAGCAGAAGCATGACCAACTCGCCGGCGCTTTGGCTCAGGCCGATAAGGCCAGCAAGGACGCCAAGGCAGCTCTCGATGCCAAGGCCCGCGTCCCCCAGCAGGTAACTGCCAAGGTTAGCAAAGCGAAAAAGGCATCGGCTGTGACGGCAGAGCAACTTGAGAAGCGTCAAACCGCGCTCGCCAGCGCTGAAATGCAGCTGACCGATGCCACCAACGCTCGCAACAAAGCGGGCGCCGCCGTGAAGAACGCTTCAAAGGATGGACAACCCGCTCCTCAAAATCTCGTCAACGCGCAGAAGGCTGCCCGCGCCGCAGAGCAGCAGGCCCGCACCGTAGCAGAGGCCGCCCGGAAAGCAGTGGCCGCCGCCGACGCCGCCCATCAGAAAAACGAGGGGGCCCGCAAGCAGGTTGAAGCTCAACTCGCAGCCGCCAACGCTGAACTCAAGAAAGCTCAAGATGCCTACGCAGCCGCCCAGGCCAAACGCAGCCAGTCAGACGCTGCCCTGAAACCGCTTCGCGATGCCCTTGCCGCCGGCAACGCTCGCGTTCAGAAAGCGCAGCAGAATCTCGCTGACAAGACGATGGCACAGCAAGCTGCCAACAAAACCTATCAGGATAACAAGGCCCAGTCCGACGCCGCCAACAAAGCACTGGCTGATGTCACCGCGGCTATCAATCAACACAAGGCAACCCTAACGAAAGCACAAGGAGAAGCCAGGGCTGCCACCGATGCCGTCAACGCAAAGCGTGGCCAGCTCGACGCAGTGAAGAAGCAACTGGCCGCTCAACAGGAAACCCTCAAGAAAGCCGAGGCCACTGTAGCCAACGCCACCAAGGCCAAGGAGGCCGCTCAGGCCAAGGTGAATGCGATCGCAAAGAAAGAGGCTGATACCAAGAAGTCGATCGCTTCTGCCGAAGCGGAACTCGTGTCCAGCCAGTTCCTTGTCAAGAAGTGGGAGGCCGCGGCCATCAACCTGACCGCTCATGAGGAGTCTGAAGAGCTCGTTGAAATGACCGAGGAACTCGCTGAGCTCAAGGAAGAGGAAACCGAAGCCAAGGCCGAAGTCGCAGAAGCCACTCAATCACGGGTCGATGCCGAGAAGACACTTGCCAATGCGAAAAGCACCGTTGCTGCCGGCAATCAGAAGCTTCGCGAAAAATCCACTAACGTTCTTGAGCACGCCCTCGAACTGGTTGCGAACCGGGCTGTCGCCGATCTTCGCGAAGAAGTTGCTGAGGAATCCGTTACCCTCGCGGCTACCAATCTCGATCAGGTGTCTGAGATCGCGACGGACGAAGAGCCCGTGAACGCCGAGGAGGAAATGATCGAAACGGTCGCTGCCGAAACCCTCGCCTACAAGACCCGCGACGAGCTCAGCGCCGAAGTCGAAATGCTTCGCGGCCGTCTCAGTGAACTGGAAGGTTTCCTTGAGAACTCCTTCAATGAAGCAGACAAGACCAAAGCTACTGTTGACCAGGCTGCCAAGGTGGCTCGCGAAACGCCGAAGGTGATTGCCGAGCGAACTCAATCAGAGCAGGCTGCTGCCAGGGAGCTCGCCGAAGCGGAAGCCGAACGCGCTCAGCAGGAGCAGCAACTCACCGAACAGCAAAAGCTGATCGAAGAGTTGCGGGCCAAGTACCACGCAACGCTTCCAGAGCGGGAGTAATCCTACTTCTTGCCCTTGTAATCCGGATTTGGAATCGGCAGCCTGGCGCCGTCGGCTTTGAGCTGCTCGACGAGGATCTTCTCCATGGCGTCGACCCGCTCGGGATTCGAAGCGGCCAGGTTCTTCTCCTCTGAAAGATCGTCTTTCAAATTGTAGAGCTCTTCGGGGCCTTCCCAGAATTTGATCAGCTTCCAGTCACCCTCGCGAATGATGGAGTAGGGTCCCGGCTCGTGACGGTAGTGGGGAAAGTGCCAGAACAGAGTATCGCGGTCACCCTCGGCCACCTCTCCGCTTTGAAGATGAGACACCAATGAAATCCCGTCGATCTCGCGATCTTCGGGAAGGGCCACACCGGCCATATCGAGAAAGGTCGGAAAAATATCCACCGAAGTTACCGGAAGATCGCTGACCGTTCCCGCCGGAATCTTACCCGGCCACCTCACCAGAAACGGGACGCGAATGCCTCCCTCATAAGCGTAGCCCTTCCCGCTTCGGAGCGGAGCATTGTCCGTCGGACTGCTGTTGCGATCGAGCCCGCCATTGTCGCTGGTGAAAAGAATCACGGTGCGATCATCGATTTCCAGTTCTTCCAAGGATTCCATCACCATTCTCATGGAATCATCAACGGACTCGACCATCGCGGCATACTTGGCATTGGCCTGGGTGGCTCCGGGAGTGTCCTCGTATTTCGCAGCCACTTCCGGAATGGCCTGGATCGGCGTGTGAACCGCGTAGTGGGAAATCTGGATGAAGAAAGGTTCGTCTTTCCAGCTGCGAATCAATTCAACAGCTTCAGCTCCTTCCCGATGGGTCAGATACTCCCCTGCTTTTCGACCGGGAAGTTTGTAGATCCCCTCGCGCAGAGACTCATGTTTGCCTTTTGGCTGATTGTAAGGATCGAAAAATGAAGGAGGCTGACCATAGTCGCAACCGCCGCGATTTTCAGCAAAGCCCTGATGTTCCGGATACCAGTCTGGGTCACCCAGGTGCCACTTCCCGATATAAGCTGTCTGGTATCCCTCTTTCTTCAGCGCTTCCGCGATCGTGATTTCCTCATGCTCCATCCAGAACGGATTTGGCGGGCAAAGCAGCTTGCGATTGTTATTGCCGACATACTCCGAAGGGTTTGCCTCCGGTGTCCCCTTGCCGCCTCGCTGGAAACGGGAGCGAATCCAGTCTGTCACCCCGAGACGATGCGGGTGCCGCCCCGTCTGCACGGCCGCACGCGATGGAGAACAAACGGCACACCCGGCGTAGCCGTTGGTGAAGCGCATTCCCTCTTCAGCGAGCCGATCAATACTCGGAGTGCGATAGAAATCACTTCCCTGGCAGGACAGGTCCATCCAGCCCATGTCGTCGACAAGGACAAGAATGAAGTTCAGCGGTTTTTCCTCGGCCCATCCCCATGATGAGATAGCCAAAAGGCACAGTGTCAGGATTCGGATTTTCATGAATCAAACAGTGGGGTATTCCCAGGGACCGCGGTAGTCGCGAGTCAACAGGCCGGCAGCTTCAGAATCACCTGGAATGGTCTCCTTGTCTCCATCCCATTCAATGCTCCGGCCCACCTTGTAACTGATCATACCAAGCAAACTCAGGTTGGTCGCCTGGTGCCCGATCTCAACATCCGCCACCGGCCTGCGGCTCCGGTCTTCAATGCACTCGATAAAATCGCGCCAGAGTGGCGGAACATTGTGCCCGTCCTTTTCATGATCAAACTTCGGATCTTCGTGAATCACCTGACCACCCTTGGCAGGATAGAACGTCCAGCCGTCCCGCCACCCCATATGGAAAGTTCCCTTTGAGCCGTAGAAATAACAGCCAACCTTCGACTTCTCGGCTTCGTTGCCGCCAAAGCGACGATGCTCCCAGACCGCGGTGAAGTTTTCGAATTCATAGGTCGCCACCTGGTGATCAGGAGCATCGGTCGTCTGCTCCTGATCATTCAGAATGGCGGGCCCTTTAACCGGCCGGCCACCAGTGGAATAGACCGACTTGGGATATTTCTCGTCTGACCACCAGAGAATCTGGTCAAGCCAGTGAACTCCCCAGTCCCCGAGCGTGCCGTTGGCAAAATCGAGAAAATTGCGGAAACCGCCGGGATGAATGCGCTTATTGAAAGGGCGCATCGGAGCAGGGCCACAGTAGAGGTCCCAATCGAGGTTCTTCGGGACGTCACTGTTGGGAGTGGGGGTCTCAGCCCCGCCACCGCCGTGGGCAAAGGCGCGAATCATGCCGATGTCGCCGGCCCCGCCTTCCTTGAGAAATTTCATCCCGCTGACATGGTGAGGGCCGATACGCCGGTGCATTCCCACCTGGACGACACGGTTGGCGGCACGCGCCGCTTCGACCATGGCGCGACTCTCGCCGATGGTATGCCCGGTAGGTTTCTCGACAAAGACATGAGCGCCCGCCTCAACACAAGCAATGCTCTGCAACGCATGCCAGTGATCTGGAGTCGAAATGATAGCGATCTCGATCTCCTCTTTCTCAAGCATCTCGCGATAATCGCGATACATGTTAGGAACTTTTCCGGTGAGGCCATCCACCTCGTCAGCTGAAACCTCCAGCTCGTCGGAATCGACATCACAAAGGGCCACCACATCGCAGCTGCCGTCTTCAATGGCCACGCGCAGGATATTCATTCCCCACCAGCCTGACCCGATCAGAGCCGTCTTGTATTTCTTGCCGGACTTTGATTGAGCTTTTACCCACGGTGCAACGAGGGGGCTTGCGAGCGCGGTGACTCCTGCTGAGGTCTGGATGAATTTGCGTCGATTAAAAGCGGTCATTGGGGGAATTTCTGGGGGCAGAGTGTCGAAACGTTTGCATGCCCGCGGCCAAGATGCGACCTACGTGAATGCGATCATGAAGGTAGCGTTCTATGATGCCAAGCCCTACGACGAGGAGTTTTTCGACGAGCAAAATTCGGACGACTCTCTCGAAATAGCCTTTCACTCATTCCGCCTTTCTACCGAGACAGTGCCCACCGCGAATGGATATCAGGCCGTTTGCGTCTTTGTGAACGACGCCCTCGATCGCTCCTGCCTCGAAGAACTGGCCAACCTCGGGGTGAAAGTGGTCGCCCTTCGCTGCGCAGGTTTCAACAATGTCGACCTCGACGCTGCGAGCTCGCTGAACATTCATGTCGTTCGGGTCCCGGCCTACTCACCACACGCCGTGGCGGAGCACGCCGTAGCCCTGCTTCATACCCTTAACCGCCGAATTCACCGGGCCTACAATCGCGTCCGCGAACACAACTTCTCCCTGAATGGACTCGTCGGCCACAACATGCACGGAAAGACTGCCGGCATCGTCGGGACCGGAAAGATTGGCAGGCTGACCGCACAGATTCTCCAAGGCTATGGAATGCGAATCATCGCCTACGATCTCTATCCGGATACAGACTGGGCTGGTCAGCATGGGATCGAATACTTACCTCTCGAAGATCTCCTGCCCCAAAGCCACCTTGTTTCGCTTCACATACCGTTGTCGCCGGATACCCATCACCTCATCGATGATGAAGCTCTTGAACTGATGATGACGGGAGCCTATCTCGTCAACACGAGTCGCGGCAAACTTATCAATACCCGGGCTCTGATTGGCGCACTGAAACGAAAGAAACTCGGTGGCGTGGCGCTCGACGTTTACGAGATCGAGGAAGGGATCTTCTTCGAGGATTTGTCCCAAGAGGGAATCAATGATGATGACCTCGCGCGCCTTATCTCATTTCCCAATGTCCTCATCACATCGCACCAGGGCTTTCTCACGGTGGAAGCGCTCTCGGAAATTGCGCGCGTGACCTGCACCAACCTTACTCATTTCGAGAACGGGGAGCCCTTTCTTGAAGGAACGGTAGTGACTGCCGATTGACAATTCAGCGCATCGCATCTGAGATTGACGGCACCATGTCGGAATTAACACGCCTGCTCTTTGTCTGCCTCGGGAATATCTGTCGTTCCCCTTCGGGTGAAAATGTCATGCGTCACATCGTAGACGCGGAGGGTCTCTCCGGCTCGTTCCAGATCGATTCAGCGGGGACGGCTGGCTGGCATACCGGAAACCCGCCCGACTCCCGCATGAACGCTGCCGCGAATGCCCGTGGCATCGCCATGAAAGGAAGCGCACGGCAGGTAAAGCCGGATGACTTTGCCACCTTCGACTGGATCTTCGCGATGGACCGCAGCAACTACGACGACTTGCTCGAGGTGCGGGATCAGTGCCCCAACCCAACTGCTCGCCTGATCCTCTTCTGCGAATTTTGCGAAGAACACGAGGAGGACGAAGTTCCCGACCCCTACTACGGCGGCCCGGAAGGATTCGAAAAAGTCCTCGATCTGCTCGAGGATGGTTGTGCCTCATTCCTGAAGCGCTGGAAAGACCACGACTTGCCATGATCCCGCAAGCGGTGACCGAATGGCTCAGGGAAGAAACGGGGATTCAGCTCCGCCCCTCTACCGCCCGTTCTCTTTCCGGAGGCTGTATCAATGAAGCCAGGCTCGTCGAGGCGGAAGATGGATCGCTTGTTTTCCTCAAATTCAATCAACGCCATCAACTCCCGCTGTTCGAAGCAGAGAAGCTGTCGCTGGACTTGCTCAGATCGACAGGTGTCATTCGGGTTCCGGCTCCCTACTGCCATGCCGTAATCGGAGACCAGGCCGCCTTTGCCATGGAAGGCATTCGCCTGACCAACCGTTCAGACTCTGCCTCCCAGGAAACAATGGGGTCGGCCCTGGCAAATCTACATCAGTCGCTTTCTCCATCGGGAGAGTTCGGGGCCGACTTTGACAACCACATCGGTGCTACGCCACAGCCCAACCCGGGGACGGAATCATGGGCCGACTTCTTCACCGAAAATCGTCTCGAATACCAATTTCAGTTGGCCGAATCGAGATGCCACAAATTCCGCAATGCCCGCGCACTGCTCGATGCCGTTCACTCCCACCTTTCGTCCCTCGATATTGCTCCATCACTGCTTCACGGAGATCTCTGGGGCGGCAATGTCAGCTTCGACGAAGGCGGAGCTCCCGTTCTCTTTGATCCCGCCACCTACTTCGGCGATCGCGAAGCTGACCTGGCATTCACTCATCTCTTCGGAGGGTTCGGCCCCGGATTCTACGAAGCCTATCGCAGTAAATTTCCAGAAGTGGAACCAGTACGTGAAACCATATACAACCTCTATCACCTGCTGAACCACTTCAATCTCTTCGGCGGCAGCTACGCTTCGCAGGCCGAATCCTCCATTCAGCAAATTCTGGCGACCCTCTGAAGCACCGCCCCGGAAACGAAAAACCCGCCAACGTGAAGCACGTCGACGGGTTCATTTCAAAATCTGCGTTCAGGCAGAATCAGGAATCAGCTTCCTTCTTCTCTTTGCCTTCAGGCTTACCCTAGGGCTTCTTGCCGGACGGGCCGCCCTTACCACCGCGAGTCGGAGCGGCGAGTTCCTTCTTGCTGAGTTCACCGTCACCGTCCTTGTCACGAGCAGCGAATATCTTTCCGATGGCGCCCTCGCCACCCTTTTCCTTCATCTTGGCTGCCATCGGGGACGCCTCGAACTCTTCCTTCGAAATCGTTCCGCTCTTATCGGTATCGAGCTTCTCGAGCATCATCTCGGCACGCTTGGCAGGATCACCCTTGCCTTTGCCTTCGCCGCCTTTGCCCTTCTTGTCGCCTTCTGCGGCCTCAAGGCCGAATGTCATTCCGGCAACCAGAGCGGCCGCCACTATGAGGATTTTTTTCATGTCTTAAGTAGGTTTGGAATTCAATCAGGAACATCGTCCTGCATGGGAGTGAACGCCGCCCCTACCGATCGGTTTCGAAAAAAATCACTTTTTCATCGCTTCTTCCATCAACTGGAAGCCGCGGGACACGAGATCGGTCCGGTTTTCAAGCAGACCGGCAGCCAAAAGCGCGTTGTCGAGCAACTGAACGGCAACCAGCTTGGCCAGTTCCGGGTTGTTCTCGCGAGCATCAGATAGCTGATGAATCAGGGCATGACGGGGATTGAGTTCCAAATCGACCTTGAGAGCCGGAAGTGGCTCGTCCGGGTTCATCGCCTGCATCATCGCACGCATCTGGGCAGTCATCCCATCCTGAGGCGTCATCACCGCCGCGGGGCTGCTCACGAGTCGCTTGCCGGCAGAAACGTTCTCAATCTTTTCACCCAGCTCGCCGGTGAGAAATTCGGTCAGCAGGGACATGTCGTCATCGGACAGGGCTTCACCCTCGGTTTCGATATTGTCATCGTCCTCCAGCTCAAGGCCGGAACTCGCGGCAGAAACAAGCTGCTTGCCGTCAAACTCGCGCAGGTGCTGCAACAGGTATTCGTCGATCGCGTCGTAAAAGAAGATCACTTCCAGCCCCCGGGACTTGAGAGCTTCGAGGTAGGGGCCACCTTCGATGGCGGCACGGTCGGCACCGGTGAGGTAGTAAATCTTGTCCTGCCCGTCCTTGGCACGAGTCAGGTAGTCTTCGAATCCGGTCAACTCCCCTGCCTCAGTCATCGAGCTCTCGAATCGAAGCAACTTGGAGAGAGATTCACGATGATCAAAATCAACCGCGGCCCCTTCCTTGAGGAACCGGCTGAACTTACCGTAGAATTCCTTATACTTGTCGGCGTCATCTTTCGCCTCGCTGGCGAGGAACTTGAGGAAACGCTTGGTCACGACCTTGTTCAGCTTGCGAACGAGCGAGCTGTCCTGCATCGATTCGCGGCTGATGTTCAACGGAATATCAGCGCTGTCAATCACCCCGCGGAGGAAGCGAAGCCACTCGGGCAGGAGACCATCCGGCTTATCGTCAATGAGCACGTTCTTGCAGTAGAGTGAAACGCCGGGTTCCATCTGCCCCATGCCCCACAACTCAGTGTTCTCTGCCGGCACAAAGAGCAATGCGTTGATCTCGATCGGCATCTCAGAGCTGAAGTGCATCCGGTAACGCGGCTCGTCGAATGCCTTGGCCGAGAACTTGTAGAACTCGTTGTATTCTTCGTCTGTCACTTCCGACTTCTTCTTTCGCCAGATCGCCTCAATCTTATTCACCCGGTCTTCGCCGATCATGATCGGGAAAGAGACAAAACTGGAGTAGTTCTCAAGGATCTGCTTGATACGACCATCGCTGGCAAACTCTTCACAATCCTCGCGAAGCTTCATTTCGATGCGGCACCCGCGATCGACTTCGCCTTCAGCGTCTTCGATTTCGTAGCCGGTTTTGCCGTCACTGATCCAAACCAGGTTTTCACCTTCAGGTCGCCACGAACGGGTCGTCACACGAACCTCGTCGGCCACCATAAAGGCCGAATAAAAGCCGACACCGAACTGACCGATCAGGGCACTCTCTTTCTGCTGAGACTCCTCAAGAGCTTTTACAAACGCCTTCGATCCGGAGTGGGCAATCGTACCGAGATTCTCGTGCAGCTCGTCTCGAGTCATTCCGAGACCGTGATCAATGATCGTCACCGTCTTGTTTTCTTCGTCCACCTCGATCTTGATCTCCATCTCGAGATCCGGTTGATGAACTTCGCTCTCCGTCAATTGCGTGTGACGAAGCTTTTCGAGGGCATCGGAGGCATTGGAGACCAGCTCACGCACGAAAATTTCCTTATCCGTGTAGAGTGAATTGATCACGATATCGAGTACCTGGCTGACTTCGGCCTGGAACTCACGTTTCTCGGGTGTGTTGGTTGTCGACATCTGGCAAAGAGACGGGTTGTAACTTCTGGATGGCGGGAAAATGGCGACCCACGAGCCGTTGTCAAGCAGACGACGGCATCGCCTCGGTTCTGAGACTCCTGATATTGTAGCGGCGAAGGATCACCTCTATCCCGTCGGAGGCGGTTGTTTTCCACCGCTTCCTCCAGCTTCCAACGCGCCGAGCAGTCCTCCGGAGCCCTCGAAAAGAAGCACAAAAGCGCCGTTTCCGACCCATTCCCCGAAGTCTCGATGACGCTGAACAAGGTATTGACCACCCCCTCATCTCCCTCGAATTCGCCCGGCAGGTCGCCAAAGAGGCGAGCCTCAAAGGCTCGGATTTCAGCCGCTCGTCGATCAGAGTTTCGCGTTGCGCTCGAGACTCAATCTATCCACCCGGCTGTGACCCGCCTCGCAAATTACCGATCTCGTCTGACTCAAACGGTGCCCCATTTTCTACTCAATCTGATGAACCAACGTTTCGCCCCCGGTGACTTTTGCGATTGTGGTGATGACGGCCTGTCGGTTCCGCTCAACCGCGTGGAAACCCGTCGGAGCCAGATCGGACAAAAAACAGATCAAGCTCTTGACTGAGATTCCGGAAACCAATTCATTGGCAGCCATCACTCGCAGGCAGACGGCTCATGCCAAGGCAGTTTGATCTCACTCCTGATCTACTTGGAGCTTCCTCCCGGGCAGGAGCGGCAGGATTCGCTGTTTCTCTCCTCCCTGCCCGTTCCCCCCCCCATGACCGCGTTGTTCCTGTGATCCGAATATGCCCTGACCGATGGCTTTCAAACCTTCACCGGGATTCAATTCCAGCGGAACCATATTTATTTCTTCCCGTTCGCCCCTCTCGCCTTCACCGGACTGGCCGAAGAGCCCTTCGCCAATTGCCTTCAACCCCTCAATTGGCACCTGAGTCATTTCGGTAATTACCTGGGCGGGAAGCTTGCCAATATTGGAGATATGCTTGGCCTTCCAAACCGGCTCCTGGATCGTGCCTTCACATGAGAAGGTGAGCAATTCACTCACCGGAGTCAGCAAAGTTCTCGAAAGTGTCCCCTTAGTATTCACGACGGCCTCAAAGTCTACGGACTGATCGATCAGGGAAACGGTTCCAGCACTCCTGACAAACATAGTGTCAGCCAGCGCCACGAAGTCGTCGGTCTCGAGGACACCGTTGGAGATCTTAAATGTCGCCTGGGCTTCCCTCGCAGTTCCTCCATCGGAACCGGACACCTGCATCACGCCCGCCAACGCACCCAGCAGCGGCAGGGCAAACAGTTCCCCTTCTTCGATCGACGCTGCACCGTGCCCGTTCAACCGGCTGACATCCCCTCCAAATCCAGAGAGATGAAATACCGCATCAACCTGACCGGTGGCCACTTCGAGATCTCCATAGACTCTCGTCAAAGCCTCAAGAGGCACGCGACTGACCTTCACCGTCGCATGGTAGGGTTTCTCCTCCGACCGGACATCCAAAGCGTCATATTCAACTTCAACCTTGCCGCCAAACAGACCGGCAGAAAATTCCGTCAAGTGCACACGACTCCCCGAAATCTCAAGCACTCCCGAGGGAGTGCTTAGAGTCAGAGCCTTCCCGAGAAAATCATAGCCGGCCTGCCCATCGCTCGTAAAAGAGATCGTGAGATTGTTGTTTCGGGACTCGTCCCCGACCTCCTCTTTCCTCCGCGAATCGAGGAAGCCGGCAAGCTTAACTGTTGGCGGAGATTCAAACCTGTATTTCTCCATTTGCTTGGAAAGCTTCGAGTTGAAAGCCCGGGTTCCGATGACGAGATCCACGGTTGATACGACTCCTTTTACCTCCCACAAGCTCTTCGTAGGCATGTAGTGAGCCATCTCCGCCACAATCTCACCTTCATAGCGCCCTAACACAATATCCTCGAACCACAACTGACCGTCCTTCGCCTCGAATTCGGCTTCCATTTCCTTGAACTCCACACCCTTGAGATAGAAATTCCTCAAGTCCAACACACCTTTGTTGATCCAGGTGTTGAGATCCCAGTTCTCGCCTTCTCCCACAGCCGCGAGATAAACGGCTGAGGTTTCGGTAAACTCCCATGAATCAAGAAATTTGCGGCCGCCATCATCAAAGAACGGCCGGAACACCTGGGGGTCCAGCTTGATCTCTGTGTGATACTGAATGCTCTGCCCTCCCGAACCGGGCTCGTATTTAAAATTCGCAAAAGCGACACCGCTCTTATGGTCCAGTCGCAAGTTTCTGACATACACCTTTTCGCCCTCAGCACTGAATCCGAAATCCAAACCGGCAAAGACAGTGCCACGGGTAACAAAACGATCCGACTTGAACTGCCCCATGACCGTCCCGGGGAATTCCCAGGTGGCCCGCCCCAACTCGTCGATGTTCAGCTCACCCTTCATTTCAATCTCGGGCGGCTTGAAGAAAACAACCTCACCCAGCTTTCGATCTTTCCAGAAGAAGCCAAGCAGACTTGAGATATCAGCGTTGGACCTCAAATCAAATTCGACCCGACCGTCATCAAGAAACCACGTGCCGGTGAGATCGATCTCGCCTTTTTCATCCCGGATATTGACACTCTCGATCTCCGCCTGGTTTGAAATTCCATCGAAGAGAAACACAGCACTCAAACCCTCAACATGATAGTCGCTGCCGACCCGGCTAAGCCTACTCGATTCCACCCTGGCGCGGGCAGTCATGGTCGAGAGATCATCCAGGTCCCCCCGGAACTCGATCGCAACCTGGGGAGAGCCATCGAAAAACTCGAGGCGCTCGAGTTCATCAATCACTTTGCTAATGTGAGAGTTCGTCGCAGCCAGCTGCTCAGCATTCTCTTCGATTCGTTCCTCATCAGGCGCATCTTCATCTTGCGGAGCCCGGACGAGCGTCCCGGCAATGTTGAGGTCCACATTCGCCACCGTCGCGGCAGCCGATACAATCTCGATCATGCTTTCGGTGATGACGACGCGACCGGAAAGATTGTCGATCTGCAGCTTCTTACCGCCCGGATCTCCCGGGTCCAGCGGAAGTGAAAGACTGGCATCTGCCACGTCGAGAGTATTGATCGAGACCTCTTTGTTCAGGATCTTGCTCAGATCAACATCGAGGTAGACATCGTCGACACTTGCGATTTCAAACTTCTTTTCAGGGTCCTGGAAAAATTGGATATCTTCTGCGACGAGCCCCCGGAATGCCCCCAGGGTAATCTTGCCGATCTCGACATAGTAGCCGCGCTGCTCGAACTCAGCTTCAATCGCGTTGCGCCAGCTCTCGGTAAACCCGTTCTTCCGCGCATAGACTCCCGCCCAGATCACGACCCCCGTGAGAATCAGGCAGAGAAAGAGGAACAATCTTCGAATCCAACGCATCATTGATCGGTAGACGGACAATTCACGACATTTCAGCGCATGCCCGACTGGGAACCATCCCTGAATTTAGGAACCATCCCTGAATTCTGCCGGCTTCTCCAGTAAAAAGGGGGCCGCAAAGCCCCCAATCACTGATTTAACGATTGGAGAGCCCAATTCCTTGGGATAATCTCTCACCTCTCATTCAGCCCATGCGAATCATCGCCGGAACAGCCGGAAGCCAGCCGATCAACGTGCCCCGAAATCTGACCCGTCCTACCACAGACCGGGTCCGGGAAGCCGTGTTCTCATCACTCGGTGAACAGGTAATCGATGCCAGAGTCCTCGACCTCTTTGCCGGTTCCGGCTCACTCGGTATTGAAGCCCTCAGCCGGGGAGCGGCATCAGCGACCTTTGTCGATTCCAGCGAAGACGCCTGCCGCATCATTTCAGAGAATCTCAGGAAAACCCGTCTCAATGGCGGAACGGTGCAGAAACGAAGCATTTCTGCTTTTCTCTCGTCCAACCTGACAGAAGACAACTACGATCTCGTCTTTGCCGATCCTCCCTACGCCCGCGACGAGGAGACAGCCGCACAAGTAGAAGACCTGCTCCAAAACGCGGCCCTCCAGCACGCCATATCAGCTGAAGGCCGTCTCGTTGTGGAAAGCTTTGCCAAAGCCCCGCTACCAGATTCTCCTCTATGGGAGGTTGCAAAAGAGAAGATCTACGGCAAAACACGGGTAAGCTTTCTCACTCCGCAAAGCTGATTCAGCCTCTCCCACCATGCCACGTTTACTGGTCTACTTTATTTACAACCTGATGCTTCCGGTCGTCCTGTTGCTCGGGCTTCCGGCTTTCCTCATCAAGGGGATCAAGCGAGGTGGACTGGCGCGCAATTTTCGCCAGCGTTTCGGCTGGTTCAGGGAAAGAACACTCAGCCGCTTCAAAGGAGAACGTCCCATCTGGGTCCATGCGGTAAGTGTCGGCGAGGTCCTACTGGCCCTGAAAGTCATCGAAGCGCTTCACTCAGCGGCACCCGGTAAGAAGATCGTCCTCAGCACCACGACAACCACAGCGTTCGGAGTCGCCGACGAGCACACCCACGAATTCCTCACTGTGATTCACAATCCTGTCGACCTCCCTTTCGTCACGGCCAGGGTCATTAAGCTAATTCGACCGGAACAACTCATTTTGATCGAAGCCGAAATCTGGCCCAACCTCGTAGGTCAACTCAAGCGCAAAGGCATTCCCGTGAAGCTGATCAATGCCCGTCTATCTCCTCGCTCACAACGTCGCTATCAGAAAGTCCGCCCCTTAATCGAACCTGTTTTTTCACTGGTGGATCAAGTCACCGTTCCATTTGAAGCCGACATCGAACGCTGGGTTTCCATTGGAATCGCCCGGGAGAAGATCCAGGTTCTCGGAAGCGTTAAGTTTGACAACACGCTGGCAGCATCGGACCACCTCAAGATTGGCGAATTGAAACAATGGCTCTCTGACACCGGCCTTCCTGACAACAGTAAAATCCTCCTCGGCGGTTCAACCCACGACGGCGAAGAATCTCTCCTCGCACATACCGCCTCCGTGCTCAAAAGTGACTACCCTGACCTCGAGCTGGTCATCATTCCCCGCCATGCGGAAAGAGGACCAGATATCGCCAATCAACTTGAAATCTGCGGGTTCGATCCGGTTCTACGACAATCGGGTTCCGGAACAGTGAACGCATCAGGTAGCAGACCCAAGGCCTGGATTGCCAACACCACCGGGGAGCTCCGTGCCTGGTATCATCTTGCCGACATCGTTGTCATCGGAAAGAGCCTGTGCGGCGAAGGTGGTCAGAATCCCGTGGAGCCGATCCTGACAGGCAAGCCCACGATTGTCGGCCCGAACATGCAGAACTTCTCTGACGTCGTATCCGAGCTTGTAAACGCTGACGGGATCGTCCAGGTAGCCGGGACAACCGAACTTGAGCCCGCCATCCGTGATCTGCTCTCAAGCCCTCAAAGAAGCGAGGCTCTCGCCCGAAACGGTGCCGCAGCCATGGAGAGACACCGGGGTGCCTCAACCCGCACCGCAACGCTCATCCTCAACCACGAAGCCTCCGCTTCTTAGGCCAATCCACTGCTGGACATCGAGACTTCCGCCCTTCACATTAGCGCCTCTCAATCTACATGCCGTCCCTCATCGAGATTATTCAAACTTGGTGGCCAGTCCCCCTGGCTTATGTCATCGGGGCGACACCGTTTGGTTTTCTTGCGGGCAAAATAAAGGGGATCGACATTCGCGATCACGGCAGTGGAAACATCGGGGCCACCAATGTGATGCGCACCCTGGGAAAGCCAGTCGGAATCACCGTACTGGTCCTCGATATTCTTAAGGGAATGCTCCCGGTCATTATTGCCCTTTGTGTCTCGGACTC
>SPKZ01004687.1_pt1 | contig 16444 bp, 26 predicted proteins | sample 2456571 | NCBI WGS metagenome assembly SPKZ01 (sample SAMN11192286, study PRJNA482655) | marine metagenome | biome: ENVO:00000447; feature: ENVO:00000244|ENVO:00000211|ENVO:00000569|ENVO:00002023; material: ENVO:00002151; isolation source: ocean water from marine abyssalpelagic zone ...
AATGTAATTCAGCACAATGTCCTGTAGCTGAACATTCATTATCAGATCCTACATATAAATGATATCCATTTTCATCTTTTATTATGTTCCATAATTCATAGTTTTTATTAATTTTTTCAAGTAAAAAATGTACAAAACTATATTTATTCATATATGGCAAGTCTTGATCGCCTAAATAATTTTTAACTATAGGATATAAAAAATGCAACAATTCATCAATATTTACTTCTGATGTTTCTAATGCACTTTTCCTTTTTAATTTAGGGGTTTTAAGAATTGTTGAGGTGTTTTTAATCTTTGTTCTGGTGTTATGTGAAATTTGTCCTCTTTTTCTTGCAAAATTATTCTTGCTATTTCTGAATTTTCTTTCTGATGAAAGGAATTCTTTTTGTATTTGCATTTTGATAGTTTTTTATATAGTTCACTATGTTTCATAATTAAGGAACAACAAAGCGTTGCTCCCTAATTACTCCTACCAATATACTTTTTCTTCTTTTGTGATAACATTATGATTTTTTAACCACATATCTTCACAAATATGAATATAGTTATTCTGACCACCAGAATAATCTTTATATGACTTGGCTGTTCTATATAATAAGTTCCAGGAACCATATTTATATATACCATCTCTTACATCTGAAATAGAAAAATACCAAATTTGTCTATTATGAGTAAAAAATCCTGATAAATAAAAATGTCCTTTAGAAAATACTATTTCTTGAGCACCTATTTTTTTCAATTCTTTTCTAAATTCGCTTTTGAATGTAGAATAAAATCTATTCCATTGAGTAGTAGTACCACATGATGAAACATGCCCTGATTTAAATAATTCAGTTGATTTATTCATATTATAGTTTTACATCTTGTATTTAATACAAGAGCATCTAAACACATATACGAAGTTGAATTTCCGTAATTTTCTTTTACATAATCTTCAAAATCAAATGTGTTAAATTTCTCTAAACTTTTAAATTCTATAGTTTCTACCGTAATAGATCCTAAACCATATTCAAATACTGCTAAATACTTTGTCATTGTTGAGTATTTATATATTTTGTAAAAGTTTTTAAATTAAAATTAGAACAAGTCTTTTGCAGATGTTTAGCTATTGTATGTGAAACATCTATAAATACTTCTTCAGATTGTTCTTTCTTGACCTCTATTAGAGCGTCAGCTATGATTATGTAATCTCTTCTTGTCATTATCCTTTTGTTCCTATATTAGTTTCAAATGTATAAATAGCTTTGTCTGTTTTTACTTGAGGTCCATTTACAGAAGCTGTTGTCAGTTCTGGATATTGACCAGTATAAAAATCTAAAACTTCATTTGAAGTCATGTTTTCGTTAGGATCTGCTAATTCTGTTTTTTTATAAACAAATACTCGCTTTATAGTTTCTACTTTCATCTTAATATGGGTTATTTGCGTTATATTTATGATCATTACGATCTCTTATCATATCTTCCATTTCATCACTTATTACATTAGGTTGAGGACAATAAGATAAGTCGGGTTGATTTACAGATTTAGGTTCTTCAATAGCTGATTTTTGATTTTCATTTTGTAAATGCATTTCTTCCTCTTCATCATCAATTCTATTTTGGTCAGAAGATTTTGGTGTACCATCAGGATATGTAGGTTCAGCTCTTGGTACATTTGGTAAAGGTTGTGTTTCTTCAACAACAGGTTCTTTAGGCGCATCAATAGATGCTTGACTAAACATATCTGCTTGAGTGTTGTTTTCATCACATTCTTTTACAAGTTGAGATGCTTTAGAAAATTTAGGATCTTCTTTAAGTATTTCATTGCATACAAATTTACATTTATCATAATCTTTGCTATCAAAATACTTTTGAGCTTTCTCAAGTTCTTTAAGAGATTTATCTCTAATTTTCTTATTTTTCTCTTTTTCAGCTTTAGCTAATCCAGATTCTTCTTTTGCTTTTTCTACAGATTTTTCGTGTTGTTGAATATTCCTTAAAAGAGTTGTAGAAGATTCTAATGGTTTTTGTAAGAGAGTAAAAAATTGTTCATCAAATTCAGAAACATTACCTGTAAATAATATAGGTTGAATAATTTTAGCTCCATCATCTTTTACTTTAGATAAAGGTTGTACACTAACGACTAATTCAGTATCTGAATTCTTTCTTATAGTTATATTAACAGTTTCTCCTGTCAATATTAAACTATTGAGTTCTTTAAAAAAATTTGTTTCATTCATAATTATAATTTAAAATCTAACCCACACCAAAGCATAGGTTAGATTTTATTAATTAATCTTAATGATTGTTTTCAAATAAATTTGGATTTAAGTTATTTCTTTGCCTATCTATAGCTCTTGCTACTGCTAAAATAGCTGTAGCTCTTTTATTAAGAGATTCTATATAGGTGTTTAGCTCTTTTCTATCTTTTGATACATAATAGCCTTTTGAAGTGCTTACTAAACAACTTATTGCATCATTAATTCTAATATGATTAATTATCTTTCTTATACGAGCTCCAGTTATTTTTTTATAAGATGGAGAGGTTAAGTAAAAATGATTATTTAATTTTCTACACATTTCAGCATTAGTAATTGCATTATTTTTGCCTATTCTTTTTTGTAAGCCTCTTATAATTACTGGCATTAATGTATTTTCTTCATAATCATTTAAAGGTGCTGTTTGATTTTCGAATCCCGGGATCATGATATTACAGGAAATGTTAAATCTTCTCCATCTGGATCTTTTCCAAACAAAGCTCCTCCATCATTGCCTTCATCATCTCTGGAAGGAAACAAAATAGAACCATCATCTAAAAACATTACTACAGATTTATAGTTCCATCCTAAACCTTTTTTTTCTTTTGTAGTTAAGTATCTTACTTCTGTAATTTTTCTACCTTTTAGGTGTTTAGAAGCATATTTTTCCCAATATTCAATAGGATCTGTCTTTATATTTGCCATTTTTTTCTTTCTTTTTTAGCTATTTCAAAGATATCATCAGAAGTATTTTCTATATGATTTACTTTTTTTTTGATATCTTCTTTAATTTTTATTCTTCTTCTTTCTTCGCCACATGCTTGACAAGATATATATGCGTAATAATCATCTCCTTCATAGAGATCACAAGTATGTCCTGTTCCACCTGTAGCTGCTAATAAAAATCCATCTTCTTCAAATTGTGTCATAATTTCCATAGTATTAAAATGTAAAGAAATAGAATAAGCAAAGTATTAACAATGCTTATTCTAAATGCTCTTTTTGCTACATAGCTACTTCTTCTCATGGAAATACATTTGAAGAGGTTTGACTTTTAATGTCTTTTACATTATAATCACTTACTATTGGAGCTACTTTATGTCCCATACCTGGATATGAGGTTGCGCAGCTTGATAGAAATGAGGCACATATTACAATGCCTAAAATGTAAATAATTGAAACGAATAGTGCTATCATTTCAGATGTTTTAAGTGATAAAAATTTTCTTTTCATTTGTTATAGTTTATAAATTTAAACCACAACAAAGCAGAAGAATTATTCTATTTCTACTTGTTTAATAGATTTAAGTCTATAAAATGCACCAACTTTTAATTTGTCTTTTGTTAAGATAACTTCAATTTTACCATTTTTTGGATTATGTAAATGGTAAAGATTTAATTGTACTTCAGAAACTACTTGGTATTTGGCACAACTACAACATAATAATATGATTAATGCTCTGTACATGATCCTCCTTTATGTGAAGTAGGTTTTAAACATATATGACACCAACATATCCAAATCTTATCTTCCATTTTTTTTCTTAAATAGAATAAAACAACAAGACAAATAATCCATATTGTTATTATAATTTCTAAAGCCACATATAAAAATACAAAAAAAGAGGAGACATTACTGTTTTAAACTCCTCTTTTTAGTTGATATAAACTATAAGATATCAACGCACAATTAAAATATAACTTTAAACTTCGTCATCATCTCTTTCTCTGATGTCAAATCTATTAATAGATATATCATCCAAATCATTTATATCAAATCCCATCATTTTAGATAACTTTTTATCTAATTGATTATTAGATGTATCAAGTTCTTCTTCTTCTACTGTATCAGTTTCTAATATAGTAGTTTTAGAAGGTAATGGTTTTTCAGGATCTAAATAGGCCTTATACCAATTTTCAGCTTCCTCTAATGAAGATGTTACAGTATGGTTTAGTAATTCTCCATTCTTTTCTATAAAGTATCTAAAGTGGTCTATCCCCTCTAAATCTCTAAATTTAAATTCTTTAATTAATTGATAAGTGTTTGTTGCTTTCATATATTTTAAAATTATATTGTAAAACTAAAGAACAACAACGTAAAAGAGTTACGCTGTTGTTCTTGAATACTATAATGCTCTGTCGGATTATAGCTTTTGCTAATTTTGCTTTAAGATTTGTTCTCTACAATAGAACTATGTATGTCAACTGGTCTATTTCATTTCATATTCATATTTTAATGATGCGTTAATACATTCTTCAGCAGTGTAATATTTCTTTTTGTAAAAGAATTTTACCTGATTATTTATAATAAGAGGTTTAGCCATTACTTTCTGATCATCAATAGTTATTAATATTTTTTGAATTCTTCCTTTAGAATCCATTTTCATTTTAATACTTTGAGCATTACAAAGCTTTTTTAACTTAAAGAAGAGCTTTCCAGCTATCTTATAATCATTAGCTATTAGTTTTAGTCGGTGAGTTTCCAGACTTTTTAGTTCAGATTCACTCAAAATGTGCGTTAATTTTCCCATTTTACAAGTTTTTAAGGATTTAAAATATAGTTTAAAAAAATGCAAATTATTATATAAATAAAATGCAAACCACAACAAAGAGTGGCTTACATCTTTTTAGGTTAGAGTGTTGACAGGTCATGTAGCAGCAGTTTATCAGCAACAAATGAGTTGATTTTCCATTTTCTGATATCTACATATGTTTTAACATTTATTGTCAATTTAGAGCTAATTAAATAGGTTTCAATATTAACTGTATATCTACCTCTTTTAATTATCACGTTTTTAAATTTATCTATTCTATTGTTATGATCAGTTACTACATCAAGTAGATAATAGTATCTAAACATCATAAATAGAACTATAGGGTACATCAACCATATTGCTGATACTCCTGGATCCTGTTGAATAATATTTAAAATCATTTTCAGTATAGATTTTGTTATTTATAATTTACCATTAATATACTTATAAAAATTGATCAGCCCGCTCATTACAAAACTGGTTATGCGACATTGTAGTGTTTGAGTGCGTTGGGGTGTGTTGGCTATGCGAATCTTATAAAAATATATTAACAACAAAGAACTTTCCAAAAAAAGAGCTCAAGTATAAAACTCAAGCTCTTGTTTGAATTTAAAACATATTACTATGCTTTTGCGTAATTCACAATAATTTGTCTGGAACGATTAGTATTTTCAGTATCAATTATTTCTATTGTTACTAATTTATTTACTAATTCGTTTCCTAATTCTACAAATTGATTTGCAAATTCTTGGATTTTATCGGTTTGAAGTCTACAAGCATAAAGAACCTCTGAACTGACAACACTTTTTTGTTTAGTCTTACCATTTTCATCAGTATATGTAACCTTTTTCATTGTCTTTTCAGCTGGATTAGAAACTAATTCATATCCTTCATCTAAAACACTTCTTTGGTCGCTATACCATTCGGTTAATTTAGCTTTATAAACATCTCCGTCCTCATTACTTGCAGTCCATAATTCATCTCTATTTAATGTTACTGTATATGGTTTTGCAGGTTGTCCTACTCCTCCATTTATCATTAAAACTTCAACGATATTAATTAACTTACCTTCAGTAATTTTTTGATTGATATATCCTTTTGTAGCTGATAAACAGTCAAAAGCATATTTAATTCTATCAAAAGATTTAGAAAAGTTTTGATAATTACTAAATCTCAACCAATCACAAATGCCATAGTCTTCATTAATATTATGTTGATAGTCTAACATAACAGTAACATTATCACTATTACTAATTTCACTTGTAATCGCTTTCAGGATATGTTTACCTGTTTGAGATTTACGAACTTCTTTAATGTTGCCTGCCATACCTTGTACAGTCAAGCGATTTACGAATTCATTCATATTTATAAATTTATTTGGTTAATACAATGAACAACAAAGCACAAAGGCAAAGCTATTCATTGTATTATAAATCAATTTAATGATACATCTATCTTTAGATTAAACTTCTGATTAATCTTCATCAGTTTATATGCATCTTTTAAGATATTGTAGTGTAAACAATACACATTCCATAAATTAACATCAGCAAAATATTGTGAACGTTCTGGTAACTCCAAACTATCATCAATATCTAATAGAATATTATTAAAATTAACAAACTCTTGAGCTTTTAATAAGCTGTCTATATTCATATAACACATAATATATAATTTTTAAATTCAAGTCGCAACAAAGTACGACCTGAATTAAATTATAATTACCATTACATTGATTAGATGTATTTGGATTTTCATTTCATCAAGTTAATTACTCTTGATATATTCTTGCATAAGGTCATTAATCTTATAACAAGAATCTTCAGTTCGAATGATTAATCAAATCATTTATAATCTACCATTTTACCATAAGTGGGATTTAGTCGCTGATAGATTTGCGAGAATTATCATTGATAAGGATATAAGTCTTATCTAAATTCAATAGACAATAAAGAATGTTTACAACTTTCATAGTCTACTTAACATAATCACTTGCTATTGTCATTGAAATCTTGTAACTTCGCTACTCTTCAACGCATCAGCAATTACGGACACAACCGTAACACACACAATATACGCCAACAACACGAACAGGATTCTCTCCTTGCTGTTAACGTAAACGTACAGTACAAAGGAGAATACACTATGCAATAGTATAGTAAGTATATAATTGAGGATATATATCATATCCTATATTCAATTTACAATAACGAACACAAATCATTTATGATTTGCAATGAAGTGAACAGAGTGAACATTCAATAGGGGGGGGTGGTTGATGTAATCGAACACTACGGGGAGTAATATATAATAGCCCTCAGCCTCTTATCTCACAAATACATTAATGAAGGTTCTGATCGAACTTGTAATTTACAGTTCCACATGTATCAATGATCTGTATCTTGGATATCCAGGCAAATAGTTTCTTTTTCTTGTTGTTTAACATCTCTCTAACAATTCTGGATAGAGCAGCTTCGTACAGGTTTTGAGTAGGGAACTTGTTATAGTGGTCTATTGTAAATGTAGTAAGCTTTGATGTGTATTCTTTTACTACCGGCTTAACCCTATCGGGATTAGTCTTGGCTTGTTCACGAAGATGTTCTGGATAATACTTAATTGTTAGTCTGCCATATGCAACTAACGGTCTATATCTTTGTTGATAAGTAGTATTGTTAATAAGATTCATTGTTGTCTATCTATGTATTTAAAGAATATGAGACAAATAAAAATTACTAATATTATAATTTCTTCATCTGTCAATGTTAAAAATTTAAAACTATTTTTTAAATATAAATCATTATATTTGAAATACATGAGCTTTTAATTAAATTCTAAAATTTTTAAAAGATGGAAGAAAATAAAATAAGTATAATAAGAATAAGCACAGATACCATAATGATTGATGGTATGGTATGTGTGAACGTTCATGGAGTTTATTGTCCAGAATTTGGACACAAACTTGGTAGCGTTAGAATCAATGCAATGTTTGACTGGCTAAAGGCTGAAAGAGATATGTTAGAAATAAGGGAAGCGCAAGAGGCTGAAGTAGCAGTTCACAATTTATTATCGGAAATGAATTTTAAATATAAATTAAACTAATATGGGATCTAATTTAAATAAAAAAGCATATGCTATTAAGTTAGCAAATAGGATAAAGTCTACAATTAAATATGCAGAAGAAGGAGAAAAAAGTAGAGCAAACATAGATCAGGCTGCTTATAAGTCTCCAGCTCCAGTAAGAAAACATAAGGACTTTCCAAGCAAGTATTAAATGATTAAGAAAGTTATTGACTTTGTAGAAGGTAATTTAAAAATGCTTGGAGATAAATTTAATTTATTACCCGAGTATAAAAAAGAACAGGTTCTGTATAGATTAGAAGTTTGTAAAGATAGTTGTGTGTCTACGGGTAAGTGTAAAGAATGTGGTTGTAATTTGCCTGGTAAGTTATACAATAGAGCCTCATGTAATTTAGGAAAGAAATTTCCAGATCTTATGAGTTTAGATAATTGGAATAAGTTTAAGAAAGAGAAAAAGATAACAATCAATGTTTAATGAACTTATTGAAATAGATAGAGATGGTAATGTTTTTTTACAAGATCATACAATTGCTTTAATGCCAAAATTATTTGATATTTATAAGAATAAGAGAATGGGTAGCAATATGGTTAGATGGATAGTTTGTATGACAGATTATAAATCTCCATTTAGAAGATTACCAGAAGCTGAAAGAGTAAGAACTGTAACTTATAATATTTTTAATAGTTATAAAAATAAACTATGTGAAGATGATATTGTATTAGAAGCTATAACAGAATATAGGAAATTACAATACGATCCATTAATAGATCAATATAATGCTATGAGTGAACAAATGTATAAAGTAACACAAGTTTATAGAAGCATTGAGCCTACTCAAAAAAATCTTGAAGAGTTAAATGACATAGCTATTAAGATGGAGAAAGCAGCTTTAGCAAGAGATAAAATAAAACTATTGATATTAAAAGACCAAGAGACAGATTCTAAAATTCAAGGAACTTCTTCTGAAAATTTCTCTATGCTTGAAACAAAGTTAAGACTGGAAGAGCATTGATTAACGCAGATAAATATAGACCTGTATTGTTTGATAAGTCTGCAAAGAAATTAACTGTTGGTTCTATAGATCATCATAATTATTGGAACGAACAAATCAAAAGATGTAAAGAAGGTTGGAAACCAACTGGCGGTACATTTATGCCCGGACCATATTATTTTTATTTAAATTTCTCAAAGATTCATGCCTATGATGAAAAGACAGGCAGGAAAAGAATGTTACCTCCAAGCTACAGAGATCAAGACCATGAGTATTATACTGAAATACATAATGCTAAAGAAGGTGGTTATGGTATTATAGTTGGAAAAGCAAGAAGAAAAGGATTTTCATTTATGAATGCTAATATCTTATTGGCAGAATGGAGTCTATATCCTCATAGTGAAAATGGTATAGGTGCTCAAATGGAACATTATGTTCAGGATTTTAGAAAGAAGATGATGTTATCATATTATTCTTTACCTACCGAAATGCGTAATCAGACATTACATAATAATGAACTACTATTGCAATCTGGTTATAAAGAAAAGGAAGAAGGTATGTGGATAGAAAAAGGCACCAAGAGTATGATTCACTTTAGAGTGATGGATAAACCTGATGCCTTTCGTGGTACAACCATGACGTATTGGGTTTTAGAAGAAGCTGGTGAATTTAAAAAATTAAAAAAAGCATATTATGCTAATGAAGAGTGTTTTCGTGAAGGTGCTTTACAGTTTGGAGTTCCTATAATTGGAGGTACTTCTAATCAAATTAGTAATGAGAGTGATGATTTTATGGAGATGTATTATAATCCAGAAGAGTATAATTTAAAGAAAGTATTCATACCGGCAAGTAAAGTATATCATGGATTTTTTGATTACAAAACAGGACAATCAGATGTAGAGGGCGCTACAGGACATATAGAAAGAAGAGCTACAGAAAAAAAGAATTCAAGAGATAAGGCTTTGTTTTATGCTTTTAGGCAAGAAATGCCTTTAAAGGAAGAACATATGTTTTTACAAGTGGGAACAACACCATTTGATTTAGATAAGATAAATTTACAACGAGCTAACATATTGACTAATAACAAATTGAATATAGTTAGAAGAGCTAATTTACATTGGAAACAAAATAGTAAAGGAAAAAATATTTTAGGTAGTAGTCCAGATATTGAATATGATACACAAGGAAAGTTTAGGATATTACATGAACCATTAGAGAATTTTAAAAATGTACACGTTTCAGCTGTGGATCCTTATCATGTTGATGATTCATTAGAGATAACAATTAGTGAAAAAGAATCTAAAGGGTGTATGTGTGTTCATAGAAGATTTGTAAATATGGATGTTCCAGGAGAATTACCTGTAGCTATGTATACTGATAGACCTTATTCAAAAGAAGAGTTCTATGAGAATTGTTTAAAGTTGTCTGTTTATTATCAATGTCAGATTTTAGTTGAGTATAATGATGATGGCTTTTTAAAGTATTTTATTAAAAATAATATGACAAGATACTTAAAAGAAAGACCACGTTCTGCAGATTCACCGTATAGTCAAGTTTCTAATAAGTATGGTGTACATATGAAAACATATCAGAAATCATTAGTAACTGAATTGGTAGATGAATATATTAAAAATAATTATGAAGATATTTATTTTATGAGTTTATTAGAAGAAATGGCTGTCTATGGAAAGAAGAATACAGATGAAGTAATGGCGTTTGGTATGGCTCTTATGCATGATATGGATACCACAAGAATAATAGTAAATGTAGAAGATGAGGAAGATGTTACAAAAGATTTTTATCCTCATTTCAAAAAAGATAATTCAGGTAAAATAATTCCTGTTAGTAGAAACAATAGTAATATAAACTTTCAAAATAGGAAAAATGTTCCTAAATTTGATTATAATTTTGATCAGGAATGAACGATACTGCACAATTTCCAAGACAAAATATTCCAAGAGAAAAGAAGAATGAAGAATGGGTATTAAACTGTGTTAATTCAATCTTAAGTTACCAAGATACAGGAGATAGATACCGAAATGAAAAAGTAAAAGATCATGAGAATTATTTGATTGCGGAAGGTTATTTTGATACAAAGCAATTTGAATATGTTACTGACATGTATGGAATAACAGCTCCAGCAAGGTTAGTAAATTATCCTATTATAATGCCTAAACTTGATTTGTTAGTGGGAGAATTAATTTCTCAACCATTATCATTTACTGTTTATGTTACCAATAGAAGCGCTATTAGAAGAAAGAATGAAAAGAAGATTCAAGTAGCAGCAGAATTTATCTTAAGACCATTAAGAAGAGAGATAGAAAAGGTAACTAAAGTAGAATTTCAAGATGAAGATATAGGTATGGAATTACCTGAAGATGTAAAAGCATTTCAAGAATACAAGTTTAGGGATGCTATGGAAGATCAGGTTCATATTGGCTTAGACTATCTTATACAGAAGTACGATTTAAAAAATGTTTTTAAACGTGGATTCTATGATATGGGAATTACATCTAAAGAATTCTATAGAGTTATAATTAAAAATGGAGATCCATACCCTGAAAGGATAGATACTCGTACAATGATATATGATCCAGATTCTGAAAAAGAAACTTTACAAGATTCTTTATATGCTGGAGTAGATAATTATTATACAGTTAATGAGATTATAGATAGGTTTGGACATATTTTAACTAAAAAAGATGTTGATTATTTAGAGGAGTTAATGACTCAAGAATCAGCTTGGTATCAAGATAACAATGTTCCTTTTAGTTCTTATATATATACTCAAGACACTTCATTAAAAGTAAGAGTAGTAGATTTACAATGGAGATCTATTAGAATGATGAAATTCAAAGAGTCTCCAAATAAGTTTGATCCAGAAGTACCTTATTACAAAATGCTTCCAGATGATTACAAAGAAAAGAAAGGTGAGAAGATAGTTAAAAGACCTATCGTTGAGGTTTGGGAAGCAATAAAGGTAGGACATGAAAAACTAATTAAGTTTGGTCCAAAACCTAATCAATATAGATTTGAAGAAAATTATGCAGAAGGAAAATTAGATTTCTTTGGTGTAATTAAAACAAATATAAATGGTAGAACATTATCAATAGTAGATGCATTAAAAAACATACAGATACTATATAATGTTGTTATGTACCATATAGAATTATGTATGGCAAGAGCTGGTGGTAAGTCAATAGTGTATGATGTAGCTCAAAAGCCAAAGAAAACTCCTTTAGCAGATGTATTGTATCATGCTAAAAATTCTGGATTAATTCTAATTAACTCTAAACAAGAAGGGCAGCAAATATCTACATTTAATCAATTCCAACAAATTGATTTTACATTAAGCAATTCTGTTCAGCAACTAATCAATTTAAAAATGATGCTGGAAGATACTGCTGAAAAACTTACGGGTATATCTGCATCCAGAAGTGGAATACAGAAGTCGGGAGACTTGGTAGGTGTTACTGAAAGAAATGTATTGCAATCTACTACTATAACTGCACCAATGTTTGAGTTGCATTATAAAATAGTGGGTGATGTCCTTCAAGATATGGCTAATAAAATGAGAATGTGTTGGGCTAATGAGGGAAGAATGGCAAACGTATTTGGAGATATGGGAATGCAAAGCTTTAAAATTGATAAAGCTATCTCAAAAGAAGAATATGGTCTGTTTGTTAAAAACAATAGTAGGGAAGTACAGGAAAAGTCTATTATGTTACAATTAATAGAAAGATATTCTTCTACTGGAGCAATAGAGCCTTTAGCTGCTATACAAGCAGTGAGGGGAGATAGTGCTACTGAAGTTGAGGCTATATTAACTGGAGCATTAAAAGAAATGAGAGCTCAACAAATAGAGTTGCAAGAAAGAGAAGTTGCAGCACAAGAAGCTAAGAATCAAATTGAAGGTCAGAAAATACAAGTACCTGTTCAAGTTGCACAAATTAATTCTGAAGCTGATATTCAAGTAGCAACACTTAATAATCAAACTAAAATGAAAATGCATGATGATGATTTAATACAAGATCAAGATATGCAACAAGCTAATCGAGATCAATCACTTGATGAAATGATGTTAAGTCAAACTAATCAGGAAAGTATACCTGATATTATACCACCTACAGAAGAACAACCAGTAACAGAACGAATAGAAGTAATAAAAAAGAATAAATAAATTCATTATATTTGTTAAATAATACTTTAAATTATGGAAGAGAAAGTAAAAGAAATAGAAAAAGAAGCTGTTGAAGAAACAACAGTTGAGAATGTTGCTATTGAAACGGTAGCAGATAAAACTATTGAGGAAGAAGTTACGGCTTTTGATCCTCAAGCATTTGTTGAATCATCTGAAATGGTTGATAGTCCAACTATTAAAAAAGATGTAACGGAAAATGAAGATGGTGATATACAAGATAAAGATTCTGATGATTTTGTTTGGGGATCTGAAAAAACTGAAGAAACACCAGAAACAAAAACTAAAGACACTGTAGTAGAAACACAAGCTCCAGTAATTGACTTTGAAAAAATCGGTATTGATGGTGTAAAGAATCAAGAAGATTTTAATAAAAAGATGGATGAATGGAAATCTTTAGAAGCAAAAAGTAAAGAAAATGCACTTAAAAATACTACTTCTGATAAAATTAATAAACTACAAAAGTTTTTAAATTTAGATGATAGGGATTTATTAAAAAAAGATTTAGAACTACAGGGATTTAGTGAAGAAAAATTAAACGAAGCAATAGGTACTTATGAGTATAATAATACTGTAGCTATTGAAGCACAAAAAATTAGAAACACTCTTAATAAGGCTATTAAGAATGAAAAATATAAAGAAATTGAAAGTCGTAAACAAGCTGATGCAAAGCAAGAAGCAGAACGATTAAAATCAATATCTGAATTAAAAGACCATTTAAATAATACCGAAACAATGTTTGGTTTTAAAATGGCTAAAGATTCAGAAGGTTTAGAAAAAGCAAGAAGTGAACATTTTGAATATATTACTTCTGGATCATTTCTAAACAACATCATGAATAGTAATTCTAATTTAACTGAAGCTGCGTGGCTTTGGAAAAATAAGGACACAATTCTAAAAGCGATGAAAAATAAAGGGTACCAAAACGGTAAAAAAGAGATATTGGATAATATTCAAATGCCTGAAATTCCAGGAACAACGAGGATACTCGATCCAACTGGAAAGACAAATGATTTTAATCCTAATGCTTTTATGTTTGGAGAATAGAAGAAACACGAAAAAGATAAATAAATGTTTAATATAAATTTTAAAAGATGAAATTTCATAGTGGAACTTATGGGAAGGAAACAATTGAAAGTAATGCTTTGGTAACAAACTTACTTAAGTATCCTGAAATTGCACGAAACTTAATTCGTCAATACCCTCAATATTCATTAACGTACTTCGTTGATGGAACTTCAAGGTTTGCTAAAGAAGAACTTATCGGTGAAAATGCATTTAGATGGTCAATATTAGGTAGAACTAATAGACCTTCAACATGTACTGGAACAAATGCCGGTAATGGTCTTGCTTTAACTCAATTTGAAGTAGAATTTCAAGAGAATTTCTTGAACCCTAATGATGTTATCAGATTTGCTGACAAAGCACAAGCTGTAGTAATAGGAGAGCCTAATGCTACTGCTGGTGGTTATACATTCCAATTAAAACTTATGACAACTGATGCTGGTCTTTCAGTTAGTGCTGCTGCACTACTTGCTGGTGTTACTGTTGGTAAAGTTGGAACAGCGTTTACTGAAAGCTCTGAAAGAGGTTACGAGAATCACGTTTATCCAGATTGGTATATCAATCACTTGGGTATTAATCGTAAAGCTAAATCCATTAGTGGTTCAGCTCTTACTGATGTTACCTGGATTGAAGCTGGTGGACAAAGACTTTGGTACTTTGCCGATCAAGAAATTGCTATGGATGAATACTTATATGAACTTGAATTAGATTCATGGTATTCAACCTCAACAATGGATATAAATGGCAATTCTTCAGTTTTTGATTCAAACGGGAAACCGCTTGTTAAAGGTGATGGAATTCTAAGACAAATTGATGCTGCAAATGTTGATACTTATTCTGGTCCTTTGACTGAGAAAAGGTTAACTGACTTTTTAGCACAATTGAAACTTAATACAGGAGAGAAAAAATCTCATTGGATGGTATTTACTGGTACTGCTGGTATGGTAGCATTTCATGAAGCGATGAAAGATTTAGTTTATCCAAGTGGTAACTTAATCTATGATGCGTTAGTAGGAAGAGATCAAGAAATTGGTGTAAACTTCACTACATATAATGCAATCGGTCAACGTATGACTCTTGTTCACAATCCTCTTTTTGATGATCCTAACTTGCATGGCAATGATATTGATCCTGCAACTGGTTATCCAAAAGAAAGCTTCAGAATGGTATTCTTAAATATGGGAACAACAAATGGTGTTTCTAATATTGAGAAGAAAGTTAAAGGAGCTGGTGGAATCAATCGTTCTATGATTATCAAGTATATTCCTGGAATGGTAGATCCTTTTGATCAAGGTTCAATGAGAGCTGCAAATTCAAGAGATGCATTCACATGCGAGATTCTTTCAGAATCAGGTATCGTAGTGAGGAATCCTTTGTCTTGCGGACAACTTATTTTAGCATAAATTAATTATATAACCTCAATGAAATGGAAAAGGTAGAAGAAAGTGTTGTTAAACAAAAGATTGAAGAGTGTCTTAATGAAGGTACTGCTGAGATTAGGTTGAAAGATCACAAAAGAACTGGTTCAATTACTGTTAGAGATTATACAGATATTGAAACGGGAGAATTAAAAAAGTTTATTGATAAATACGGAAACACTAAAGTAACGAGATTTACAAAAAATAGATTATATGACTTAACAGATCTTAATCAATGTTTAGAATATCATCATGTTAAGCATCATCCTATTTATACTACTGGACCAACTCCAGTATTAGAATGTGTAAATATTGAAGATAGAGCAACCGAAGATGTTTATCAAAAAGACTTGGAAGCAGAAGCTAATTATATAGTAAGAAAATTATCTGGAGAAAAATTACGAGATTTTGCTCGTGTTTTATTATTAGGTAAAAGAATTAAAATTGGTGAGAAAACTTCTGACAATGTTATAAAAAGAGAAATTTATCATTTAGCCGAAGAAACAGGTGTAGGTGTTAGTGGAGCTCAACAAATTGTAAATGCTTGGGGAAATCCAGAAAGAGCTATAAGGGAATTACTTGAAAAAGGAGTTGCCAATGGTTCATTTAGGGTTAAGGATGGTATTTACTTTTATGGAAAACAAAGAATGGGTACTTCGCTTGACTATGCTTTAGAATGGTTTAATGAAAATAAAGATATATTACCTCAAATTAGAAAAGAAGTAAATTCTAAAAAACGACAATAGCCGAAATGCATACTCTAATTGATTTGCTTATTGATAAAGCAGATGCGCCTTGGTTCAATCCAACTGAAAAAGATAAATTTTTAAATCTTGCTCAGATTGAATTTGTTGAAACAAGGTATACACAATTTGAAGCTGTAGAAAAAAGGCGAGAAGAACTACTTCCTTTAGTACAAA
>SPKZ01002474.1_pt1 | contig 16433 bp, 12 predicted proteins | sample 2456571 | NCBI WGS metagenome assembly SPKZ01 (sample SAMN11192286, study PRJNA482655) | marine metagenome | biome: ENVO:00000447; feature: ENVO:00000244|ENVO:00000211|ENVO:00000569|ENVO:00002023; material: ENVO:00002151; isolation source: ocean water from marine abyssalpelagic zone ...
ATCTCCCTGTCCGCGACGATGCCCTCTCGCTCGAGCAGCGTACGTACCTCCGGGGTTGCGGGCAGGGGCCGGGCCAGGCTCTTGCGGAAGTAGAACTGGCGGCCAAACGCCCCGGGGAACGAGAAGACCTGGACGAAACCGAGTTTGCGCAAGACCCGGATCGAGACGGCATTCGGCGCGTCGACCGCGCTCACGATCTGCTTCCAGCCGAGCCCCTCGACCTTTCCGATCAGAGCTTGCGCCGCCTCGGTGGCATAGCCACGACCGATGTGCGGTTCGGTGAAGGCGTACAGCAGCTGGGGCTCGGGCTCCTCGAAGCGACGGAATCCGCAGAAGCCGATCGCCTCTTCACCGTCGTAGATGAGCCAGATGCCGACGCCGCTTTCCGCGAAGAGCGTATCGCTGGCCGCGAGCACCGTGGCCGCCCAGGCCCGCTCGACCACGATCCCGTCGAGCATGAACGCGCGGATGTGAGGATCCACCGCCAGGGAGTGGAAGCGGTCCAGACGGTCTTCCGATAGCCGTCGGTAGCTCAGACGTTCGGACGTGAGTGTCGGCAGCGGCTCGTTTCCTCGCTCTGTCCCCACCGGATTTCCCCTTCCCAGCCAGAGGTTGGAATCACTGCTTGGGCCCGTGCGACAAACACGGGGAGGCTCGGGTACCAATGTACCGTCCCGCGGCCCTGTCCAGCCCTAACCCACCTTCGGTTGCTTAGAACGCCCCTACCCGGAACCCGAACCGGGACCCAAAGGCCCGCCTATTTCCCCGATCCTCAGGTCGCGATCACGCGGCTGACGGCGTGGCGATCAAGCCGACGCCGCTCGGAGAACTGCCGCCCCTCAGCGCGAGATGCAGCTCACTCGGCCACGCGAACGATCGTCGTGCCCACAGTGCCTCCCCCCAGCATCTCGACGAAGGCGTTGCCGGCTTGCTCGAGGCCGTCGAACTCCGTGACTCGCGAGACGAGCCGTCCGCTGTCGACCCAGCTGGTCAGCTCGGCCCGAGCCTCGTCGTAGCGAGAGGCGTAGTCGAAGACCAGGAAGCCCTGCATTCGCACTCGGTTGTTCACGAGCAGGCCGGGAACGCCGCGAGGACCCGCGCCCGGGTTCGAGGTATCGTACTGGCTCACCGCGCCGCAGCAGACGATGCGGCCGTGGGTGTTCATTCGGAACAGGGCGCTTCCGAGGATGTCGCCACCGGTATTGTCGAAGTAGACGTCGATGCGATTCGCGGTGGCCTGCTTGAAGGCCGCGCGAAAATCGGGCGACTTGTAGTTGACCGCAGTGTCGAACCCGAGCTCGTCCACCAGGATCTTGCACTTTTCGTCAGAGCCGGCGACGCCCACTGCGTGGCAGCCCCTGAGCTTCGCGATCTGGCCGACGGTGTGGCCGACCGATCCGGCGGCTGCCGAGACCACGACCGTCTCGCCCGCCTGCGCCTGGCCGACTTCGAGCAGGCCGAAGTAGGCGGTGAGGCCGTTGGTCCCCAACGTGCCCAGGTGGAGAGCGGGGTCGGCGGAGGGATCGAGCTTTGCGAGGTGACGCCCCGCCAAGACGGAGTAGTCCTGCCAGCCGGTGGGACCCGCCACGAGATCACCCGGCGAGAAGCCGGGAGCATCGCTCGCCTCGACGCGCGCAACGCCGCTGCCACCCATCACCCGGTCGGTCTTCGGAGCGCCGGCATAGCTCGCGCTGCCCTGCAGTCCCGCCCGCTGGCCGGCGCCGATCGTAATGGCCAGGGTTCGACACAGGACTTCTCCCTCGCCCGCTTCCGGGACGCTGGACGTGCGAAGCTCGAAGTCCGAAGCCTGCAGCGCGCCGCGCGGGAGCGATGCGAGCATGACCTGTCGATTCTCGTTCACGATGGGCTCCTCATCTCGTTCGAGTGTCGATTCGACGGCACGGAAAGGGATCGGTTGGCGTCCCGAGGCGTTCACGCTGGCTCGCCAGGCCGCCGCGAGTGCCAGGGAGTCCGGGTAGAGTACCCTCTGCGAGGATCCCGCGGCCGGGAGGATTCGCGATGCACGTCGGCGAGATGCGCTCCACGGTTCGGGAGTTCTGCGCCGGCGCACCCCTGGGTGACGTCGCCGTCCTCAAGCTGGACGCACTCGCAGAATCCTCTCCGGACCTCGAGAACCGGCCGGCCGGCATCCAGGGGTACGCCCCAGATCAGGAACTGGAGAAGCTTCGAGCCATGCGCGAGGGCACCCTGGGCAGGTGCGACGCCGGCTTCCTCGACGCGGGGCGGAAGTTTCTGAAGGCTGTCCTGATCGTGGCCCTGGCGAGCGCCTGCTCCGAGCCGGCGCCTCCCGAGTTCAGCCCGTCGGTCGCGTACCACTTCGAGCCCGCAAACGAGCCGGGCAGCGTCGAAGTCGTCATGACCCTGCCGCCCGCTCCGGGAGGAAGCCTCGAACTGAGACGCCCGCCCCAACGCTTCGGTCCCTTCAGCGATCTGGCGCGCGGCATCGAGTTGGGCGACGTCGAGGGCGCATCCCTCGAAAACACCGAAGATCCCGGCACGCTGCGACTCGTCTGGACGCATCCCGGCCAACCCGCCCGGATCCACTACCGGCTGAAACAACTCTACCCGGGCGCCCCCCACGACCGCATGCGGGTCTTCTGGCCAGCCTTTCAACCCGACTACTGGTACTTCTCCGCGACCGCCGCCTTACTGGCGCCGGTGTGGCCCGGGCCGTTCGCCGTGACCGTCTTCTTCGCTCCACCCGCCGGGATGCGCGACTGGAAACTCGTAAGCAGCCGAGGTGTCGCGGAGGACTGCGCAACCGGCTGTCAGATCGAGTTCCGCGTGGACGACGCTTCGGAACTCCACGCGGACGTGTCGACTGCACTGGTCTTCATGTTTGGCCGGACGGCCCTACGCCACCATGTCCTCTTCCCGGAGGACGCCGAGAGACGGAACGAGATCTACATCGCGATCTACGGCCTTCCAGAATACGCGGAAAACCAGGAATCCCTGCTCGAAGGGCTCGAGAAGATCGTCCGGACGCATCAGGAATTCTGGGGTGACCCGGTCTACCCCTCCTTCGTCATCAACATCATCGGCTTCGAGAACGACGCACCGAACAACTTCGGCGGCTTCAACGCTTCACAGATCTTCAACAGCTTCGTACCCCGCCACGCCATGGGGAAGGCCTGGGCCCAGGGCGACCGCATGCTGCCGCGCACGGATTGGGTCGGCCTGCTCAGCCACGTGGCGCATGAATACGGCCACACCTGGATCCACCCGGGCCTTGTGGACGGTGAGACCGAGAAACCCGGCTACTTCGTTTGGCTGATGGAGGGTGCCACTGAATACCGGGCGGACCGCGTGCTGCTCGGTGCGGGCCTGATCGACATGAACGCCTACGTGAAGCGCTTCAATCAAAAGCTCGGCCGTTACGACGGACCCTATGCAAGCGCGCGCTCAGCTGACCTGGAATCCATCCTGGCCGGATTCTGGAGCGGAGACTACGCGATCCAACGCCAGCCTTACCTACGCGGCAATCTGCTGGCCCACGACTGGAATGCACGCATCCTGCGGCGCGGAGTGCCGGGGACAAACTTCGATGCACTGCTGCGAGAATGGGTCGAGCAGGGACGCAGGACGCCGCTCAGCGCAGCGCGAATCGACTCGCTCTCCCGCGAGTTCATCGAAGAAGGTGTGGCGTCGGACGTGCAGCAGCATTGGCTCGAGGGCGAGATCGTCTCTCTGGATCCCGATGCCCTGGGTCGATGCTTCTCACTCGAAGCGCACGACGGCGTTCGTCAGTTTGAACGCCGCAGCGGGATCACCGACGCTGAATGGGTGGCGGCCTGCCGCCGGGAACCTCCCGGCTGGTCCGCTCCACGGCCCCGCCCCGCACAGACCCAGCTTCGATTTGACAGAGCGCCCCTACCCGGAACCTGACCCGGTGCCCAAAAGCCCGCTTATTCCTGCGACCCTCCGGTTCGAGGACTAAGCCCAGCCGCACGGCCCACACGAACGAAGCGATTTGCCTTGCATGCGTCCCAAATTTCTCTCTGCCCGGAGGTTCTGCCAAGCTCTCTGCGAGACCTCGATCGGTTTCTTTACGAGACCTCGATCGGCTACGCTTGACCAAGGCGCAGGGCGCCGACCCATGTCCGCCCGCTCTAACGGGGACACCGTTGTGACACAGACCGGTTCGACGAAGCGCTCACGAACTTGAGTCGGCGCGCGCGCAGAATCCTCGGGGCGCTCGCACTGGTGGCGACCCTGCTCGGCGCCGTCGGGCTGCTGATCGCGTGGCTCCTCTGGGCGGAACACTCGCAGCTGGTTGCGCGGCGGGCCTCGGCAGCGCTCGGGCTCGAGGTAGGGATCGGGGGCGGGATTCAACTGGAGGTCTTCCCGGAACTGCAGTTCAAAGCCCGAGACGTTACGGTGGCCAACCTGCCGGGGCGCCCCTCCCCACACCTGGCCGAAATCGGGATTCTCGAACTCGAGATCTCCTACCTGGGACTGCTGCGCGGCAGGCTCGAGATCGACGCGCTCGAACTCGAGCAGGTCACCCTCTGGATCGAGGACGACCCCAACCTCCAGCTCTCCGCCGCAGCCGCGCCGGAGTCGCAGACGGAAAGCCGAGACCTCCGCTTCAATATCGGGAGTGTCGAGATCCGAGAGCTGGCGCTGCACTACCAGCCAGGAGATGCCGGAACGCGTCGCTCCGGTCGAATCGAGACACTGCGACTGGAAGCGGACGGGATCCAGGGTCCGGTTCACTTCGCGAGCCGGGGGGAGTTCGCGGGTCACCGCTTCGACCTGACGGGCGAGTTCGGGCCGCTGAGCGATCTCTACGACGCAGCCCCTTATCCCATCGAACTGCGGGGGCGGCTCCTGGACGCGACCTTCGAAATCCGCGGAACCGCCGGCCAGCCGACCCAGATGCGCGAACTCGACCTTTCGATTTCGGGCGAACTGCCGGGCCTGCCCCAACTCTACGAGGCATTCCTCGAGCCCGATTCGCGCGTTCCAGAGACCGGTCTGATCTCTTTTCAGGCGCGGCTCGTGAGAGACGCTGGGCCCGTGGCAATCGAGGACCTCAGCGTCGGAACCGACACGTCCGGGGCACTCTACGGATCGCTCACCGGTTCGGTTGGCGAGCTTGCGACATTTCGGGAAATCGACCTCGTACTCGAGCTAAACGCCCGCAGCCTGAGCTTCCTTCAGCCCATGACCGAAACCACGCTGCCGGCGGTCGAGTCGATCGACGCGAAGTTCGAATTCTCCGATCGCGGCTCGGATCTCGGCGTGGCGGGCACTGTGCACCTGGTCCTGCCCGATGGCCTGGGCCGGCTGGAGGTCGAGGGATCGCTCGCCGACCTGCGCGGCGTCACAGGGCTCGACGTCACGGTCCGCGGCGAAGCCCGCGACCTCGGCATCGTCGGGAACTGGCTGGGGCTGGACCGTGCGCTCCCGCCCCTCGAACCTGTGATGCTGCACGGCCGGTTGCGCAACCCCGAGCAGCGGATCAGCCTGGACGCGCTCACCGCCAGAGCCGGAACCCGCGACCGGAGCTATGCAGAAGTCAAAGGCTCGATCCGGGACCTGGAACGGTTGGAGGGAGTTCGCCTTCGGGCCGATTTCGGAGCCGCCGACCTGAGCCTGCTCGAGACATACCTGGATCGCCCGCTCCCCGGCGGAATCGGGCCAATCACCGGGCACACGCTGCTCACCGACGAGGATGGCAGCCTGGGACTGGAGCACATTCGCCTCCAGGGCGGCCGGAAGGAACTCCTGTCGATCGATCTCGACGGCAAATTCGACGACCTGCGCGAGATCGACGAGATCGAGCTGGATGCGAAGATCACGGCGCGCGACCTGGCCGTGATCGGAGAGTTGGTCGACGCCGAAGTCGATCCGCTCGGACCGGTGGAGTTCACGGGCACGCTCAGCGGTTCGGACGAGCAGTTTCAGGCGAGCGGGAAGCTCTGGCTCGATCGCACCTTGATCGATGGCCGAGCGAGCGGGACGTTCGAGCCGAGCGCGCGGCCGAGCTTTCGGGCTACGCTCTCGTCTCCCCAGGTATGGCTCGACGACGTGGGAATTGCGCCGCGATTCGCGGACCAGAATACAGCCCCCGAAGTTGGATCGGACGGCGCTCCGCCCGACGCCGGGGACGAGCCCGCCCCCCGCTGGTGGCGGAGCACCGAGGAACTTCCCTTCGACCTGCTGCGCAGCCTCGACTTCGACCTGGCACTTCGCGCAGACAGGATCTCGGGACGCGACGAACTCGAGGTCTACGATGCGAGTGCATCGGTCCGGCTGGAAGACGGCAGGCTACAGATCCGCGATCTGCAGGCGACCTGGAAGGGCGGAGACACCCACGCGGGCCTCGTCCTGGACGCGAGTACCCCCGAACCGAAACTCTCGCTGGAGTTCGAACTCGAGGGCCTCGACGTCGAACAATTCGTCTCCCAGGCGAAAGAGACCACCCAGGCGTCCGGATTCGTCGACGCATGGGTTCGGCTCGAGAGCCGCGGGCAGACGCCCAACGAGATTCGTTCGGAACTCGCCGGTCAGCTGGTTGCAGTCATGCGAGACGGAACCGCGGCGGGAAAAGTCTCCCGGCTCTTCGCTCGAAACCTGATCGGCCTCACCTTCCCGTCGATGCAACTCCGCAGAAGCGTGCCGCTCGTGAGCTGTTTTCTCGCGTCCGTCGAAATCGAATCGGGGATCGCGTCAGTCTCGCGACTGGAGATCCAGGGGGGCGACATCACGGTCACGGGAAGCGGGACGGTCGACCTCGCTCGAGAGAGCTACCATCTCGAACTCGTGCCCCGGTCGCGCAGGCGCGGAATCGTGAGCGTCGTCCCGGTGGTGCGCGTCCGCGGCCCGCTCTGGGAGCCCAGGGTCACGCCGGTACATCGGACGGTCGCCACCAGCATCGTCGAGGGTGTGATCTCGAACGTGGTGCGTCCCGCGCGGAGCCTACTCTCCCGCTTCCGGCGCGGTTCCGACCCGGAGTTTCGGTGCGTGCTTCCCGAACGCGAGGCGCTGCCATGACGCTGTGCGGGTCCTGGGTACGATCGCGCCCGCGCCCGGCTCTCGCATAGGAGCCTCTCGATCGACGCGAAGCTCGGCGACCTGATGCATCCCGCCCTCGGGCTCTTCGGCGCCTCGGCGATATCGGGGATGGAATCGCGCGAGATCGAGGGCTTCTGGTACGAGGCGAGAGTATCGGACCCCTTTTCGATCTAGGGGTACCGGCGCGGCGGAGAATCCTGGAACTGCGCGCTGATTTCGTCTGACTGGCGCGGCAGCTGGGAGTCGCTGGGCTTTCTCGACGCCGTGGATGAGTTCGACGGTCCGATCGACCGCTACGGGGCCCGGTCGGACTGGCCGAGGTCGGCCAGGCGCAGGGCAATCGCGTCGGCGAGGCCGCCGACCGCAGCATCGTGCGCGGAAACCAGGCTGCCGAGATCGCTGCCCTCGACCGGCAGGCGGACAGTCACCGCGTCCGACCAGACGCGTTTTTCGCCGCCCCGCTCTCGAACCACGAAGCGCGCGCGGAGCACCAGTTCGCCACCCGGGCGACCCTCGAACTCCTCGATCGCAACCGCCACCTGATAGATGACCGGGAGCGGCGTGCTGGCCGGATCGATCACCACCGGGACTCCGATCCGCAGCGCCAGGTCGCCGGCCAGGACTCGTACGACGTTCGACTCGAAGCCGCCGGCCCAGCGCTGATTCGCGTCGAACGACAGGCTCGAGACTCCGGTACGGGTCACGATCTGGGGTCGCTCGAGGTGGCGAGGGAAACTCACGGGGCCGAGCCCCACCGCGCGACCGCCGAGACTGGTCTCGACTGCGGCACCCGCGAACAGGTTCATCCGGTAGTGGGGGGTGGTGGGGCTCCTGCCCAGGCACGCGAGCCCCAGAAGCATGATTCCGAGTCCCGCGAGGCCCCGGTTTCTGCAGCATCGGGTCTCGCTCACGGTCGTCCCCGGATCAGGATCTCGGGTTTCTGCTCCAGTTCTTCAGCCAGCAGGCGCAGGGCCCGGGCCCCGTCCGCCACTTCGCGCAAGGCCCGCTTCAGGTCCACGCTGGCTTGCGAATCCGGCGCAACGAGTTCCTCGATCGAGCCCAGCGTCTGCTCGGCTCGCTCGAGCGCCCCCGTCAGGGCGGGGGTGGTCTGCTCGAGGTCTCGAAGCACCGCGTTCAGGCGCGCGAGCGAACTCTCCAACTCCCTCCCGATCGGCTCCAGCGGCAGGGCGTTGATCTTGGCCATGAACTCACCCAGCCCGGCCTTGAGTTCCTCGATCGGACTCGGCACGGTCGGGATCTCGGGAATCCGCGCTTCCCAGTCGATCTCGGCGGGGGACGCGCCTGGGTGAAAGTCGAGATTCACCTCAAGCTGACCCGTCAGCAGGTTGTGCGTGGAGAGCCGAGCCCGGAGTCCCTGTGCGACCATGGCATCCCAGATTTCTCGCCATCGCTCGCGCGAAATTTCGACGTCGGTGACCCGGACGCGTTCGGGTTCGATGTCGATCAACACGGAGATGCGCGGGCGCAGTATCCGCTCGTCGAATGTGAGGCTCACGTCGCGGACCTGGCCGACGACGATGCCCTGGAAGTCGACGGGCGAGCCCGCCACCAGGCCCGCCGCCGACTGCTCGAAGTGGAGCTGGAACGGAACCTTGATGCCGATGATCGGCCGCTTCGCCGCACGCTTATTCGGGTAGAGCCGAAACACCGTCTCCTCGTTCGCCTTGGGTGCCGGAATCGGCAGACGCGGGGTCTCGAACGCCACGCCCCCGACCAGGATCGAGGCGAGCGAAATACTGTCGACCTGGATGCCCTCCGGACTCAGCGACACGTCGAGGCCGCTCGCGTTCCAGAAGCGCGAGTTCTCGCGCACGCGTTGATCGTGCGGCTCGCGGACGAAGACTTCCAGGGTCACGTGGTCCCCTTCGGGATCGAGTTCGTAGCTTACGACGCTCCCCACGGTGATCCAGCGGAAGTATACGGGCGACCCGAGATCGAGCGATCCGAGTGTGTCGCCTCGAAGCTTGAAGGTGCGGCCGGGTACGTCGGAGGTGAAGGGCGGGGGCCGTTCCAGGCCCACGAAGTTATTTGCGGGCTGCCCCTCGGTCGACGGATCGATGCCGATGTAGGCGCCCGACAGGATCGTACTCAGGCCCGAAATCTGGCCCGCGCTGATCTGGGCGCGCACCACCCAGAAGCGCGTCTGGTCGGTCAGGTAGCGCTCGGCTCCCTTCCCGAGCCGCGCGTGCACATCGACGCGACTCAGGTCGTCCGAGAGCTCAATCGCTTCGACCTTACCAACCTCCACGTCTTTGAATCTGATCCTGGTCTTGTTCGCCTCCAGCCCGGCCGCCGACTCGAAACGAATTGTAATCGAGGGACCCCGCTGCGTGAGCGCGGTGTAGGCCAGCCACGCACCGACTACGGCGGCCACGGCCGGAACCAGCCAGACCATCGAAATCCCTCTGCGCTCGACCAGCACCGCATCGACGAGTCCGTCCTCGGCGGGAGGGGCTTCGGCCGTCGACGAGCCGATCGGGTCCTGATTCTCAGCCATCCTGCAAGTCCGCCCGGTCCCAGATCAGTCTCGGATCGAAAGCCTCGGCCGCGAGCAGGGTCAGTACCACCATCGCCCCGAAGAATACCGCGCCAGGCTCCGCCTCGACCGTGGCAAGGTTGCCCAAGCTCACCAGCGCCACCAGGATCGTGATCACGTAGATATCCACCATGGACCAGCGCCCGATGGCCTCGGTCAGCCGGTAGAGGCGCGTCCGATCTGCCGGACGCCAGCGCGAACGGGCCTGGACCGAGATCAGCAGGTATACCAGCGCGACGAGTTTTGCCAGAGGCACGACGACGCTCGCAACGAACACGATCAGCGCGAGTGGCCAGAGACCGTGGGAGAGCAGGTAGATCACGCCACTCAGGATCGTGTCCGACTGAGCGTTCCCGAGTGAGACGACGGTCATGGCCGGGTAGAGGTTGGCCGGGACGTAGCAGATCGCTGCCGCAATCACGAACGCCCAGCAGCGGGCGATGCTCCGAGGCTTGCGGTGACGCACGACCGTGCCACAGCGCGGACAGCGCGGCGCGACGCCGTGTTCAATCCTTGGTACCCGCAGCGCGAGATCGCAGTCGTGGCATCCGATCGGGAGGCTTCGCACGTCGGCGGTCATGCGGGCCTTCCGATCCGATCCCAGACCAGCTCGCTGTCGAGTGACGACGTCGCGGCCGCCATCACGGGAATCAACAAGGCGAAGGCCCAGAGCGCAATGCCGGGCACAATCTGTGCCATATCGGCGAGCTTCACGAGCGCGACCAGCACCCCGATCATGAACACCTCCACCATGCTCCATGCCTGGACCCGGCGCAGCAGGCGAAAGCATGGAATCACGCCGGGCGCGTGGAGACCGAACCGAAGCGGCGCCAGCACGTAAATCAGCAACAAGAGATAGAGCAGCGGCGCAGCGACGGCGGTCAGCAGGACCAGCCCAGCCACCAACAACCGCTTCTGCTCGTACAGCGCCCATACGCTGGTCAGGAGCGTCGTCTCGGTGATCAGGCCCTGCATCCTCATGGCCAGAAACGGAAAGGCGTTGGCAACCAGGAACAGCGACAGGCCCGCCAGTGAAAACGCCAGCGTCCGGTCGATGCTGTCGAAGACCCCGCGGGCCAGGAGCGCACCGCAACGCGGGCAACGCGCCGAGCCTCCCCGGGGCAGGTGGGCGATGCGGTTGAGCAGCGCGCAGTCGCGGCACACGATCAGACGTGAGTTCAAGAGGAAACCCCCGAGAAGGATCGTCTCCCGTCCTCGCCAGGCATGTCAACGGTACCAGCATGGGAGGTCGGGCCAGCCCCGAGCGCCCGCCACGCGAGATTCGGCACCCGATCCCGCCGGCCTGGTGCCGCGCTCCCGACCTCGGCGCCTCTCCTGGGCCGAACTCGTGCGCCGGGTCCTCGACCACGACGTCCTCTCCTGCGCGCGCTGCAGCGGCCGAGCCAGCGCCCTTTGTGTCTCCCATCCTTCGCCCAATCGCTCGACATGAAGGTCTTCAGCAGCGATGAGGCACCGCGGGGTCACGAGCTCGCAACAAGATCAGCGGAAGTAGTAACGAACGCCGAAGGCGCTTCTCCACCTGAACGCAGTTTCGGGGCGCAGGTCCAGGGTCGGAACCAGTTCGGCAAAAATGCCCAGCGGAGCATCCTTGAACAGAAAGTTGATTCCGACCGGGAAGCGGATCCCGAGATCCGTTTGGTCGCTAAAGATGTTATCCGAACTGATGTCGTCGACCTTCGCGCGGCCGCCGATCCCGTAGTACAGGGAGAGACGCGTCCAGGCACCCTTGGGGGCCAGTTCTCTCAGCAGCTTGTAGTTGTGACGCAGGTAATCGATGTGAACCTGGACGGTCTGGTCGCCTCCGCCGGACCAGGAAAGCGCCCCGTCTACCGCGCCCCCGCCGCCCAGCCACTTCTTTGCGCTGAGGCCGGCCGTCTCGCCGATGATGACTCCCGCACCGAAGCCTCGTTGTTCGGCCTGCGCACTCCCGGCCAGCATCAGAAGTGCAAGTAGAGGCAGAACGATCGATCTGGACATGTTTTGTCCTCTCGCAGGCGTGTCCCCTGCCTTCGGACAACGCGTGAACCCGAAGCTCATCGGCGACTCATGAGCCTCGCTTGAGCCAGGCTCGCCTCGGCAGATTGCACGGCCAGCAACCTTCCGGGAGCGACAAGTCGCGAGGCTGTCGGCCGCAGTCGTGGGACCCACGAGCCCACCGATTTCTCCTATCCTCTGTCGTGGAACGATCCTTAGAAGGAAGGCGGGTACTCGATGCGCAGGAATCGACTCCGGGAACTGCTCGAGGCGGACCAGCCGAGCCTGGGCACACACCTCCACATCTCCTGGCCCTCGATCGTCGAGTTGGTCGGCCACTCCGGCATGTTCGACTACATCGAGTTCGTCGGCGAGTACGCCCCCTACGACCTCTACGCGCTCGAGAATCTCGGCCGAGCCGTCGACCTGTTCCCACACCTTTCGGCCATGATGAAGATCGAGCAGGAGCCTCGCACCTACCTGAGCGTGCGTGCGATCGGGTCCGGTATCCAGAACCTGCTCTTTGCTGATCCGCGCACGGTCGAGGACGTAGAGGAGTGTGTACGGGCCGTGCGCGCCGAGTCACCTACGACGGGTGGCCGCCACGGAGTCGGCATGCGGCGCGATGTGGGCTTCGTGCTCGAGGCCGGCACACCCGCCTTCGTGCAGGCCCTCGAGGACGCGGTCGTCGCGATCATGATCGAGAAGGACTCGGCGGTCGAGAACCTCGACGACCTGCTGTCGGTGCAGGGCGTCGACATGGTGCAGTTCGGCCCGTCCGATTACTCGATGAGCATCGGCCTCGCCGGCCAGACGACCCATCCCCGCGTCAAGGAAGCGGAGCGCCACGTGATCGAGACCGCGCTCGCGAAGGGCATCGCGCCCCGTGCAGAGATCGACCACCCCGATCAGGCGAAGGCGTACCGAGACATGGGCGTGAAGCACTTCTGCATGGGCACCGATACCGCGATCCTCTACCGCTGGTTCGCGAAAAGCGGCAAGGCGATGCTCGACCTACTCGATCGCGCGCCCGCGGAAACCCGCGCTAGCAGCTCTAGCTACGAGCGCTGAGCGTCGAGCAGTTCCCGATCAGCGAATCGGGCAATTCGCCTGCCGCGGAGCGCGGAGCTGACCCTCGGGTCACTCTCTCAGCCGAGGACCTCGGGGTTCAGGCAGGTCGGCGGCGGCTCGCCGGTCAGCACGGCGAGCAGGTTGCGCACCGCGAGCTCGCGCATCGCGTAGCGGGTCTGCCTGGTTGCGCTCCCGATGTGCGGGACGAGCAGGGCGTTCGGGAGTTTGAGGATGAGGTCGTCCGCGTCCGGCGGCTCCTGCTCGAGTACGTCGAGCGCGCAGGCCGCGAGCGTGCCGGCCTCGAGCGCCGCTGTAAGCGCGACCTGGTCGATGACGGGGCCGCGTGAGGTGTTGATCAGTACGGCGTGCGGCTGCATGCACCCGAGCTCATCGGCGCTAATGAGGTGGTGGGAAGTCGGGTTCAGGTCGGTGTGGAGGGATACCACGTCCGATTCGCGGAGCAGGTCGCGGAGTTCACGGTACTCGCTCTGGGGTACAGCGTCCGGGAGCTCCGAGAACACATCGTTCCAGAGCGTGCGCATGCCAAGAGTCTGTGCGCGCGCCGTGACGACCCGGCCGATGCGGCCCATGCCCACCACGCCCAGGGTGCGGCCGCGGATGTCGAATCCGAGCCGGGGCGGCCGCGCGGCCTGGCTCCAGCCGCCGCTCTGCACGTACTCGGCGTTCTCGAGGAGGCGGCGCGACAGCGCGAACAACAGGCCCAGCACGAGATCGGCCACGGCGTGTGTGAGTACGTCGGGCGTATTCGAGACGGCGATGCCCCGCTTCGTGGCTGCTTCGATATCGAACGCGTCGTAGCCCACGCCGACGCCCGCGAGGATACGTAGCTTCGGCGCGGCTGCGAATAGCTCGTCGCCGATCGGAAGGCGATTGCTGATCAACAGGCCCTCGGCGTCTCGAACGGCCTCGATCAGCTCTTCGAGCGGAGCCGCCCACGAAACCTGCTCGAGGCGACAGGAGATCTCGATGCGGGCCTCGAGTTCGGGCTCGAGCGGCAGGCAGACGCAGGCGAGTGGCTTCTCGGTCGTCATGGCAGCCGGTGCTCGACCCCGAGTTCGCCGGCGGTCTTCCGGAACCACTCGACCACCTCGGGGTGATAGGGGATGCCGCGAGCGCGGCGGTCCAGTTCGGCTTCGTGTTCGGGAAGTCCCGCGTAGAGAACACGCTCCTGGCCCGGCGCGGGCTTCGTCTCACGCAGCCCGCGCAAATACTCGTCCATGTGGTCCTTGAATCCCTCGAGGTCGCTGAAGGCGTCGATCCGGTACGCGAGAAAGTGGTGCGATACGTCTCCCGGATCGCGCTCGAAGCCGGCGGGGTCACCGCCGAGCAGTCCGGACAGGATGTCGACCATCACGGCCAGACCGTAGCCCTTGTGCGAACCGAGTTCGCGCGTGCTGCCGAGCGGAAGCATCATCAAGTCGTCGGGCACCGGGGACTCCTCCATGATCGGAGTGCCGTCCGGCGTCGCGATCCAGCCCGGAAGAATGGTCGAGCCCAGTCGCCGCGCAATGCGCAGCTTGTTGCCGGCGACGGAACTCATCGATGCATCGAAGACGAAGGGGGGCTCGTCGCGCGCCGGGACCGCGATGGCGATCGGGTTCAGGCCGACCCGGGCCTCGCCGCCGAAGGTGGGCACCATCGCGAGACCTCCGACGGTGAGCGCGACGCCGATCATCTCGCGCTCGAGTGCCCGGGCGGCGTGGTAGGAGGCGGCTCCGAAGTGTCGTCCGTTCGTCGCGACGACCGAGCCGATTCCGCAGCGCTCCGCCTTCTCCAGCGCGAGGTCCATGCACTGCGGCCCGATCGTCAGACCGAGTCCTCGATCGCTGTCGACCGTCGCGGTCGCGTCGGTCTCTCGAAGTACCCGGAGACTCGGGGCCGGGTTCACGAAGCCCTGCTTCAGCATCGCCATGTAGAGCCGCATCATGTTGCTGACCCCGTGCGAGTCGATACCGCGCAGGTCGGCGTAGAGCAGGGCGTCTGCGCAGCGCAGCCGATCGTCTCGCGGGCAGCCGAGCGCCCCGAAGAGCGCCTCCACCGCCGCGTGCATCTGGCCGGCGGGCACGCGGATCGCGATCTCGCCTGGAACCTGGAAGCGCTTCATGTCTCCGATCCTCGGATGCCTAGGCTGTGATATCAAGTGAGGATGACGACCCCCGAACTGCTCGAAGCCCTGAGGGCCTTTGACACCCCGACGCTCTGCAACGCGCTCGAGCGGGTTGCGCCGCAGCGCACCGGCTACGGCTATACCACCCGCCCGCTCGTCTGCGTACGTCCCGAGCTGTCGCCGATCGTCGGGTACGCGCGCACCGCAACGATCCGGGCAGTCCAGCCCTCCCAGAGGGATGCCAGCGCAGAACGCGAGGCGCGCCTCGCCTACTACGCGTCGGTCGCCGTTGCTCCGCATCCCACCATCACCGTGGTCGAGGACCTCGATCCGGCGCCCGGCTTCGGTGCGTGGTGGGGAGAGGTGCACACCCACCTGCATCAGGGCCTCGGCTCGCTGGGGGTCGTGACGAACGGGAGCGTGCGCGACCTCGACCAGCTCGCGGAGGGCTTTCAGGTGCTCGCAGGCAATGTCGGGCCGTCCCACGCGTTCGTGCACCCGGTCGCGTGGGGTATTCCGGTGACCGTGCACGGCATGCATGTGCGCCCCGGCGATCTCGTGCACGCCGATCGTCACGGCGCCGTAGTGATCCCGGAGGCCGTTGCCGCAAACCTCCCCGATGCCGTAGCCTCGATCGCCAAGAGCGAGTCGGTACTGATCGAGGCCAGCAAGAAGTCGGACTTCGACTTCGAGACTCTGCGCTCGCTAATCACGGGTCGCCGCGACCACTGAAGCGGTGCAGGCCAGCGGGGGGTCAACCCCGTCCGGCCTACGGTCGCCCGCGAGCCGGCTTCGCGCGGCATCTTCCAGGGCCTTCACGTCCGAAGCTGCCTGGGGCGGATACAGCTTTTCATCGAGCTCGAAGTTGGAAACTCTCCACTCGATCTGACGCTAGCGTGAACGAGGTTTCCGTGGGAGGAGCTCATCGCCGCCGTCGCCCGCGCCCCGGACGAGGCCACTGCCAAGGAGTAGACTCCCGAGGCGCACACAGGGAGGATCCCCATGGACCTCGATCGTCGAAGCTTTCTCCACGGCCTGGGCGCAAGCGCCCTCGCCGCCGCCACCTGGGGCCTGCCCAGCGCGAGCCTCGCCGCGCGGACCGACTCCGCCGAAGCGCTCGCCATCGAGTTGCTGCGCGGGCTGAGCGATGCCCAGCGCGCCGAAGTCGCCTTCCCATGGAACCACGTCGACCGGGATCGCGGGCTGCTGCGCGCGCGGGTCTCCGCCAACTGGAACGTGACGAAGCCGACCATCGACTCGGACTTCTTCACGGCAGACCAACGCGCGCTGATCCGCGCCATCTACGAGCAGCTGATCGACCCGTCCTGGCACGAGCGCTACGACCGCAAGCAGGCAGACGACGCCGGTGGCTGGGGCCGGCACCAGTCGATCGCCCTGTTCGGGAACCCGGCGACGGGGCCCTTCCAGTTCCTGATGACCGGCCGCCACATGACCCTGCGCGCGGGCGGCCACGCCGACCCGCGCGTCGCCTTCGGCGGGCCCATCTTCTATGGACACGCGACCGGCACCTGGTGGTCGGGCGGCTTCGTCGAGCGCAGCCACCACCCGGGCAACGTGTTCTTCCCGCAGGCCGTCGCCGCTACGGGCCTCTACGACCTGCTCGACGGCACTCAGCGCGAG
>SPKZ01017153.1_pt1 | contig 16433 bp, 12 predicted proteins | sample 2456571 | NCBI WGS metagenome assembly SPKZ01 (sample SAMN11192286, study PRJNA482655) | marine metagenome | biome: ENVO:00000447; feature: ENVO:00000244|ENVO:00000211|ENVO:00000569|ENVO:00002023; material: ENVO:00002151; isolation source: ocean water from marine abyssalpelagic zone ...
AGACAAGGTATTGATTGAAGAGAATGGTTGTTCCCTTGTCGAAATCAATAACGTAGCATAAAGCGTTTCTAAACCAGCCCACGGGGATGTTTGAGCAAAGCATGTTCTTCGTTACATTTTTCTTAAGGGAACGCCATTAATAAAAAGATGCGTCTTGATCATGAATCGCTCAAGCATCCTGAAACTCGCATCTTGAAGTATCATGGGTATATATGAATGCCCACAAAAATAAACATTAAAAATTGTTTACCGGAAAAGACCTTCAAGCTTGGGTATAAATATGGGCATAAAAAAAGGCCGTAAACGACCTTTTAAATATAGGCGATAACGTTATTATTTATTTCTGCGAAGACTGATAACAACCATAAATAGGAGTGACAACCAGGCTATGCTGCCGCCACCGCGACTAGAATTTTCGGTGGGATTTGTCGGTGTTGGCGTAACAACTTCTACCGGCGTAACAACTTCTACCGGCGTAAAAACAACATTACGCAGATGAGCATTATCATCACCTGCTAAGCCAAACTGGTCTTTTTGATATACCCAGGTAATATTATGCTCCCCAGCAGTAAGTTCAATAGATTTACTTTGGTAAGCAAGCTCACCAGAAATAAATTGAATTAACTTCCCATCAATATATAAATATAGGGCATCAAAAGGGGTTTCTGGCTCGTCAGTATTTTCTTCTGAGGATACCGACCATTCAAAGGATAATTCACCTGCTCCAGATACAGTAACCAAGACGATACTTGCTTGATTATCTGCAATGCTACCGCTAACAATGGCGGCTTCGGTGTTATCAAGCTGCCAAGCTGAGCTCTCATCACTACCACCACTATACCAAGTTAAGGCATTGTTAGCGCTAGAGAGTTGTGTTTGTATGTTACTGGCTAATGCGATAGTTTGTGCTGAAACCTTAGCACTACTTGTAGCAATATTACTATTGTCTGAATTGATAATAATATTAGCACTATGATTGCCAACTGTGGTAGCGTCATAGTTAACCTGCAACAGACAAGTCGCTCCAGCGGCGATAGTATTACAATTATCGTTTGCTACCGTAAAATTAGCATCACCATCAATTTGGAAAGTTAAGTTGGCAGTTAGTTCACTATTATTAATCACCTCTAGTTCTGTAGCTGTTGCTGTGTTTTGTGCTTGCACCGTAAAGTCAAAAACTTGCTCAATAGCGATACCTTGGGTGATTTCATTAATCCAATCGCTAAAAAATGCAGTACGGGTATAAACACCGGGAAAACCATCAGCAGCACAACCTATGCCCCAACTCACAATGCCGACTTGTTGCCAGCCTTCATTAGTATTGATCATTAATGGGCCACCACTGTCGCCTTGGCATGAGCCTTTGCCACCACCGGGAATAGATGCACAAATCATCGCGTCAGTAATGTCTATATCATTTACGGTAAATGTTCCTTCAAATCCATTGGTGTAGGATTGCGCTAGGATACTTTTGCATTCATCATTAGTATGCAGCTGTAGATCAACTTGATGTAATTTATCGGGGAAGTCTGATGTAGGACCACCGTTAGCTTCGTAACCTTCTCTTCCTCCCCAACCGACAACAGTTACGGAACTATTCTCGATAACAAACTGCTCTGTTGCTGCTAAATCAATTAATGTTATTGCTGGATTGTTTACACTTTCAACTAGTTCAATTAAGGCTATGTCATTATTCAATTCAACATCTAGTTGATAATCAGCGTGCATATAAATGCGTTTAACTGCTTTTACACTTTTAGCGCCATTACTTAAATCGTATTCGCCGACATTAATTTTTAATTGCTGTGGTGAGACACCTTCAACACAATGAGATGCCGTTAATAGCCATTTGCCGCCAAGGAAGGATGCACCACAGATTGATGATTGTGCTACCGCAACTTCTTCGGTAACGGTTAAGCTTGCACTTACGCCAATATTCGCTTGTAAACTAGCTCCGTCAGCTTGCGTGATCGCAACTGCAGGTATTGTTCCGGTGAAGTTTTCACCTAACGTACCACGAATAACACCTTCTTGATGATTGTAGATAATAGCGCCTATACCGCCGCCTGCTTGGCAGTTTGCTACTTTCACCGTAAAATCGATATCACCACGTTCAATTAAACAAATTTTGTCAGTAGCATCGGCGCATTGCGTATCGCCAATGCCACAGTCAACGGTATTACCGGTGGCGCTACCGACAAAACCACCAGTAAAGGCTTGGCTTTCATAAATAGTATTATCAACAGTTAGTGAGGTTGATATTTCATGAGAGGTATCAACCAAAACTGACATCCATGGCCAGTCACCCTCTGAGGCAACTTCCCCACCGACAATTTTAGGTTTTATTGGTATTAATTCGCTGCTTTTTGCTGAGCTGCTGTCGCTAATAAAAGTTGCGCAGCATAAAACCGTGAGCGCGGCTATTTTTAAGTAGTGTTGCATTTTTTGAACCCTTAACTGAAATTTATTAGTTATTAATAAAATAACCAATAAACTCAAAATCGTTAACTATACCCGTTACCATTCAAGGCGCTGTGATGAAATAATGGTTGTTCCATTATAAATTACAGCAACGATGAAGTGATGTTACTCAAACGCTTCTTCGATGGGTTTAAAATGACTTTATACCGCGTTAAATAATTAAACCATAGAGTGACTATGCTTTAATTATTTTCCTTGCCTAAAGCCATTTTAATTCCCACTGATATCCTGCACTTTGATTGGTAACGGGTATAAATGTTATCCATTACAAAAGTAAAGTACTTTACTTTTAAAACTAGTGCAATAATTATTTATGTGGAAAATATTCAAGCAAAATGGATATAAAATCTTGTCAGGATAAACGTTGTATTTTTATCCTGACAAATGGATCATTATGTAAAGAATAACGGACTAGCTTGGTTTCACGTAAGCCAAAATAATGACTGCGACAAGGGCTAACACCGGAATTTCATTGAAAATACGATAGAACTTTCCTGAACGTGTGTTGTTATTTTGCTGAAATCTTTTTACTAGTTTAAAACAATAACCATGATAACTAAGTAATAAGATAACTAAGGTTAACTTTATGTGTAACCATTTTGCGGCAACAAACCAAGTATAGCCATAAGCATAGATCAGCAGTAAACCTAACAATACAGTGAATATGGCAAAGGGAGTAATAAAATAAAGCAGGCGTTTTTCCATGCCTTTTAAGTGCTCGGCTACTTCTTTAGAAGTAGTTTCGGCATGATTGACAAATAAGCGGGGTAAATAAAAAATACCGGCAAACCAAGCAACCATAAAAATAACATGGAAAGCTTTAAACCATAAAAGGTAATTTATTATAAACTCGTTCATTACTTTATTTTTCCTTTAATTTATTTATCTAGAGAAATACCAACGGGGCTAATTTATTGCTTAACTGGGTAGAGTTTCCCGATCACTAGTTTACCAGTAACAAGGTATTGTCTAATTTGTTCAAAGGTGACTATGCCCATTATATCATTAACATCATTTTGATAAATGTATACTGCTCCACAACGCTCGGTAATTAATAGTTGGTATGCCTCCGCTAAGGTAGCTTGATGAGATATTGGAATGAGTTTATGTAAACGCATTTTATCTGAAATTTGGTAAGTAACTGTTTCGCTAAATATGGGGGTGTTATCGATATTATTTAATGCTTTGCTCGCTAAGGGGAGCTGCTCACTAAATTCAGCCCAATAATAATCAATCTGTTTTATAACATTACTCTGCTTAGTGCTCTTTTCAATGATTTTATTGATCACGGGCATGTTTATATCACTACTCACAACCATACCGGCAAGGGAGCGTTGTGATGCATTTTCTACCAGTTCAAATTTTTCTATCATTAATGCTAACACGCCAATTTTTTGCAAGGTTTTTTCGATGGGAGGAGTTCGATAAATAAGATTTTGCACATCAAGCTGCATGGTAAATATAGAGCGATTTTTAAATAATTGACCAGAGATTATACTTGAAATGGTGATTACGATCATCGCGGGTACGATTATTTCTAGCTGTCCAGACAATTCAACCACCGCTAATAATGCTGCTAGCGGGGCATTTAAGCTAGCAGCCATAAAACCAGCCATGCCCATTAAAATGAAATCACTGCCTATATGCTCACCCGGATAGAATTGCATCGTTAATGCGCCACTTAATGCGCCAGCAATAGCCCCAATACCAATGATGGGGCCAATAATACCGCCAGGAATACCTAAGCCTAGGGCAAATGTAGTCATTAAAAACTTTGCTAACAATAAACTAAATAATAGTCCTACCTGCCAGTTGTTGGCTAAAGATATATCAATAGCACTTGTGCCTGTGCCCATTGCCTCGGGAATTAAGTAACCTAAACTACCAGTTATCAGGGCGGCTAACATCAGCCTTGGTATTATGTGGAATTTTGTACTGTGTTTAATAATGCCAACTAAGCTTTTATTGAAAGCGGCGGCAAGTACACCTAAAAAAATAGCCAGAATCACTAAAGGGATATAATGTTGGGGAATTAATTCTATTTTATGAAAATAGTCAAAGTTGTGTGATGTATCAAAAACAGAGCTTGTCACTAAAGAGCCAACCAATGAAGCCAACATGATGGGAATAAAAATATGCACTTTATATTCACGCATAATAACTTCCATAACAAAAAGCACTGCGGCAATAGGGGTGTTAAAGGTAGCGGCGATGCCTGCGGCGATACCACAAGCGCATAAAGTACGAATACTATTATGAGGAAGTTTTAATAGGCTGCCTAAGTAACTACTACAAGCTGCGCCTAAATGCACGGCAGGTCCTTCTCTGCCCACTGAAAATCCGGAAGCAAGCGCTACCGCACTACCAAAAAATTGGTTTAAGGTGTTTTTGAGCGGCATCACGCCATGAGCTACTTTTAATCGATGTAATACAAAAGGAATACCTGTTCTTAAGTATTTATAGCCAGTTAGCCAAGCAAATAACAAAATAACTAAAGAGCCAATGATAGGTAAATCAAAACGACTTATTTTATCCAAGGTGTTATAGTTGTCGCGCTTAACTAGGTAGAGTTGTTGGATTTCTTCAATGGTTAAGGTAAACAAAACGACTAATAATGCTGATGCAAACCCACCGATAATGGCAAGAAAACATATTTGCCATGAGGTTTTAGGTAATGATAAATGTTTTCTTATCGCGTTAAGAGGTGTCATTATTATTGGTAACTAGTGTCAGTTCACATCATTTTTATTGGGTTATTATACGTTACACATGAATTGGTTAGCAAAAATAAATCTTACTGTGGTTATCAAGCGTTTGGGACCATTTAAATCGGCATTGTTTTTAGTCATTCTGATAGTACTTTGCTTATTTACCGGTTATCGGTTAGGTAATTTCTATCATCACTTTCAAACTACCACATTAGCACAACAGAAAAACCGACTTGAACACTTATATCAACAACAAGCACTGCAAGTTGAGCGAATTCACATCTTGGAAGTAGAATTGGCGGTAGAGCAATTGGCCAATCAAAACGCACAAGTTATCTTACAGCAAATGGCTGATGAACATTATCAGGTTAAGAAGCAGTTAGGCTTTTATGAAAAAGTGATGGCACCTGAGAAAGGAGCTAATGGCTTGGTGATTGATAATGTAAAAATAACAGCCAGTCGAAGCCCTAATCATTATAACTTTCAAATTGTTTTAGTGCAGCAACAACTAAAAAAACGCTATGCTAAAGGTTATGTCGATATTATGATAATAGGCAGTTTTGATAATAAACCTAGCCAATTAGCATTGTCTGACATTTCCACGGAGACTAAAAAAAGTTTGTCGTTTAGCTTTAAATATTTTCAAGTTATTTCAGGCTCTTTTACTTTGCCTAATGATTTTATTGCTGAAAAGGTACAGGTGTCAGCGATATTAACGAAAAGTAAATGGCAGAAATATCAAAAGCTTAATGAAACGCTACCTTGGATTTTAGAGTAATAGCTGAATAATACTTGATTAAATTAGTCAGGTTTAAGATAATTACCGTAATTGATATTGTTTACCTCCTTTGTTTGCCCTTTTTTTTAAGTAGAAAGTTGAATTCCATGCCTGATCCTATCTCAAATCCAGAATTACCAATTAAGTTCACTGATGCAGCGGCGACTAAAGTGTTGTCTTTGATCACCGAAGAAGAAAATCCAGCATTAAAGCTTAGGGTTTATGTTACTGGTGGCGGTTGTTCTGGTTTTCAGTATGGTTTTACTTTTGATGAAAAAGTGAATGATGGTGATATGACCATTGAAAAACAGGGAGTAACAATGGTTATCGACCCGATGAGCTTACAGTATTTAGTTGACGGTGAAGTTGATTATCTGGAAAGTTTAGAAGGTAGCCGCTTTGTCGTTAATAATCCTAACGCCACAACAACTTGTGGCTGTGGCTCTTCTTTTTCTATCTAGTGTCTTTTGTAATTACTATTACTTCTAACTTCTCTTAAGCCGTATTGCTTTTTTATGTAAATAAAGTTGCTCATCGGCTTGTTTTAATAGCTCATCCATGGTTTTTTTACCATCGCTCGCCGCAGCGCCACAGCTAATGGTAATGGCAAGAAAAGAGCCTTGATAAGGCATTGGATTATTTTGAAAAAAGTCAGTTAGGCGTTTACAAGCCAAGAGTGCTTCTTGGTAGGTCTGACTAGCCAAGGTAATCACAAATTCATCACCGGCATAACGAAAACACTTGTCGTTCTCACGGATTAATTTTTGTAGTTGCCTAGCAACATAGGTCAACACTTTATCACCGCAGTCATGCCCGTAGGTATCATTAATTTGCTTGAATTTATTACAGTCAATAAATAGTACTGAAAAAGGTACGTTATAGCGACGTTGTCGAATTAACTCTTCATTGATCGATACTTCCATAAGTCGTCGGTTAGCCACACCTGTTAAGCGATCATGATGGGCCATATATTCTAATTGTTCTCTGATCATTGCATTTGATAAACAAAGACTAACTTTGACCGCAAGTTGCTCTAAATGTAAGGTGCCTAAATTAGGGGTAAATCGACTTGCATCACTGTCAGTAAATAATAAACTGCCAAATAACTTTCCTTCTAAAATTAATGGCGTTAAGGCAGCAGAATTGGTTTTACTTGCCAATTTTTTAGGGAGTATTGCTTTTATGTCATCAATGTTATTCGTTAAAAAGGGCTTTCTCTGTGGATGAAAACCTTGCAGTAGCTTAACGGCAATATTACGGCAGTTTTTTTGATGCCAATTACTTTGCATATTACCACTGAGCAAATAACTCAGGGGTGTCGGCTCTGCTAACAATAAACAAATACCAGTTAAATTAAATTTATCTTTAATCGAAACAAGTAATTGTTTTAATAACTCTTGACTTGATTTACAACTGAGAATTTGGGTTTCTATGTCAAAAAGTTTTTGCGCAATAGCCTCATTAGCACGTGAATTTTCAACGACACTTGCTAATTTTTTCTCTAATTCAATGATGGATTCAGACATATAATAGCTAGCTGCTTTAACAGTTTATGGAATTAGGGGCTTTGGGATACGAAGATAATCAAGCTAGCGTTGTTATTAGCCATCCATTAATAACATTTCAATAATGGTATTCATATCAAGGTCAAATTCCTCAGCTCTAACACTTTTGACTATGAAGTCATCAGTGTCTGTTAAGTCGATGTCTTGGGTCTCTAGGTATTGGGCCATTTTAACGTTATAAAAAGAGCGTACATTAGGTTTAATCGGTTGATTGTTATTTCGTCGCTCAACAATCGCTAATTTGTTTGATTCTAACTGTACTAATGAGCCAATAGGGAAAACCCCAATACATTGAATAAATTTATCTACTAAAGTGCTATCTAAGTGATTACTCTTGGCTAATTTTCGTAAAATTGAAAAGGCTTTATTGTGCGGAAAGCCATCTTTATAAACGCGGTTTGCTGTTAAGGCATCAAATATATCGCAAATGGCTATCATACGTCCGTATTTACTAATATCTTTCTCTTTAAGTTGAAAAGGGTAGCCTTCCCCATTAAGTTTTTCATGATGTAAGGCGGCAACCTCTAAGCTTATTTTATTAATTCCTGGGGTTTTTTTAATAATTTCAATAGAATGGTTAGCATGAGTTTTCATAATACTAAACTCTTCATCAGTCAGCTTACCGGGTTTATTTAACACCTCGTCAGGTATTCTAATTTTGCCAATATCATGTAAAAAAGCGCCAACACTAAGATGTTGCACAACCTCTTTATCCATTTTTAAGTGATGAGCAAAAATGGTAATATAAACTGCAACGGCTACAGAATGCTCTAATAAATATTCATCTTTTTCTCGAATGTTTACCATACAAGCTAAGGAATCTGGGTTATTAAAAATTGCATCAACAGATTTGTTAGTTACAGCAATAACTGGTGTTAAATCAACCGTCATACCACTTAATGCTTGCGCGAAAAGTTCTTTTTGAATTTTCTTTGATTCTTTAAATATGGCCTTGGCTTCTTTAATTTCGGCTTTTATTGCTGCTCTTTTTTTTGTTTTTTTATTGGTGTTTTTTGTTGGAGTTGGATTAGTAATGGTTTTGCTTTCATCAATGAATACAGAAATAACCTTTTTATTTTTTAGATCATTAATGACTTTATTACTTTTAATGTGTGCCGGTGCATTTAATGAAAAATTGCCATCTTGTTTAGCAATCTTGGTAACGTAATGACCAACATTTAACTCGGTAAGTTGCTTTTCTACAATCATCTGATTTATGACCAATTAACTTCAATGTAATGAAACTGTTATTCCTAATTTCATTTTAGCTATTTTTTCACGATTAAACAATTTAATGTTGTTCGGTCTGGTATAATTTAATACCATTAGCCGCCTTTGTTTTGGCCTTTAAATTGCTTAAACATCTCAGTGAAGCATTATTTTCGGTATAAAACTACCATAAGTATATAATGATGTAGTTTATGCTTTTTATTATCTGAACTTTGGGATTACTATGCGTATTTTATTTTTCATTATCTTTATGTTTTTTTTACCTGTAGTTAAAGCGCAAAACTTAATTGCTGTGCAAATATATACGGATGATCAGTTGTTAAATTTAATTAAAGAAAATAAGCATTTAAGTCAAGTTGTCATCGATGAATGTCAATTGGTGCAAGACATTGAAGCACGTGCTGTCAAAGCTAAAATGCCCTCTTATCAGTTTTTATGGGGTGATATGCTCGCTTATGGCGTTTGTATAAAAAAAGATATTGCTTTAGGTTTGCATTACATGCGTTTGGCTGCTGATCAAGGCTTGGTTGAAGGCGTAGAGCAAATAGGGCGTTATTACCATATTGGTAAATTCATGCAAGTAGACATAAAACAGGCGATTCTTTTCCTTAAAGCTGCCGCAGCTATGAATAATCTTGCCGCCCAAATGCGTTTAGCATCAATTTATCAACAAGGCTATGGCAGCCCTTTAGATTATCCTGCACTTTATTCTCAATTACATCATGCTATAACGGACGATAAGTCTACCCATAAAAAAATTACTTATTTATTGTCACAGCTGGCAGAAAAAATGCCTGCTAAAGTGGTTAATGCGGCGAAAAAGACTAGTTATACCAATTAGTCTGGCGATATTTTAGGGCTGAGTTAACAGCCATGAAATAAGAGTTTGTGGTATACTGCTGAGTAATTAAACTATAAAAAATCTAATTATTGTGACTTTTAAAGATCCCCATGCTAAACGTGAAGCAAAAAAATATGAAAAACCAGTAGCTTCTCGTGAACTCTTGCTGTCTATTATTGAACAGAGTTCGCCTCCGCCAACATTTAATACCCTAGCTAAAACATTAAAATATCAAGAAGATCATTTGCTTGTCGGTTTGAAGCGCCGTTTACGTGCGATGGAAAATAGTGGTCAGTTGGTTTTTAATAAATTCAAACAATATGCAATACCAGAAAAAGATAGCTTATTAACAGGAAAAGTTATCGGTCATAGAGATGGTTTTGGTTTTTTTTCGCCTAACGATCCTGCGAAAAAAGACAAACGAGGTAAAGATTTTTATATTTCTTCTCATGAAATGCAACGAGTCTTTCATGGTGATATTGTTCAAGCTATTTTGGTTGACCGTACCGATCGAAAAGGCCGTAAAGAAGTTAGAATTTTAGAAGTGATAGAGCCAAGAGAAGCCCCTATTGTAGGACGTTTTTATGTTGATCATCATGTTTGTTCAGTAGTACCAGAAGATACTAAAATAAAACAAGAAATTCTAATTGATCCTAAAGCTAAATTAGGGGCACGCCATGGTCAAATGGTGGTAGTTGATTTAGTACAAAGACCAACAAGACGTTCGCATGCCATTGGTAATGTAGTTGAAGTGTTAGGCGACCATATGGCGCCGGGCATGGAAATTGAAATAGCCCTACGGGCGCATGATTTACCTCATCAATTTTCTCATGAAGTTCAAGCAGAAGCAGCTTGCATTAGTGATGAAGTAGAGGAGTCGGCAAAATTACCACGCACTGATCTGAGAGCGCTACCGCTGATAACGATTGATGGCGAAGATGCACGTGATTTTGATGATGCGGTATACTGCGAACCAAAAAAATCAGGTGGTTGGCGCCTATGGGTTGCTATAGCAGATGTTAGCTATTATGTTCGTCATGACACAGCACTAGATAATGAAGCTATTTCTCGTGGTAATTCTGTTTATTTTCCTAGCCAAGTTATCCCAATGTTGCCAGAAAAACTTTCTAATGGTTTATGCTCATTAAAACCGGATGTTGACCGCCTATGTATGGTGTGTGAAATGACGGTGAGTGCTGCCGGTAAACTTTCAGGAAGTAAGTTTTATCCGGCCGTTATGCGTTCACATGCACGTTTCACCTACAGTAAAGTCGCTGCCATACTTGATGGTAATGAGGTATTAAAAACACAATATCAAGCATTAGTACCTGATTTAGAGCACCTTAAGGATATGTATTTAGCGTTAAGTGACGCACGTAATAAGCGTGGTGCTATCGCTTTTGAAACTGAAGAATCATTATTTATTTTTAATGATGATAAAAAAATAGAAAGCATTGTGCCACTTATCCGTAACGACGCCCATAAAATCATTGAAGAATGTATGATTTTAGCAAATGTTGCCACCGCTAAGTTTATTGAAAAACATAAAAAGCCGGGACTATTTCGCGTACACGAAAAACCCAGCGAAGATAAGTATAATAATTTTGTCAGTTATTTAGCTGAATTAGGTATTACGCTGCCTAACAGGGAAGAGCCTGAGCCGAAAGATTATTGCGATATTTTAGCCAAAGTGGCGAATCGCCCTGACCGAGAGCTGATTCAAACTATGTTGTTGCGTTCAATGCGCCAAGCGGTTTATCAAAGTGATAGCCTTGGGCACTTTGGTTTAGCGCTGCAATCATATAGTCATTTTACTTCACCTATTCGTCGCTACCCTGATTTGGTAGTGCACCGAGTGATTAAGAGTATTCTTGCGCAGCAGCTTAGCTCAACTGAAGACGTGGCCGCGAATGCAGGTTTGTATGATTATAAACTGGAAGAAGTTATTGAGCTAGGTGAGCATTGTTCCATGACCGAGCGCCGGGCTGATGAAGCGACTCGTGATGTGAGTGACTGGCTAAAGTGTGAATTTATGCAAGATCATGTCGGTGATAATTTTACCGGTGTTATCAGTACCGTGACTAATTTTGGTCTTTTTGTGCGTTTGCAAGATTTACATATTGAAGGCTTGGTACATATCACTGCGCTTGGCCGTGATTATTATCATTATGATGATGTACGCATGTGCTTAACAGGCGAAAATAGTGGTGTTAAATATAGCGTTGGCGATGTGGTTACCGTACAAGTTGCGGCGGTAAACTTAGATGAAAAGAAAATAGATCTTACCATGCAATCGGTTGGTGATGAAAAATCACCAAAGGCAAAAAATAAGCCGAAGAAGTCATCAAAGAGTAACGTTGCTGCAGCTAAAAAAGAAAAGAGCAAAGTTAAAAAGCGTAGTGAACGAAAAAAACGCCCAGGTAAAAACGCCCGTAAAAAAGAAAATCAATCGTAAGTTCACAACAAGTTATCAATAGGTAGATCGTACGTTAGTACAACAAAGGTAAATTAAACATGGCAAAAAATGAAGAGTTAGTTTTTGGTATTCATGCAGTTAATGCTTTATTAAAAAATTCTCCTGAGCGTTTTATTGAAATATGGTTATTAAAAGGGCGTGACGATGAACGGTTAATGCCAATCATTAATTTAGCGCGTAAATATGGTATTGCCGCGCAAATGGTGCAAAGGCGTGTACTTGATGATAAAAGTCTTGGTGAGCAACATCAAGGCGTGGTTGCGCGGGTAAAGCCGGGTAAAGTGTACAATGAAAATGATCTAGATGACATTATTAGCAAAGCTGAAAAAAATGGTACGCCGCCATTTTTACTTATTTTAGATGGTGTTACTGATCCACATAACTTAGGTGCTTGTTTACGAAATGCCGACGCAGCAGGAGTACAAGCGATTATTGTGCCTAAAGATAATGCTGCTCGTTTAACGGCAACGGTACGTAAAGTTGCCGTTGGGGCAGCAGAATTTGTGCCTTTAGTACAAGTAACTAATTTAGCGCGTACTATGAAACATATACAGCAAATGGGGGTATGGATTATTGGGACCGCGGGTGAAACGGATACCTGTCTTTATGATGTAAAGTTATCTGGGCCTATGGCCTTGGTGATGGGCGCTGAAGGCAAGGGCATGCGTCGATTAACGCGTGAAAACTGTGATCAATTGATAAAACTGCCTATGGCGGGTAGTGTTTCAAGCTTGAATGTTTCAGTAGCAACGGGTATTTGCTTATTTGAGATCGTTAGACAACGTTTGAGTTAATATTTCCTACAAATCTGTGCGAAGCGTTTCTCTCAATAATTTTTTCGCACCTCCCCTTTATCAGGCATGCTATTAATTAGCATGGCTGAACCTAATCTAAATCAAGACAAATAATAATAATTCTTATTTGTCTTGAGTTTTTCGCTTAGCTGTGAAAAAATCTTCTGCTTAGTTTATACACTAACGTGATGAATATAAGACTGAAATCATGTTACTGTTATAAACTAATAAATTTCACTACGACACAAGGAGTTGTGCAAAATTTTTTTATAAATAGTAACAATGAGTTTCTGATCATGAAAATAATATCTAGCTTCCTTAACACCTTAAAAATAAAAACAAAAATTTGGCTGATTATTTATCTAGCCAGTACCATTCTTTTAGTATCACAGACTTTCCTTGCCTTTGAGTTTAAAGAAAACATAATAGTTGAACGGAAAAGTACTGCGATACAAATGGTTGAAGCTGCCAAGAATTTAATTAATGATAGTTATCAACAATATGTAGATAAAACATTAACGCTAGTACAGGCGCAAGAACAGGCAAAATACCGAATTAGTCTTTTACGCTTTGGTGACAGTGGTTATTTCTGGTTAAATGATATTGATGGTAAAATGCTTATGCATCCAATTAAAGCAAATTTAAATGGTGAAAATATGCTCATTCATTCTAAGGAGTATGTACGTACAGCATTCAAATCGTTTGTCGATAAGGTTAATAGTCAAAAACAAGGTTTTGTTTATTACCAGTGGTCTAAACCTGGCTCGACAGAATTACAACAAAAATCCTCTTTTGTTGCATCGTTTGAACCATGGCAATGGGTGTTAGGAACAGGGTTGTACTTACAAGATATCGAAGAAGATTTTATCAATAAGCTGATACGGGTTTTATTCACTACCTTGCTTAGCATTTTAGTTATAGTGTTAGTTTCTTATATTATTTCTCGTAATATATTACGGCCATTAAACACTTTATCCAATACCATGGTTAAAGTGTCTACAGAAAAAGATCTAACTATCAATATCGCAGCAGAAGGTAAAGATGAACTGGCTATCTTAGGTCGTGGGTTTAACGAAATGACGGCAAGTTTGCGCACGGTTATTCAGCGTATATTACAAAGTAGTGATACCTTGGCCGCACAAGCAGAAGAAACCTCTGCCGTTACTTATCAGATTACTATTGGCGTAAAGCAGCAAAAACAAGAAACGCAAGGGGCAACACAAGCTATTGTTCATTTGACCGAGTTATCGCTAGATATTAATCAGCATGTGGCTGAAGCGCTCACCTTGAGTGAAGGTGTTAAAAGTGCAGCACAAAAAGGCCAGGGTAATGTTACAGAAAATATAAAGGCCATCAGCGAAGTTAGCGATAAGGTTAATCAGGCAGTTAACGTGGTGAGTGAGTTACAAAACTCAAGTGAACAAATTGGTGATATTATTAACGTAATTACGAAAATTGCCGATCAAACAAATTTATTAGCGTTAAATGCGGCGATAGAAGCGGCACGCGCAGGAGAGCAGGGGCGGGGATTTGCCGTTGTTGCTGATGAGGTTCGTACATTAGCGCAGCGAACGCAAGAGTCTACCGAGAGCATTCAAAAAATAATCAATGAATTACAAACCGGAGTCACAAAAATTGTATCTGTAATGGAGTCTTGTCAAGATAAAACCGCTGAAGGTCGAGAAAAAGCTAATTTATGTGGTAATGCTTTTGGTGAAATTAATAATGCTATTGACCTGTTGTCATCATTAAGTCGCACTATTGTGATCGCTTGTGAACAGCAAAATAAAGAGGTTAAAATGTTGAAAATAAAATTTATTCCATATCAGCAGTTGCTGAGCAAACGCAGCAGGGCACAGAGCATATAAATCAAGCAAGTGAAAGTTTAAGTGAATTAGCACAAGAGTTAAATAGCCTGACAAATGAATTTACTGTATAACAGCTGCTTAAAGTAAAAAAATATCGTAGGTTAACTAGTTAAGTTAATGAACTTTATCCAAGGATGAACCAAAATGAAAAAACTCTTTATTATAATTGCTTTGTTTAGCGCTATTGTTTTGGTATCACCTAAATTTATCGGCGCTATTGTTGAAACAGAATATCAATTAGCATTAAACAAGTTAAATGCTAATCCCGCTATTACTATCAATTCAACCACCTTTAACCGAAATTGGTATAGTGGCAAAGTAGTGACTGAAATGACGGTGTTACTTCATCATGAAGAAATTGATGATCTTAATATTGTCATTGAAGATGACTTATCTTTTGGGCCAGTAATATTTACTGATGAGGGAGTAAAGTTTGCGTTAAGTTACTCGAAATCAAATATCAGTTTTACCGATCTGTTCATTGACGCAGAAGTAGAGCGTTTTATTAAAAATAAAATTCATCTTTCGGCACTGTTAACTTTCTCTAAAAATATTATTGCTCACATTACTATTGATGAGGTTAGTAAAGAGGTTGATGGCAACCAAATTGTGTCAGCAAAAGCAGTTGGCAAATTTGTCTTAGAAAATGATAGTAGGCTTTATGGCGATTTTAATTGGGCTGGTTTATCAGCGACAACTGCTGATGAAAGCTTTACCATTGAAGAGATTAAATTTTCATTTGATCAAACTCTTATTACTGGCAGTTATTATCAGGGAAATGCGATTACAACGGGAGATGTCGATTTTTCAATATCAGCTTTAAATGCCAAAGATGCTAGCGGTAATCAGGCACTTTTATTGAGTAACTTAGTTGTTAGTGCCATGTCATCGGTGAATAATAATTTGTTGGAAATTAAGATGAATTATCGCGTTGATAAGTTAGCATCTGCAGGGCAGCAGTTGCAAAATGCTAATTTAGATGTTGTTCTAAAAGGATTTAATATTACCGTGCTGCAGGAAATAAACACTTTACTGACTGAGTTATCAACTGCTGACGAAGAAGTATTTAGTGCCAAGAATATGAATAGATTGTCGGCAATTACGGCTAAATTATTAGCGTATGATCCGGTAATTGAAATCGAAGATTTTAGCGTAGAAACACCCGAAGGAAAAATTGAATCGGCAATGCAAGTTAGTATCGATAAAAAGCTGTTTGATGCGGCAAATTTCATGTCAATTATGGCGGCAATTAACGCAACTGCTAGCGGTAATGCGCCTACGATATTCTTTGCTAATTTGGGGTTGTCACTTATGGTTGAACAATATGTTAAACAAGGCTTAATTATACAAAATGAAAATAATTTAAGCTTTACCGTTAACTTTGCACAAGGGCAACTAAATATTAATGGCAATGTTATTCCTTTGTAGGTCATACCAATTGATGTTTCAAATACTTATACGTGTATCTACCACCTCCCTTACTACTCTCTGCAATTAAAATACTTCTATCTCGAACGAAATTCAACCGCGAAAGATCAACAGGCCCTAGCCTTATTCTTATTAATTTTGAGATGTTCGATGAATGGCTATATTATACCAATCAGACTAACTAAGTGATCTTTTTAAATGGTCTAAATATCCAATAACATCGTTGCTTTCAATCCCAATAGCCAGCTATTGCTCAATCAAGCG
>SPKZ01003825.1_pt1 | contig 16431 bp, 12 predicted proteins | sample 2456571 | NCBI WGS metagenome assembly SPKZ01 (sample SAMN11192286, study PRJNA482655) | marine metagenome | biome: ENVO:00000447; feature: ENVO:00000244|ENVO:00000211|ENVO:00000569|ENVO:00002023; material: ENVO:00002151; isolation source: ocean water from marine abyssalpelagic zone ...
GTACGTCTCTATCTGGATTGAACTTCACTCGTCGTAGCAGGCATTTCAAAGGCTGAATACAGCCCTGTAAGTCCCCTACAACATACGTGGTCATCGTCAGGACTCTGTCTAACGGCGGAAATAGGCAATGGTGTGTTTCAGCCCTTCCTGGAGGGGCACTGCCGGTTCCCATCTCAAGACGCCTCGCGCCTGTGTGATGTCGGGTTGGCGCTGCATTGGATCGTCGCTGGGTAGGGGGTGATAGGTAATCTGTGATGATGAGCCAGCGAGACTGATGACCTGCTCAGCCAGTTCCTTGATGGTAAATTCTCCGGGGTTCCCCAGATTGATTGGTCCAGTCACATCATCGTCGCTGGCCATGAGGCGTATGAAGCCATCTATCAGATCATCAACATAGCAAAATGAGCGTGTTTGGCTGCCATCGCCGTAAATAGTGATGGGCTCATCAGCCAGCGCCTGCACGATAAAGTTTGATACCACCCTTCCGTCGTTGGGGTGCATGTTGGGTCCGTAAGTATTGAAGATTCGAGCCACCTTGATGTTTAGACCGTGTTGGCGGTGGTAGTCGAAGAACAGTGTTTCCGCGCAGCGTTTTCCTTCATCGTAGCAGGAGCGAATACCTATAGGGTTTACATTGCCCCAGTAATCCTCTGTTTGAGGGTGAACGTAGGGGTCACCGTAAACTTCGCTGGTGGAGGCCTGTAGAATCTTGGCGTCAATGCGCTTTGCAAGCCCCAGCATATTGATGGCCCCATGCACCGATGTTTTTGTGGTTTGCACGGGGTCGTGCTGATAGTGAATGGGTGAGGCCGGGCAGGCGAGGTTGTAAATTTCGTCGACCTCTACATACAGCGGGAAAGTCACATCGTGACGCATCACCTCGAAATGAGGGTGATCCAGCAGGTCCAGAATGTTGTCTTTGGTGCCAGTGAAAAAGTTATCGACACACAGGACGTCTGCACCTTCTGCAATCAGTCTCCGACACAGATGAGAGCCTAGAAAACCGGCGCCGCCGGTGACAAGTACGCGTTTGCGATGATGCATAGTAGAGAAAATGTCAGCAGAAGTAGAAGCTGACTATGAAGCCCCAATTGCCCGTGTGAGGTCAACCAGTTGTTGCAGCGTCAGTGTTTCAGCCCTGGCCCCCGGGTCGATACCGGCGTCAATCATCGTGGTTTCGCTAGTGATTTGCTTGAGGTTATTTCTTAAGGTCTTGCGCCGCTGGGCGAATGCAGCGGTCACTACCTTCCGCAACGCATGTTCATCACACTGCCAGGGGTTAGTTGTGTAGGGTACAAGCTTCACCACCGCTGATTGCACCTTCGGCGGTGGATAGAAGGCTTCTGGTGGCACCACAAACAGCTGTTCAACCTGACAGTGGTACTGGGCCATGATGCCCAGCTTGCCCCAGTGTTTGTTACCGGGTTGTGCTGCGAGGCGCTGCACTACCTCCAACTGCAGCATGAAGTGCATATCCTGAATGAAGCCAGCCGATTCCAGCAACTTGAATATCAATGGTGTCGAAATGTTGTAGGGCAGATTGCCAACGATACGAAGTGGCACACCTGCCGAGGCCAGCTGGGCAAAGTCAAACTCAAGTGCATCTGCCCCATGGAGTGTAAAAGTAGGATAAATGCTGAAGGCGGCGAGTAGCCCGGCGTGCAAATCCCGATCGAGCTCCACCACGTCCAATCGACAGTCAGCGCGCACCAGAGCCTCGGTTAGGGCGCCCTGCCCGGGGCCGATCTCGACGAGGTGCTCACCGCTTGCCGGCGAGATAGCCGAGGCAATACTGTTGATCACTCCCGCGTCTTGCAAGAAGTTTTGACCAAACCGTTTGCGGGGTATGTGTTTATCCACGGTCTATCACCGGCGCAGTATGTCCCGATTATCCAGATACCAGCGGCAAGCGTTCCCCACGTTATCTGACCGCAGCGCGCATGGCTTCCCACGCACGCAACCCCTTTGAAAAACCCTCTGCCATTTTCTTGAAGGTCTCCACTGGTGGCGTTTCGTCTGCAGATTCCAGACTCGCTGAGGAGTGCACTTTGCCAAGCGCCTCCTGTACCTCTTTCACGCCGCGTTCAAGGTAAGCCTGCCAAGTATTCGAGGGCAACTCTCTGGCTTGTTCGAGTTGGCCACCCAGGAAGGTCAGATACTGGGCGTGGCTTTGCCCCAAAGCTGCCCGGTAGTCTAGCTCTAACTCGGTAGGCTCCCTCTCGGCAAAGCGCTGTGCTTCGTCCGCCAGGCGTCGCAATTTCTGCTGAGGGTTGGCGGTGTCCTTGTAGTCCACAATGCTGTTGAGGTGCGAGGCGAACAGGTTGATACCTCCTTTGCCGGCAATTGGCTCACGCATACTGGGGCGTTTACGCCCGCCAACCGGCAGGTGTGGCACGCCCCAGGGGTACTCCAGGGTGGTGGCATCGTGATGCATGTACTCCACCATCGCTCCGAACAACAAATCCTCTGCTCGAAATGCCGGGAAGTAGGGCGGTAGTAGCTCTGAGTTATCCAGGCCGGTCATCTGTGACATGAATGCTTGCTTGACAATGCTGGGTGTGACATTGCCTAGCCAGATCATGCCTTCCTCAACTGCGGCGGTTATTCCGTGTGGCGCTGTAAGTAGCCTTGCAACTGAATCGGGCCTCAGGTTCAGCACCCAGTGTGCGCTGCCCGTTCCCGTGTCACCCCAAGAGCCGCACTGGGTAATGATGACCTTGCCATTGGGGCGCAAGACATTCGCCATGGTCGCATTTGCGCCAAGCAGTTCCTTGGCTTCCAGTGGGCCACCATAGAGTTGCTGGATGGCAGTGCCCAGGGATTGTCCCAGTACGCTGGCGTGTCCAGTTAACGCATCAAAGGGCGCCGGCTCCATCGAGCGCTGCATTTCGGCGTCATTCTGGAAGAACACGGCCTCTCGGGTGCCACTGCCAAAGGCCATTCCCGTATCGCGCATGGGCGGCAATACAGCCTCACAAATAATGTCATCGTCCATCACGATGGCGCGGTAACCCACGCTGAGCAGTAGCGCCAGGGTGCGAGAGCGGCCATACGTTTTATAGCCCTGCCAGCGGGCGGGGTCTATCAGAAAGCGTATGCCATCTTCATGCTCGGGCAGTTCGCTGCACAGTTTTTCCAGCAGCGCTGTCTGCTCTTCGGCCCCGAAGTACTGCATGTCCTTGGCGCTGCGAATGTTAAAGCCGTGCACCAGATCGCGGTTTTTCGCCTGATTGTCTGCTGAACGCGAATCGTCGACCAAGTAGAGCGATTCGTGCTGGCTGAGGTTGCCTGCGCGCAGCATGGATTCCAGCAAGCGCTCCACTGCTTCAGGGCGATCACAGGTAATCACGAAGGCCCGGGTCGGTGCCAATTCCAGCGGTTGCGGCTGATTGAGTCGCTTACATACGCTATCCGCGTGTAGCAGCATTCCCAGGTCATCCAATTGCTTGAGCGTTGAGCGTGCCAGTTCCAGGTTGCCTTGAAGCTCAGGCCGGGTATCGGCCAGCATCTGCGCGTGCTCATCCGCCGTTTTAAACAGGCCACAGTAAGTCAGCGCGTCCACGAGGTTTGGGTTCAACAACTGCTGGTTACCGTTCTGGCGATTGATCACCAACGCCATCTGCTCATTGACTCGAATGAGATCGCAATCGGTGAATGCCACGGGCACAGGTGCCGGTGCATCGGTCGCCGGTTTTGGGTCGTTGTTGAGGCTATAGGAGATGTTTACGCCGTCGGTCATTAACAGTGTCTCGCAGAATGGCAGATGCAGTGTAAGAGGGTGGATAGGTGCTGTAAACGCGGCTTTGTTAGCGCTCGGGCTCTCTTAGCCGCCTTGACATGAGATGTGCATGGCGAGAGTTATTGCCGCCTGTAAGCTTTCGGATTTCGCTTCTCCCGTGCCCGCTAGCGAAAGCGCAGTGCCGTGGTCTACCGAGGTGCGAACGATGGGCAGCCCCAAAGTGACATTCACTGCTTCACCAAAGCCGGCGAACTTGAGAACCGGCAGGCCCTGGTCGTGGTACATGGCCAGATAGGCATCCGTCTCAGCGCGTATCTCCGCATTAAACGCGGTATCAGCGGGCAGCGGGCCATTGAGGTACATACCCTCTTTTCGTAGCGCATCCAGTACTGGGATGATGACATCTATCTCTTCTCTCCCCAGGTGACCACCTTCGCCGGCGTGGGGGTTTAGCCCGAGCACGCTGATGCGGGGTGATGCTATCCCGAATTTTCCCTGCAAGTCGCTGTGCAATATGCGGATAACGGATTCCAACAGCGCCGGTGTGATTGCGCGGGACACCTCCTGCAACGGCAGGTGGGTAGTTGCCAACGCAACTCGTAGGTTGCCTGAGGCGAGAAGCATCACCACTTGCTCGGTGTTGGTGGCCTGCGCCAAAAACTCGGTATGGCCAGAGAAGGGAATGCCGCCGTCATTAATGACCGACTTTTGCACCGGCGCTGTCACCATGCCCTGAAACTCACCGGATTGGCAGCCGTCCACGGCCCGTTGAAGCGTGTCCACAACATAAGCGGCATTGCTGGGATCGAGCACCCCTAATTCGGCGTGTGCATTCAGCTGAACAGCCGCAACGGGCAGAGTGCCGGGGGTGTGTTTTTTGATGGGTCGACTAGCGTCGTAATTGGCAATGGATACCGGTATGCCCAGCTGCGCGGCCCTTTCTTCAAGTAGCGTCGGGTCGGCAATGGCGACTAACTCTGCCGGCCAGTGGTGCTGCGCAATGGCCAACACGATATCTGGCCCGATGCCTGCCGGCTCTCCCACGGTAATGGCGATGCGCGGCAGGCTCATGGTGTTGGTTTACTTGATGTCGACGAAGGCTTCTGCGCGAATTTTACGCAGCCAGGCATCCAGCTCTTCCTGGTACTTGCGGCCGTGCAGAAACTCACGAATGCGCGCTCGCTTGGACAGCTCGGTCATATCCTCATCGCGACGGTCTAGCACCTCAATGATGTGCCAGCCGAATTGGCTGCGCACCGGGTCAGAAATCTGCCCGATCTCGGTGGAATCCATGGTGTTTTCAAACTCCGGCACCATTTGGCCAGGGTTGGTCCAGCCCAGGTCGCCCCCCTCAGATGCGGAGCCGATGTCGTCCGAGTAGGTCTTGGCGAGTTCGGCGAAGTCTTCACCGTCCAGCGCGCGCTGCTTCAACTCTACAGCTAACTCTCTGGCCTGTTCGTCCGTCTGAATCTCTGAGGTTTGCAAGAGGATGTGCCGCGCCTTGGTCTGTTTCACCATCTGTTCGCCGCCGCGTGTGCCGGCCATTAACACCAGGTGAAAACCGCTGGCACTTTGCACCTTGCCGACTTCGCCGCGTTCCAACGTGGGCGCGATCTCAGTGAACATGCTGGGCAAGTCGTCCAGTTTGCGCCATCCCAGGTCACCCCCGCCGAGCGTATAGGGGTCGGTGCGGCTCACAGCCGCTTCATAATCACCGCCTGCTCGAACCTCTGCCAACAGCTTGTCGATATACGCTTCCTTGGCTGCGACGCTGGCTGCGTCTTCACCGGGGGATACAGGCAGCAGTGCCTGCAGGATGCGATACTCGGGCTGGATCATCTTCTGGCCTTCTTCAGTGGCCATGAAGTTATCGATCTCCTGATCCGAAATTTCCACTTCGCGGTTAACGTTGCCTTGTTGTACCCGCTGTACCACGAGTTCGCGCCGGATTTGCTCGCGCATAGCCGGGTAGGAGCGTCCTTCGCCTTCCAATGCCACCTTGAACTGATCCAGCGACATGCGGTTCTGTGAGGCAATCCGGCCCATTGCGGCATCAAGTTGGGCGTCGGGTATGCGAACGCCCACACGATTGCCCATTTGCATCTGAATACTTTCCAAAATCAGCCGATCCAGTGTGTCGCGAATGAGCTGGTCCTCGGCGGGTAGCTCCATGCCCCGGGCCTGCATGCCCTCGGTCACGATGGCCAGCCGTTCACGCAGCTCACTGGCCATGATCACATCGTCATCAACAATAGCCACCACCTGGTCCAGCATTTCAGTGGCTGCCAGCGCGCTCTGTGCGCCAGCCATCAGCCCAAACGACAGCGCCGCGCCCTGCAGCAGTGCTTTAAATTTCACGTTCTTCAAACCCTCGAATCAAATCGCCCAGCAGATTCTCTACGCGATTTCCAAAGCCGCCCATGCCCTTAAGTACGATCTGGAACTGGGTGGAATGTTCCCGTTCCAATTCGGGATCGGTGAAATCGGGAATCTGGCCGGGGATAGTGTCGAAATAGCGTAGATGCAGCAGCCGGAACTTCCAGCAGCAGCTATCGTACTCGATACCCACCATGTCTTCCACGCTGTCCTGCGCCTCTATGCTGTAGGTCCAGGAGACGAAAAAGCTCCAATTGCGGCCCATAGGTATGTAAGCGGACAGGTTGGCCTGCTCAGTGGTGCTCGCCAGCGAGGTCACGGTAATGGGGCGTCGGTAGGAGTAGCCCACGTTGTACACCGCGCCATTGCCGGGCTTGTAATTGACATTGAAGTTGCCCGCGTTCGTGTCGCCTGAGTAGGGGTCGTACTGGAGGTTGCTGCGCAGGGACAAGCGGTCATTGGGGTTCCAAACCAGCTCGCCTGCTAATTCCGAGCCCGATTGTTCCAGCGGTGGTGCCACCGGGTTCAGGCGCACCTCCCGGTCTTGGAAATAGAAGATCTGGCCCACCGAGGCACTGAACTGCTCTCGACCTGTGTCTTCGGAGATGAATCGGGTTGTCAGGCCCAGCGACAGTTGATTGGCATCATCCAGGCGGTCGCGCCCTGAAAAACGCGTTTCCCGGAACAGCTGATTGTAGCTGAAGGTGAGCTCTGCGCTGTCAAAGTCCGGTTGATCGGTTTGGTCATCAAACTCGCTATACAGGTAGTAGAGGCGGGGTTCCAGCGTTTGCAGCATGCCCTTACCGGCGATGCTGGTAGAGCGCTCAAAAAATAGGCCGCCATCCAGATTCACCAGCGCAGACCCGGCAGAGGGGGTTTCCTCCGTGACCCGGCCCAGAGGGTCAAGGTCGTATTCCAACTGGCGGTACTTGGCCGTGGGCCGCAGGAAACCGAATTGCCAGAGCATGGGATAAGTCACGCCGGCCTCGGCATACACCCGTTGGCCAGTCACGCGATCCTCATCGGTATCGAAATTGGAATATTGCACCAGCGCGATGGGGTCGAACTCAAAGGGCGTGCGATCACCGCGATACTGGGCCGTTAGCTGAGGCAGTTTTTTGTAGTCGTTGTTGATGTCGTCAGCCAGAGACTGGAACTGCTGCACGTCCAGGTCCACCAGCCACTGGTCGCCCAGATAGTCCACCGATCCCAGCTGTAACAGCGCCGTTTCGCGGCGGTTGTTAATACTGGCGGTATTCAGGTCTTTCACATAGTTGGCGTCAGAGGCCTTGCTGTAGTTCACCTGGGTGCGCCAGCGCTGGGAGAACAGCCCGTTGTGATTGACCCGTGCTAACCATCGATCGGGATTGCGGTCCTCGGGTACCTCACGGGCATATCGCTCATCATCGGCCAGATAGGCGCCGCCTGCCTGCCAGAACCCGATACGCTTATCCATGTACCGGCCGTCAAACTCGTGGTTGGTGCCGCGCTCATCAATATATCGCGGGGTATAGAGCAGGTCGTAGTTGGGCGCCAGATTGAGGTAAACCGGCGCCGAGACGTCCAGGCCGCCGCGGGTGTCACTGCCAATGTCGGGGAACAGCAAGCCAGTTCTGCGCCTGTCATCCAATGGGAACCGCAGCCAGGGGAAGTAAAACACCGGCACACCCCCCACATCGAACTTGGCGCCTTTTGCTGTGCCGATGCCTTCTTCGGGGTCCAGTTCCATGGAGTCGGCGCGCAGCACCCAATCTGCATCTTCAGGTGCGCAATAAGACACGGTGCCATTTTCTACGAAGACCAGGCCTTCTTCGCTGCGCGCAAGGCCGGTAGCCGTGCCCCTGAGGTGAAGGTCGTGCAACACAAACTGGCTGTTGTCGATAATGGCTTCGCCGGTTTTCGGGCGAATTTCTGCCCGCTCGCCTAGCATAACTACGCCAGGTTCCCGCACTTCAATATTGCCTTCGAGTACCGCGGTGCGTTCTACCCGATCGATGATTGCCCGATCGCTGGACAGTTGGCGGTAGCCCTGTGTAACCCGCACCCCGCCCTCGAGAAATACCTGGTTGCCGCGCATCTCGGAACTTCGTGCACTGGCCTCAATATCGGCAAGGTCAGGCTCTGGCCCGTTCTTCTGGTCGGCCAGCGGATCGATGTAGCGGCCATCGCAGTTTTCACAGCGCCTGTCCCGCAGCTCCTCAGGCACCTGACGCAGCTTCACCCAGTCCAGCTTGGCCGGCTCAATCACGATTTCGCGTATCTCGTCTTCCTCCGCCCACGCATGGGTAGCGCCACACAGCGCAATGGAGAGTGCGAGCGGCTTGATAGAGGAGACTAGTCTGCGATGGTTGGCGGGTGCCGGGCTCATGTGCTGATTGTTATGTCGGCGTAAGGTCGAATGATAATGCATCGCCGTGTGATTGCGGTGGAAAAATTGGCAGAATTTGCGATGCTCCTGTGGTGCCCGCGCAGGGTATCTGTAGACTGCGCGAATGTTGTCGTAATCGGAAAGCCTTCAGGTGACAGACCGCGATCTACAAACAATGGTCAACTGGGCTGCTACAGAGCTACATCTGCCAGTCAGCGAGTTTACTGTCGCGCCTCTCACCGGTGATGCCAGCGCCCGGCGCTACTTTCGGTTAGCTCATTCTGATTCCTCGTGGATGCTCGCAGATTCACCCCCTGAGTCTCAAAAGAATGCCGAGTTTCTGGCAATACGCGATGCGCTGGCGTGTGCCGGTGCGCGGGTGCCGAATTTGCTGGCCGCGGACGCGGGGAAGGGGTGGCTGCTGCTGGAAGACCTGGGCGACGAGCTCCTGCTACCCACGCTGAGCAAAGAAACAGTTGATGATGCTTACTCCGATGCGATTGCGCTTCTGAGTCTGTGCCAGCGGGTGGCGCCGGCTGAACTGGCACTACCTGCCTATGATGAGAGCTTGCTCACTGAGGAATTGAGCCGGTTCGACGAGTGGTTTGTGGCCGCACTGCTTAAGTCTAATGCGTCGGCCGCCGGTCATTCGGCGATGGGTGGCTTGTGGCATTGCTTAGTTGAGAGCGCCCTTGAGCAGCCTAGTATCTTTGTCCACCGCGACTTTCACAGCCGTAACTTAATGCGCCTGTCTGACTCTTTGCTGGCGGTTATTGATTTTCAGGATGCGGTGTATGGCCCCATCACCTACGACACAGTGTCCCTGTACAAGGACTGCTATATCCGTTGGCCGCGCGAAGCTGTGCTGGCATGGGTGAAGCGAGATCACGCTCGCTTAACGGGACAAGCCGCTCTCAGTTGTGATTTGGATACCTTTATACGCTGGTTCGATTGGATGGGCCTGCAGCGCCATATCAAGGTGCTTGGCACCTTCGCGCGGCTGTACCTGCGAGATGGCAAGGATGCTTATCTTAACGATCTGCCGCTGGTGGTTACCTACGTCAGGGAGACGCTGGCGATGTATGCGCCAACACATCCCGAGTTTGCGGCCTTCTCCAGTTGGTTCGAGGCGGAGCTTTTGTCAGTGATTCAGCAGCAAGCCTGGTATCGGGGCTGATCATGGAGCGCGCACTGTGAAAGTCATGATTCTCGCTGCTGGGAAAGGTGAGCGGATGCGTCCGCTCACCGACAAAACACCAAAGCCACTGTTGCGGGTGGGCGGTATGCCGTTGATTGAGCACCATATCCGGGCGCTTGCCGCTGCGGGTTTTGGCGAGATCGTGATCAATGTGGCTTATTTGGGCGAGCAGATTGTGGCGTTCTGCGGCGATGGCGCGCGCTGGGGTGTGTCGATTCAGTTTTCCCGCGAGGATGAGCCGCTGGAAACTGCCGGGGGCATTATCAAAGCGCTGCCGCTGTTGGGCGAGCAGCCCTTCGCGCTCGTGAATGGAGACGTGTACACGGACTACCCGCTAGCGCAGCTACGCCGGGTTCTCCCAGCCACCGCCGGTGCGCACCTGGTGCTGGTGGATAACCCGGAGCAGCACCCTATGGGAGATTTTTGCCTGGCCCTTGAACCAATTGGTCGTCCATCGATTGCGGATGAAGTCCCAACCTCTGGCCATGCAGTGGTGGAACGGGCAGCCGACGAGATTGGTCTCACTTATTCAGGGCTGGGCGTCTACTCGCCCGGTCTGTTTGACGGCTGTGAACCGGGGAAGCGCCCTTTGCGGCCGTTGCTCTCTCGCGCTATCAGTGACGGGCGACTGACGGGTGAGCATTTTTTGGGTACCTGGGTCGATGTGGGAACGCCCCAGAGATTGGCGGAATTGGATGCGCGACTTGGTAGCCGCGCAGAAGACTAGGCACTTATTACCGGGGCTCGGCAGGATTGCGAGGTGAGTGCGTGGTTTCGCGCTGCGGGGTAAAATGTCACCAACGAATCGCCTCTACCACAATGCCACAGGAACCTACCCATGGCCGAGTACCTGATCGCCCCCTCCATTCTCTCTGCTGACTTTGCCCGCCTGGGTGAGGAAGTCGACAACGTACTCGCGGCGGGCGCAGATATTGTGCATTTCGATGTGATGGACAATCACTACGTTCCCAACCTGACCATTGGGCCCATGGTCTGTTCTGCGCTCCGCAAACATGGCGTCACGGCCCCGATCGATGTTCACCTGATGGTAGACCCGGTAGATCGGCTGATTGGCGATTTCGCTGAGGCCGGCGCGAGTTTTATTACCTTCCATCCGGACGCTTCTACTCATGTAGACCGTTCACTGCAAATGATCCGTGATGCCGGCTGCAAGTCCGGCCTGGTGTTCAATCCTCACATGAGTCTGGATGCGCTCAAATATGTGATGGACAAGGTCGATATGATTCTGCTGATGTCGGTGAACCCTGGCTTTGGTGGCCAGTCGTTTATTCCGGCAACACTGGATAAATTGCGCGAGGCCCGCGCTTTGATCGATGAATCGGGATTCGATATCCGCTTGGAGATCGATGGCGGTGTTTCACCAAAGAATATTGCTGAAATCGCGGCTGCGGGCGCCGACACCTTCGTAGCCGGGTCAGCCATTTTTAATCAGCCAGACTATGCCGCGGTGATTCAGCAGATGCGGAGTGAGCTGGCGACAGTTGGGTAGCCGTTAGGGGGTCGCTTTCATAAGGGTTTTGTGCCCTCCGTAGGCTGCTTTCACGTGAACGAGGGCTGGACTGTTATTGCGAATCGGGCAATTCGAACACCCTGGCCCTGCCCTGATCCCAGCTTCCAGCTTCGAGAACTCTCAACTCCTTTGCTCCGACCCTTTGTAGGAAGCGAAGGACACTGTTCCCCTCTGATTGCTCTGAATAGGCTGGAATGCCAAGGCTTGCTGCCAGTTCGATAGTCTCTGGTGTGCCCCACCTGTGATCGTACTGGTACAGGCTGACCATAGTCGGTGGACGCCTAAGCTGACCGGTGGTCCAAATGACGAATTTGATCTGTTTCTCCCGCACCAATTGGGCGAGGCCAGTCCCTGTGTGATCGAGGCGGTAGATGGCGTCATCACCGAAGTAGGCATCTGTTTGTAATGCGCGACGACCGGGCGCATAGAAAACGGTAGATGGCACAACAAGGAGACGGTTCTTTTCATTGACCCGATCCTTAAGCGCCGTGTGGATATTGCGCCAGTGATTCCAGTAGGTTTCTGTATCGTAGTTGGCAGAAATGCCGAGTCGATAGATTGAGCGTTTCCAGTTTTCCGGGCTTGGCAGTTCAAATTGCGGAAACTCATGCCCGAAGCGTCGATTCGCTACTTTGAAGTCATGGTATGAGCTGAGGTTACTACCCACTGTTACCAGAGTGACAAGAGCTAGTGTTAAGCCTTGCGTCCAGGGCCTTTGCAGAGCGAGCGCAGGCGCCCAGCACAGCACTGTTAGCCAGAGAGGCACCAGTGGCAGCACATTACGCGGGAAAAGGCTGGCGAATAAAAGAGAGTATAGGGCGATCGCTATAAGTGGCGTACCGATCAGGAAGATGGCGAGGATGCGCTGTTGAAGGTTTAGCCGATCTGATTGAGCTGTCTTGATGACCAGTAAAACGCTCGCAGCCAGAATAAGAACAGCGCTTACCCAGGAAAAGCTCCCCACGAGCGCAACAGTCAGATTACGCCCCATCCTTTCAAGCATCGTAAACAGTATGGTGGGCGCCTCGCCAGCACTGGCCGAAATGTCCGCGACTTCGGCCGAGCCTGCACTTAGCAGCAGGACGACCCCAACCAAGGGCGCCAGTGCTGCCAGCGCAGGCATAAGCAATGACGCCAGCCAGGCTTCTTGCCTGATCCATACACTGTCCAAAAGCAGTGTCAGGCAAAAGGGCGTCGCCAGTAAGATCAATTCTTCATGCGTGAGGGTGGCCAGTAAAATGCCCAGCCCTGCGCCAAAGGCCCATGCACTGCGTGATCTGACGCCATTTCTCTCTATGCTGGCGCACAGACTGATCGCCGCAAGCAAAACGCAGGTGGTTGAAAGCACATGCGGCAGCTCAATGCGGGCCGCCCAAAGCGCCATTGGTGTTGCGGCATAGACAGTCGCTGCTGCGATGGTGACCAGCCAGCGGCGACTACTAAGCCACGCTAATAGGCCAACTAGAACGATATTGAGTGTATCGATGCCGGCATTGGCCCATTTGATGGCGTAGTCAGTGTGGCCGAGCAACTGCAAGGCGGCTGTATTGAACGCCAATAGCACAGGGCGGGACACTTTGACGCTGTCTCCAATAGAAAAAACGAAGTGACCCCGAGACCAGTACTCGGCGAGCGTGTAGTAATAAATGGTGTCATTGCCACCAATGCCGACCTCGGTCAGGCCTACGAACCGCACGAAGCCTCCCACGAATGCAATGGTTGCGAAGCAAAGAAGTGCAAGGCGGGGAGAACCCACAGGTAAGGTGTTGACGCGGGAACCTGAGGACTGAATCACGGTGTAGATTCCATTACGCGATCGGCTGATAGGAGTGAACATCGTATCAGCCGGCCATTGGCCAGTCAGGTGCAATGAGCGGTTTACGCAATGACAAGCCCACTTGGCTCGGGCTTGCCATAACCAGCCTTGGGGTTAGAATGCAGACTCTACAAACGGGAGAGTGCTGTGATCACAGCCCTGTGCACAGGCATCGAAAACTGGTCGATGCGAGAGGTGACTTGTTGGCGATGGTAGCCAAGCCATAGTCACGTCCATTTTTTGCGCACAGTTTCCCGAGGATTCCCCATGACACCCGAGTCATTCGCCGCCCTGGCAGAGCAGGGCTTTAACCGTATTCCGGTCAGCACGGAAGTGGTCGCCGATCTCGAGACACCGATCAGTGCTTACCGCAAACTGGCCGAGGGGCCGTACTCGTTCTTGTTTGAGTCAGTGCAGGGGGGAGAGAAGTGGGGGCGATACTCCATTATCGGGTTGCCCTGCCGCCGCATCCTGAAAGTCTTCGGCAATCGCGTTGAGCATTATGTTGATGGCAACTGTGTGCAGCAGGAAGAGGTCGCTGACCCACTCGCGTATGTAGAGAACTATCAAGCACAGTACCGTGCAGCCGAAGTCGACGATCTGCCCGTGTTCCACGGTGGACTGGTGGGTTACTTTGCCTACGACACCGTGCGCTATGTGGAACCACGGCTTGCGGACAGTGTCCCCAGGGATGAATTGGGTACGCCGGACATTCTGTTGATGCTGGCTGACGAAGTGCTGGTGTTCGATAACCTTGCAGGCACGATCCGCCTGGTGGTCAACGTAGACCCCAGTCAGCCTGAAGCGCTGGCAACCGGTGAGGCGAGGTTGGCATCGCTGGCAGCGCGGCTGCCGCAGCCTATGGAGCCCTTGCCTGCGGTTTCACTGACGGGCGCAGACAGCACTCATCTGGAAGAGCAGGCCGTTTCGCATTTCACCCAGCCCGTGTACGAAGACGCGGTAAACACCGTGAAGGAGTACGTACTTGCCGGTGATGTGATGCAAGTTGTGCCCTCCCAGCGCATGTCAGTGCCATTCACTGCCGCGCCACTCAATTTGTACCGGGCCCTGCGAAACCTGAACCCGTCGCCCTACATGTACTTTCTGGATCTGGAGGATTTTCACATCGTGGGCTCTTCGCCCGAAATTCTCGCCAGACTGGAGAAGGGTGAGGTGACTGTGCGCCCGATTGCGGGCACTCGCCGAAGAGGGCACACGCCTGACGAAGATGATGCCTTGGAAGCTGAATTGTTGGCTGATCCTAAAGAGATCGCAGAGCATCTGATGTTGATCGATCTGGGCCGAAATGATGTTGGCCGGATTGCCAATACCGGTTCGGTTGAGCTCACTGACAAAATGGTGGTCGAGCGGTATTCGCATGTGATGCACATCGTTTCCAATGTGACGGGGCAACTGAAGCCGGGCAAGTCTGCGATTGACGTGCTGCGAGCGACGCTGCCCGCGGGAACGCTGAGTGGAGCCCCCAAAATTCGTGCGATGGAGATCATCGACGAGTTAGAGCCGGTGAAGCGTGGCGTCTACGGGGGTGCCGTTGGCTATATCTCCTGGGCGGGTGACATGGACACGGCGATCGCCATCCGAACGGCCGTCATCAAGGACGGCCAGCTCCATGTTCAGGCGGGGGGTGGTGTAGTGGCCGACTCTGTACCGCGACTGGAGTGGAAAGAGACCAAGAACAAGGCGCGGGCTATGTTTCGCGCCGCCGCCATGGTTACAGAGTTTTAGCCTATTGTTGGTTGCTTCCCGGAAGCATCCGCGTCTTAAGTCTGTGAACAGTCGCCATGACATCTTGCTTGCGCGCAAGCACGGGTTTTTCCACCCAGTGCCAGGACAGCCATGCCAGGGCGAACACGATCGGTGTGGACACCAGGGTGTTCATGTAGGGACCCTCGTGCGGCAAATACATCCTCACCAGCTGTTGCACCGGCCAGGCGTAGATATAAATTCCGTAGGACAAATCCCCCAACCGGCTGTCGAGGTCCATGTGCGGCGTGCGGTATGCCAGGTAAAACAACAGGTAAGTGAATGCCGCGGGGAATACGTACTGGGACCAGGGCGTGCCAAAGCTATAGAAGGTTGCGAACGCAGCGGCCAGCGCCAGCCTGCCGTCGAGAATGATCTTGTCGCGATTCAGATAGAACAGAACGCCCACGGCAAAGAACAATGCGGGCCGTCCAAAGCGTGCATTGAATCCCAGCAGGGGCAGGTCGCTGTAATGGTAGAAGCCCAAAACAATCGCGGCAACCAGCAGCAGGTTGGCCAGCCCCCGGTAGTGCACCAGATGGAGCAGCCCCGCCGCTGCCAGCAACAGGTAACAGCGCACCTCAGCGGTGAGGCTCCAGAGCGAGCCATTGACGCCGGACATCGGCAGTTCCTTGAAAACGCCAGGCAGGTCGAACTGCATCTGGAAAAAGGCCGCGGCATTGTACAGGTAGCTCAGCGTGCGCGGATGTTGCAGGTAAGTGCCGAGGTCCAGGCTTGTCATCAGGGGCCCCAGTACATAAACCATGGCCAGTACGCACAGAATCAGCGCTGGAAAAATCCGGAGCACGCGGGAAATCGTGTAGTCCACCACGCCTCTGCGTATCAGGCTGGCCGCAACCAGGAAGCCGCTGATCGCAAAAAAGCCATTAACCGCCAGTTCGCCAATCCATATAGAGCCCTGGAAAATCTGGTTCAGCGGATCTCGTACTCCGGGCGCACGCACAATAGGAAAGCTGTGGCCGTAAAGCACCAGCCAAGCCAGTGTCATTCGAAGAACGGTGAAATTGTTTTCTCGGTTGCCGTCGAAATCTATGAGCGCGCGGCCCTGGGCCTGCGGTGTAGTGGGCATGAGCGTACTGCCGTGTCCTTGTCTTTTAACGTTCTAGGGAGGGATTCATGCGGCAATCGCGGTACAATCCCTGCCCGCGCCTGACCTCAGGGATGCCACTTTAACATGCTGTTAATGATCGACAATTACGACTCTTTTACCTACAACGTGGTGCAGTACCTCGGGGAGTTGGGTGCCGATGTGAAGGTGGTGCGCAATGACGAAGTCAGTGTTGCGGACATCGCCGCACTGGCGCCTGAGAAGATCGTTGTATCGCCCGGCCCCTGCACGCCTAATGAGGCTGGCATTTCCATGGCTGTTATCGAAGCCTACGCAGGCAAATTACCCCTGTTGGGTATCTGCCTGGGGCATCAGAGTATTGGCCAGGTCTTCGGGGGTGAAGTGGTCCGCGCCCGGCAGGTGATGCACGGCAAGACCTCACCCATACATCATTGTGGTGAGGGCGTTTTTGCGGGGCTGAGCCAGCCGTTTGAAGCAACCCGTTATCACAGTTTGGTCGTAGAAAAGGCATCGCTGCCTGACTGTCTTGAAATCACAGCCTGGACAGAA
>SPKZ01003525.1_pt1 | contig 16426 bp, 16 predicted proteins | sample 2456571 | NCBI WGS metagenome assembly SPKZ01 (sample SAMN11192286, study PRJNA482655) | marine metagenome | biome: ENVO:00000447; feature: ENVO:00000244|ENVO:00000211|ENVO:00000569|ENVO:00002023; material: ENVO:00002151; isolation source: ocean water from marine abyssalpelagic zone ...
CAGCGTTCATTGAATACAGCACTGGGTCTCTAATGACCTTTAATGCTCAGACCACTGATCACACATTTGCTTGCCCTCGTACTTGGGAATTCACCAATCGTTTATTAGGTGTAGAGCAAAATGTAACATCAGCTAACTTATCGCTGTTTGCAGGTACCATTGGTCCGGGAACGGCCATGAAGTTTAAAATCTTCTGTGACATTTTCCAAAGTCTTCCTACAATTCAGGAAATCTTGGCTAATCCGCAAAGCTTTAAAATCCCTGATGACAAGATGACTCAGTATGCAATCACTGGTGCCATTGGTTCAAATATGGATGACACCAACTTGGATAAACTTATGGTAGCGCTTAAGCGTATGCCTATTGAGTTTCAAGTTATCGGTTTACGTGATGCTTGCGTCCGTAATCCAGCACTGGTTAAACAGAAGGTTGTATCCAACTGGGTATCCTCTTTCGGTAATGCAATGTACCGTTAATCAATACAGTGAATAGGGTACTTACGTACCCTTTTTTTATTCCAGAGTAAGGAATCTTAACTATGCAAGTATCTGACGAAACAATCCTAAAATTCGATAAAGCTAAGATCGCCATGTTATCTAAAGGTAACAATGCATTCTTCGCTACAATGCTGTTCTCCATGAAACATGAGTGGACAGAAGAAATTCAACATATGGACACCAATGGTGACCGTATTCGTATCAACCCAGAATACTTCAATCAGCTGACTCCAAAAGCTGCTATGACTCTTCTGGCTAAGCTTACCCTCCATGTGGCTCTGTATCACGTTGTAAGGCGTGGTAATCGTGACCCTAAGAAGTGGCAATTGGCTGCTGATTACACTGTCACACCCTTGTTAGAAGAGGCTGGGTATGAGCTACCAGAAGAGTGGTCTCATGACCGTGCATACAGCGATATGTCTGTTGAAGAGATATATGAGCTTATTGAAGATCAAGAGCCTCCAGAAGATCAGCAACAGAATATCGATCCTGAAGCACCAGAAGGTGATGGTAAGGGCGATCCTGAAGGTGATGGCAATGGTGGTAAGTCTGATCAACAGCGCGAGCAAGAGATCACTGAGAAGAACATCGAAGCTTCTACTCAATCCAAGATGCGTGGTGAGAAGCCCGGTAGTGTACCCGGTGATATAAACCGTGACCTAGACAAGCTATTGAATCCTCAGCTACCTTGGGACCAATTGCTTAATAAGTATCTCAACGAAATGGATAAGACAGATTACACATTTGCCAAACCCAATCGTAGATTCCTCCATGAAGGGATATACCTCCCTAGCCTCCATGGACAAGCTCTAGACCACCTTGCAGTAGTTTATGATGTCTCTGGTTCAGTATCTCAGGAAGACCTCACAGCGTACTACACTGAGACTCATAAGATTAAAGAGACTTATAATCCTAAGCTTATGACGATGATTGCTTTTGATACTCAGATTCAGCAGATTCATGAGGTAACTCAGGATCAAGATGTGCAATCTATCAAATTCACTGGTGGTGGTGGTACAGACATTCGTCCTATCTTTGAGCATTTCAGTAAGCCGGGTAACAAGCCCAATGCACTGATTATATTCTCTGATTTGTATTGTCACATTCCTGAAGAAGATCCGGGATTTGATGTCATATGGATCTGTGTGAATGGTTCTCCTGATCAGACTGTGCCGTACGGTAAATTGATTATGTACGATTCAAGTAAAAACTAACCATCCCACCGATGTAATTATATTTAATAATAATTTAGGAGCCTCGCTTAGACACGCACAGCAAGCTGTGCCTATCTCAGCTATGTTCCTAAATCATAATTAAATGTAATTACAATGGCGCGATTAGAGGAGGAAGAGGAGATGAGTGATTCAGTGTTTCTAGGAATACTACTGTTTTTCCTTGGTTCAGTAATTTTTTGTTTAATACAAGAACACTGGCGTACCTTCTGGTCACTGGTTGTTCTTTACGAGCTCATAGCCAATTATGAGTATTTACGTGATGTGGTTATTAATTTCTTAACTTAGAGGTTCCCATGGTACTTGATGAACAGAAAGCTCTCAATACAGAGCTATCAAGAATTATCCAAATTTTTAAAAGTAGCGAGTGTGAGTTACGTCCTCACTTTATCCTTACTGGTCCAAGTGGTACCGGTAAATCTCATATTATTAAAGCGTTAGCTGCTGAGCATAAAGTTGGTTACATTGAAATCAATGCCGCACAGCTAACCAAAGAAGGGACTGCTGGTAACAGCCTAAGCAAAGCATTAGGTGCACTTGGTAATTTCCAAGGTAAGCCTACTATTTGTTTTGTTGATGAGTTTGATAAGTTATTTATCTCTGGCAACAGCAATGACTCATTGGCTCATGAAACAACCAATGGTGTACAGAACGAGTTCCTTACAGTCCTTGAATCTGACAACACCAGTGTGTTTGGTGAGTATGGTAAATACGTAGAGATTAGTGTAGATAATGTCTTATTCATATTTGCTGGTGCATTTAATGGTGAGGAAGATATTGATCTAGATCGCTTACGAGAGATCGGGATTAAAACTGAGTTCTTAGGTCGTGTTGGTTTGGTGTTCAATACTCAACCCCTTTCTCTGAAGTCACTGTTGCATGTTCTAGACAACTCAGATGTACTGGCTAAGTACACTAAGCTGTTTAACGTTACTAAGGATAAGCCAGTAAAAACTATTGGTGACTTCATACGTGACAACTATGAACAGAATACCTTAGGGGTACGAATGGTGAATACATTGATCCATCGGTATTTCATCAAGGGTGGCAAGTTGGTTAGTAAAGAAGCCAAGAAAGCTACATTCCAAAAGCAACTAGCTCTGTAGGAGTTCCCATGAAAAAGAGCGTAACAAGTAGAGGTTTCAATCTAGGGGAGTTTATAGACGTTTACGGAAATAACTGCTCTATACAAAATAGCAGTAGTGCTATGGAAAAACGCATATGGTTAGGGGTAAATGATCCAAATCCCTAAATCATGGCAAGCCAAGCTAAAACCCATGGTGTTGCAACAGTTGAAACAACTGGGCATATACCGTATCCAATTCATCAAGATGTACATTTTACAACTCGTATGCACCTGAACCAAGAACAAGCAGCTACATTGATAGTTGATCTTCAAAGGTTTGTGAATACTGGTTCAATCTAATTTATTAACTTAACAGGCATAAAAATGAAAATTGAAAAAATAGTAGGAATAGCAATAGCAGTCGTTCTAGGTTTTATCCTAGTACTTAACCTATTCACGGTAGTTGGTGCAGGTACGACTAAGGTGGCATCCACATTTGGTACGGTGAACCAAACACCATTAACTGAGGGCTTGCACTTTCCAGTTAACCCTTTCGCGTCTTTTGATGTTATGGATACACGTAACAACAAGTATGAAGTTGAAGCACTGTCTATCCCGACTCAAGACAGATTCAATTCTACTGGTAACGTTACAATTCTGTATCGGATAGATTGGAAGAAGACACCATACATCAAACAGAACTACGGTACAGTTAATGAGTATATATCCAAAACTCTTAGACAGTACCTACGATCTATTATCCGTGATGAAGGCAGAAAGATTGCTGACAGCAGAGGTTTAGCTGTATCTGCAAACATAGTTACTATGCAGTTCAATCTGAAAAACAGATTAGTAGAAGCTATGGCTGATACAGGTATTACTATTCAGCAGGCATTAATTCAAGACATTGAATTTGATCCTCGCATAGCTAAGCAGATTCTGGATACTCAGAAACGTATTCAAGCAGAAGAGTCTAAAAAGTCTGAAGAACGTATTGCAACTACTGATGCTAAAATTGCTAAGCAAAAAGCTATTGGTGCAGCACATACTGTAACTGAAAAAGCTACTGCAGACGCCTTTCGCATAAATGCTATATCAACAGCTGAAAAAGATGCAGTTATTGCAGTTGCTACTGGTGAAGCAGAAGGTATTAAGTTAATAGCTAAAGCTAACCGTGAGTTAACTGGTTCCTTAACCGAAGCAATTTTAGAGAAGCAGCGTTTAGACAACGAAGCTATTCTGTACTCCAAGTCTGTAGGTAATGTACCTAGCACTATTATCGGTGATACCGATCTCAGAGCAATTGGTGTACCTTTCGCTATATCCAATTAATAACCATTTAAAAAGCCCTCTCCAGTAGAGGGTTTTTTTATTCCAGAGTAAACCAGATTATGACCAATCCACATAAGCTAGTAGAAGAAGGTGGCATCTACATTGAGTGTACTGAGTGTAAACAGACTGTTGCTATCGAGAAGGATGACCTGTCCGATTACATCCGTGGGGAAATGGCAATAGAAGCTCCGCTTCCTTGCACACTATCTTTTAATAAATGCACTGAGCATATAGAACTGGAAATTGAATTTCCCAAGGAGTAAGTATGGCGCTAAACAAAGGCCAAGAGGCAGCAGCAATTGCATTCAAAGGTTTTATCGCAGACCCGAACCAAAATGAACTAATACTAACTGGAGGTCCCGGTTATGGTAAGAGCTTCCTAGTTAAACAGTTACTAGAAGATCTGCCGGCTGACTTACAGGTATTCAATCTACTAGAGTTAGAGACCATATCTTCAGTGCATGTTACTGCTACAACTAACAAGGCTGCAGCTATCATCAGTAATTTTACAAATGTAGAAGGAGGTACTGTACATAAGCTATTTGGCTTTAGAGTATGGACCAACTACTCCACTGGTAAAATTGTAGTATCAGCTAATGCTAACTCCCTGAAGATTTGTAATTCTTTAATAGTTATTGATGAAGCAGGGTTTGTAGGACGTAAGCTGTTAGAGCTCATACTCAGTCACGTAGAGAATTGTAAGATTCTGTGGGTGTGTGATAAGTGGCAGCTTGGACCAGTAGGTGAGGGGGTATCAGAAGTCTTCAATAGAGGAATCCCTACAGTCACTCTGACAGAGCCTATACGGTTCACAGGAGCGATAGGGGAACTATGTACTCAGACAGAGAGAATCGTCCGTACAGGGCAGTTTGAGACCCTTGAGATCGATGGTATCAACATACAGCAGTTAGACACTGTTGAGATGATTGCCAAGCTCAAAGAGTATTATCCTCTTGGTTCACCTAAGGATTCTGCAAAGGTTATGACCTACACCAATGGCAGTGTAATTGAGTACAATTCTCTTATTAGAGAGTTCCAAGGAATCACTCAACAAGCTTGGCAAATGGGGGAAGAGGTGCTAATCAATAACAGGTATGTAGGTACCATCAAGCTTAAGCCAGACACCATTGGGACTATCAGTGGTATCTCACCTGTCTATACGAAACATAATATTGACTACCGAACTATTAGGTTAGACAAAATTGGTTACATAGACGTCCCTGTGGATGCTGTTGCCTTTAATGCAGTAATGAAGAAAGCTGCAAAAATTAAAGACTGGAAGACCTTTTATATCCTGTCTGAAAACTTTGCTGATCTTAGATCCACTCATGCTTGTACAGTACATAAGAGCCAAGGAAGTACCTATGAAACTGTGTTCATTGACCTAGAAGGTATAGGTGAGTGTCCAGATCCAGAGGTAGCTTCAAGATTAATTCATACAGCTTGTTCTCGTGCATCTAAGAGAATATTCATGTACGGTGATCTTCCTAAACATTATGGAGGTGCAGTATGCTTAAAGTAGGAATGGGTGGAAGATTCAAATGTATGGAAGCTCACGCTGTAGAAATGAAGATTAGTGTGAAAGGTAAACGGGACTTAGAAGAGAAGCAGTTAATGCACGCTATAGGTAGATACCTGTGTGACTGTGATACTTATGAGGCCATATACAAATCAACTCCTGATATGTTGAGAAGTAGTTTGCCCTTTGATACTCATGAATTTAACAGTGTTTATGTACCTGCAAGAAATGACGACACGTTGATGGATTTGCTAGTCCGTCAAAAAACTAAGTTACTTCTACTTGGAGGGTAAGTTGAATGCATCATCTTATTTTTGATCAATCTGATGAATACTCAATAGCAATACTTACCAAGAAGGAGAGTCTTAGAAAACAAGAGATGGAAATGTACTACGTAGATCCTTTGAACCAAAAAGGAATAGGTAGGGATGACATCATTGGATTTAGTCTGGAATATAATCCTAAGGGTAAGGCCCCTATGAAGATTATTACTGCTTACCTTGATAAGTTACTACCTGCCTTGAATGGCTTAGGTGTACACACATTAATGGTAGCTGATTCCAACTATTTCAAGAAACTAACTGGAGTTCGTAAATCAGATCCTCACCATGGGTATATCCTATCCTGTGTGATTAAAGGATTTGAACACATGTCAGTTGTCTTAAGCATTAACCATTCAGCTCTGTTCTACAATCCAAACTTAAAGACCAAACTGGCTATGAGTGTAGAGACTGTAGCTAACCATGTATTAGGTACCCATAAAAATCTAGGTACTGGGATAATTCATTCTGCTGCTTACCCAGATACTCTTGCCAGTATCCGTCAGGCACTCTCTGACCTACACCAGTACCCTCAACTAACCTGTGACATAGAAGCGTTCAGCTTAAAGCATTATGACGCAGGGATAGGCACTATAGCCTTTGCTTGGGATGAACATAATGGTGTGGCTTTCTCTGTGGATTATAGGAAGACGGTAGCAGATACCTCATTAGGATTTAACTGCCCCAATAGAGAGATCAAAGATCTTCTTAGGGAGTTCTTCTTATCCTATAAAGGTGAGCTCATATTTCACAATGCTAACTATGATGTGAAGGTTCTAATCTATAACCTGTTCATGCATAGCTTATTGGATCAATGGGGAATCTTAGAAGGTTTAAGAGTATTCAATAATATTGAGTGCACTAAGGTAGTTACTTACCTAGCTACCAATAACTGTGCCGGCAACAAGCTCAGTCTTAAAGAGCAGGCTCATGAGTTTGCTGGTAACTACGCTCAAGATGATATCCATGACATTAGGAAAATAGAGGAGAGTGATCTACTTAAGTACAACCTAATTGACTGCCTCTCTACTTGGTATGTGTATAAAAAGCATAGACCAAAGATGATTAAGGATAACCAGTTACATGTGCATGATGATCTGTTCATACCCTCCATGAAGGACATTGTTCAAATGGAGCTAACGGGTATGCCAATGAAGATGAGTAAGGTTAAAGAAGCTGAGCTCATAATGATTGCTGACAGAGATCAACATATATCTGCTATTGAAGCTAATCCATTAGTAGCTGAATTTGGCAGGTATAAGAGAACACTGCGACTCATACTAGATAACAAAAAACTGAAGACGAAAGTCAGAACGTTAGAAGAGTTATCTGATGTTGCATTTATCCCCACCAGTAATAAAGATGTCTCTGAAATACTTTACTCAATGCTAGGCTATGAACCAATAGATCTAACTGCTGGTAAGGAGCCTGCAGTAGGGGCTAAGACACTTAAGAAGCTTATCCACGTAGCTAAGAACCAAGATGAGATAGATTTATTAAACTCTCTTATTGGTTTGGGTGAAGTAAGCATAATTCTTAATACCTTTATCAAGGCTTTCTTGTTAGCTGTACCCGGTGGAGATGGTATCCACTATCTGTTTGGTAACTTCAATTTAGGAGGTACCGTCAGTGGGAGACTATCCAGCTCAGGACCAAACTTACAGAACTTACCTAGTTCTGGGAATAAGTATGCAAAGCTTGTTAAGCAATGCTTCTTGGCTCCAGAGGGATGGATATGGGTAGGAGCTGACTTTGCTTCTTTAGAGGATAGGATATCAGCACTCACTACAGGCGATCCAATGAAACTAAAGGTTTACACCGATGGTTATGATGGACACTGCCTGAGAGCGTTTAAATACTTCCCTGAGAGGTGTATAGGGATAGTTGATACAGTTGAATCAATTAACTCCATAAAGACCATATACGATGATGTGAGACAGGACAGTAAAGCTCCCACATTCTTGCTTACCTATGGTGGAACTTACATTGGTTTAATGCAGAACGTAGGACTGTCTATGGACATGGCTAAGGCAATTGAAGCTAATTACCATAGTATGTACAAGGTCTCTGATGACTGGGTTGCAGCTAAGGTTAAGCAAGCCTCAGTGGATGGTTATATCACTGTAGCCTTTGGCTTAAGAGTTAGGACACCTATCTTAGCTCAGACTATCCTAGGAACTCGAGTTACTCCTTATCTGGCTCAGAAAGAGGGTAGGACTGCAGGCAATGCCTTAGGGCAGAGTTACTGCTTATTGAACAACAGAGCTCTCACTGAGTTCATGCACAAGGTAAGAGACTCTAAGTACAGATTGGACATCCGTCCATGTGCTGCTATCCATGATGCTAACTATTTCCTAATCAGAGATGATATTGAAATTGTTAAGTGGGTAAATGACAATCTTATTGAGGCAATGGAGTGGCAGGAACTGCCTGACATAAAGCACGACAAGGTAAAGCTAGGGGGTGAATTAGATCTTTTCTTTAAGGACTGGAGCACTTCTATCACTTTGCCTAATTACCTCTCAGAAGAGGGTATAAGAGCCCACACAGAAAAGGAGTTAGCTAAGTGGAAAGAGAAGAGATAGATAAATCAGCGTATGGGTCAAGATTCTCTAAACAGGATAAGAACCCCCGCAAAGTTGTCTTCAAATGTGACCCAGTACTAACTGCTGCAAGGAGGGCAGTTGAGGTCTCACTTGAAGAGCGTAAATTATCTAAAGAAATAGGATCATCTTACGAAGATTACTAAAGGAGAAAGAATGTCAAAGTATGTAAATACCAAAGGTGTGACGTTACCTGTGGCAGTATGGCTGGCTACAGATAACTATGATTACAACGATGACCCAAAGGCTATTAGTACAACCACCTTACTGAAGTCGGTAAGGCAAATAGTCTTGAGTCGTCGTATGAAGCCCGGTGACGGTAATATAGAACTTACCTCACTAGTGCCTAGTAGAATGGGAACTAGCTTCCATGACTCCATTGAGGCTGCTTGGACCACTAACCATGTTAAGGCTATGGAAGCTCTGGGCTATCCCAAGAAATTAATTGAAAGAATAAAGATCAACCCTGACCCCACTACCGTGGGGCCTGATGATTTGCCTGTGTATCTTGAACTCCGTTCATCTCGTTCGCTTGAAGGTTGGACGGTAAATGGTAAATTTGATTTTGTAGGAGAAGGTCGAGTCAATGACTTTAAATCGACTGGTGTGTTCACATATCAGAAGAAGGTGAATGATGAAAAGTTCATCCTACAAGGAAGCATTTACCGTTGGCTCAACCCCGGCATAATCACAGATAGTACTATGGCTATCCAGTATATATTCACTGACTGGCAAGCTATGTTAGCCCACTCTGGGAAAAACAATTACCCACCTAATAGAATAGTGGAGGTCTTGTTACCATTGAAATCGGTAGCAGAGACAGAGAACTATATTAGATCCAAACTAATCAAAATTACCGAATTGGAGACTGCTGATGAAGCAGACCTTCCAGAATGTAACGATGAAGAGTTGTGGAGGAGAGAACCAGTTTGGAAGTACTATAAAAATCCAGCCAATACTAAACGATCAACTAAAAACTATGACAACTTTCTGGAAGCACAACAACACTTTATTAAAGATGGTGGTGTGGGGCTAGTTAAAGAAATCGGTGGAGAGGTGATAGCTTGCTTGTACTGTGACGCATACTCAATGTGTACCCAGAAAGACGCGTTAATATTAGCTGGATCTTTAAAGGCAAAGTAGGGAGAACGAGTGAGAAATCTAGAAACATTAAGACACCATCCCTTGACGATAGAGTTAGTGGACATTCTGTGTCGTAAGACACAAACGAGTAATGAGTTATTCTTCCACGTACTGGTCAATTATTACATAGCCAAAGTAGCAGCAACAATGCGAACCAAGATCAATACTCATGATAGAGGCATTATCCCGGTAAACATCTTTGCTATTAACTTGGCTATATCAGGGGCAGGTAAAGGACACTCAACTAATATTATGGAAGAGTCTGTAATTAATCAGTTCAAGTCTGGTTTCTTAGAGTTCACACTCCCTTCTGTTGCTGAGGAGAATTTACAGAAAATTGCAATAAAACGGGCTGCTAGAACGGGTACGGATTCAGCTGAGGAATATGAAGAGGTCTGTAAAGAGTTTAAAGCTACAGGTGCTTATACATTCTCATTTGACTCTGGCACACCGGCTGCAGTGAAGCAGATGCGGCATAAGTTATTAATGGCAGACGCTGGTGCAATGAACTTAGAGATTGATGAGATTGGTTCAAACCTACTCAACAATGTTGATGTTCTGAACACATTTTTAGAGCTATATGACGTTGGTAAGATTAAGCCTAAGCTGACAAAGAATACTGCAGACAATACCAGAAACGAAGATATAGATGGTAAGACTCCCACTAATCTTATGTTATTTGGAACCCCATCCAAGTTGTTTGATGGAGGTAAAGTAGAAGCAGAGTTCACCTCATTTCAGGAGACTGGGTACGCTAGACGGTGTTTCTATGGCTTTGCTGACCAGAAGGTTAGTATGGTCAAAAAGACCGCTGAGGAAGTGTATGAGGAGCTGATTGATAGATCAGCTGAAATCAGGCTCAAGAAAATATCTGATGACTTTGGCATGTTAGCAGATCGTGTAAACTTTGATCGTGAGATCCAAATGACGAGAGATGTCAGTATCCTGTTGATTGAATACAAGATGCACTGTGAAGCCTTAGCGGAGACGCTAGGAGCACATGAAGACATGCGTAAAGCAGAACTCTCTCATCGGTATTTTAAAGTCCTTAAGCTAGCTGGTTGTTATGCTTTTGTGGATGGGACTTTTGAAATAACTGAAGACCAGCTGTACTACGCTATTAAAATGGCAGAAGACTCGGGCAAAGCATTTGCAAAGATACTTACCCGTGAACGAAACTATGTCAGATTAGCCAAATATATAGCGCAGATTCAGCATGAAGTAACCCACGTTGACCTTGTAGAGGACTTACCATTCTTTAAGGGGACAGCAGGAAGCAAGACTGAGATGATGACCTTAGCCATAGCTTGGGGTTACAAAAATAACATTATCATTCAAAAATCGTATGTCAGTGGCATTGAATTTTTATCTGGTAAGTCGTTGAAGGAAACCGATCTAGACCAAATGACAGTAGCGTACAGTGAAGACTGGGTAGAGGGTTATATCAATAACTCAGTACCCTTTGATCAACTCCATACGCTTACATCTGCAGCTGGTCTACATTGGCTCAATCATCATGCCATAGATGGATATCGGGACGAGAAGAGTATGCTCCCCGGATTCAATATGGTGGTTATCGATGTGGATGATGGGTGCTCCCTAGAAACAGCCAAGCTGCTGCTCAAGGACTACAAAGCACTCTATTACACCACTAAGAGACACACTGAAGAGGCCAACCGGTTCAGAATCATTTTACCTATGAACTACAACCTGAGTATGGATGCTGATGAGTTTAAACAATTCATGAACAACGTATATGACTGGTTACCTTTTAAGGTAGATTCTGGAACCAACCAGAGATCAAGGAAGTGGATGTCCCATGCAGGAGACTATGAGTACGTAGATGGTCAATTATTGGACGCCATGGACTTCATACCTCAGACCTCTAAGAATGATGAGAGAGAGCAAGTACTACATAACCAACAGTCATTGACTAATCTACAACGTTGGTTTGTAAACAATACTGGTATAGGTAATAGAAGTGACCAACTACATAAATACGCCATGATTCTCATCGATCAGGGTATGGATTACGATGTTGTGCACACTAAGGTCTTATCGCTCAATGAGCAGATTCAAGATCCACTTACTGAAATTGAAGTAAGTAACACTATTATGAATACTTCTGGTAAGAAAATTAAGCGGAGGAACGATGGCAGTAAATGATAAATTAATACTGATCTGTGGGGAGAGCAGCTCTGGAAAGAGTGCTAGTCTCAAAGATTTAAAAGATCCAAAAAATGTTATGTACTTAAACACTGAGTCTAACAAGCGTCTACCTTTTCGTAACAAAGATAAGTTCTGGGAAGTAAACATCACAGATCCTTATGAAGTTGTTGCAGGAATGGAAGCAGCTGAAGATGCTGAGAATGCCGATGTCCATACCATCGTGCTTGATTCAGTTACCTTCATGCTAGATCAATTTGAATCAATTTACATTGATGGTTCATCTAATGGTATGCAGGCTTGGTCTGACTTCTCTCAGTTCTTCAAAAAACTTATGCAGAAGACAGTAGCTGAATCTACTAAGAACATTATCGTAACAGCTCATACGTTGAAAACTTTGAGTGATGAGAAGGTAATGGAAGTTAAGATACCAGTTAAAGGTGCTCTTAAAAACAATGGTCTAGAAGCTTACTTCAGTCTAATCGTAGCCACTAAGAAGATATCCATAAAGGATCTCGAGAAAGGTGAGTATGAGTCTGACTTCTTGAATATTACAGACCTAGAGCGCAAGATTGGGTACAAGCATTGTTTCCAAACTCAAATCACAGCAGAAACTATCCATGAGCGCATTCGCTCACCAATGGGTATGTTCACTGAGAAAGAGACGTTCATTGATAATAACGCCCAGTTTCTACTGGACCGTTTAAATGAATACTACGATTAACTAAAAACCATTGGGGACCACCCTTTGGTTCCCAATTATTCTAATTACATAGGAAGAAATAAATGGGTTTAATGGCAGGTCTAAAGACCGATGAGAAAATTGAAGTAGCAAAAGATCAACTTGGTGGCGGTGGCGTCCTTGAGTCAGGTTTGTATGATCTAAAAATTGATGCAGCATTCGTTGAGAAAGCAACATCAGGTGCACTAGCACTAGTTTTACATGGGAAGATGCTTACTGGTGAAAGTTACCGTACTAAGCTTTGGATCATGGGTGGAGATAAAAAGGGCAATAAGCCTTATTACGAGAAAAATGGTGAGAAGTTCTTCTTACCCGGTTATCTCCATGCAAACTCGATTACTCAATTGACGATCAACACCGAAATCTCAGATGTTGAAACTGAACTTAAGTATGTAAATATTTATGATTTCGACCTCAGCAAAGAAGTGCCCAAAGAAATGGAGCACATCACTGAGATGCATGGGAAGGTAGTGACCCTTGGAATTATCAAGCGTATTGTTGATAAGAACAAGCAGAACCCTACCACCAAAGAGTATGAGCCAACTGGTGAAACTCGTGAGGAGAATGAGATTGATAAAGTCTTCTTCCTCGAAGATGGTCGAACGCTAGCTGAGATTGAAGACGGCGTTGAAGCAGGTGAAGGTGTCTTTAAAGAGAAGTGGGGTGATAAGCATACTGGGGTAACTCAGAATCGTGCTAAGTCAGCTACTGGAGGCGCTAAATCAGGTGCTCCTGCTAAGTCTGGAGTTGCGGCTACTAAGTTATTCAAGCGGTAGTCAATAGTTAACAGAGGGGTCTACAGGGCCCCTTATAACACTTAGGTGTAACATGCTCAAAACTATAACAGCTGTTGGTTTAGACCCAGCTTTTAGAAATTTCGGTATGGCAAAAACTAGAATTAGCTTATCTCAAAATCCCGATATCATCGACTACCCTTTATTAGAATTGATTGAAACCAGCAAAGGTAAGATCAAGACTATTCGAACCAACTCAGATGACCTACGACGCTCTAAGGAGCTGTTCAACGGCCTGAACCCGTTCATAAAGGATGTTGATATCATATTTGTAGAAATACCCGTAGGGAGCCAAACAGCAAGAGCTATGGCATCTTATGGGATCAGTATAGGTTTACTCGCCTCTATTGATGTCCCCTTAATTCAACTCACAGCTTATGAAATCAAGAAGGCTTGTACTGGTAATAAAAATGCCAGCAAGCAAGAAATGATTGATTGGGCAGTAGCAATGTACCCTGAGTCTAATTGGATCACCAATAGAAGAAGAGGGTTGGATGTTGTTAGTAAGAAGAATGAGCATTTAGCAGATGCTTTAGGGGCAATCTATGCAGGTATGCTGACGGATGAGTTTAAGCAATTTAGTAATTTCAGATCTTAGGAGAACAAATGCAGTTAAATACAGGTGTTGTATTCAGCACAGACGATATCCACGAAGCACTACGTTTATTACTAGTGGAGAAGGGAGTACTTAAAGAAAACCAAGTTGCAGAAATTGCAATTCAACGTAAGGCCTCTGGAGTAGAAGCTACTGCTGCAATCACTGAATCAATTGGTGATGAGCAGGAGAAAGTGGAAACAAAAGTTGTTGTTAAAGAAGAAGTAGCTAAGGAAGAAGAGGACACTCCTAATCCTGAAGAAGTGACTGCTGCGAAAGTAGCTGACAAGAGGCGTCTATTCTCTAAAGAAAACATGGCATAAGCGTTGGGGTTTCTAGGGAAGGCTTTAGCTGTCCTCATAGGGGGAGCTATAGTCTATATGATCATATTGATAGCCATTGTCATTATCCCAATAATACTTACCTGCGTGGGTATAGGGTTAGTTATATGGTTACTTATGATCGCCATGGAAGCAGATGAGAAAACCAAGAAGGGGGGGTAACCCCCCTGTATTAGTTTATCCATAGTGGTATTACCCAAGAGACAATTAGTAATGAAACTGTATCTTGTAAGAAGGGTAGTACCACTTTGAATAAATTAATAGGAGAAGCGTATGAGTTTACTCATAGGACATAAAGTTACAAGATTCTGGTATGGGGAAAGGTACGTATTTGAGAGAGTGGACACTGGTAAGTGGAAATGTGTCTACCAAGATACCCCCTTAATCCCTGCTGATATGATCAGAGATTTAGGGGACTAGCCTGTTAGTCCTTAAGTACCAAGTTCATTGGTGCTGTACCAAACATAGATGAGGCTAGATCAATTGGATTAAAGTTAAACTTATTCCAAACACTAGCTCCACCTATGAATGCTGAGTCCATTATATCTGGGACATCACTTAATACGTTTTGACCCATATACAACAGCAGAGAGCTAGCAGGCCTATCAGTCATAAGTCTGAGTATGACCTTCTGAACTCTGAAATAGTACTTAGTGAACATTACTACACCAATATCATTCATATACTGTAATCCCTTATTGGTAGGGAGATCATAGTTAATAAATACATCCAATACATCTTCAATAGATTCCTCGAAAGTCATAGGATTCTTCTTAGTTGTATTATGGATGTGGAGTGCATATCTAGCTGCAAAGTCAGATAGCTGTGTAAGCTCACGTAACACCCTGTAGACAGCAGTATCATGTGTGACTGCTAACTGCTTAGCAACACCCTTAATTACATCAGGAACCTTATCTGTGAGAGGCGAGAGCTTCTCTTCAATGATTCCCTGATATGAATAAGGATTCTCCATCGTATCAATATCCTCCACAATCGTCTGGTATAATCCAGCGTCTATTAGATCCCTTACAGGATTCACCCGTAACTCATTTTCGAGTCTACTTTCTTCGGACACCAGCTTCTGTAATGCAGAACCTACCGCTCCACGTTTAATCCCCTCTTGTACTTCGAACAACCTTTCACTATCAGCCTGATAAGCATGGGCAGACCTCATTGCTATTACTTGGTTCTTAACAACATCAACCATTGGTACACCTAACACTTTAAGTAATATTGTATTACTCGCTAAGTTAGCTGCAGCAGTAGTAACATTCTTAATAACAATAGTGTCCTTAACCATAGTTACCATCTCAATCCATACCTTCTCACCAGTACGTGTATATTTATTGTTAGCAGTCTTAACCAATATATTCATTAATTCTTGGTTCAGCTTTCTCATACCTACCGCAGTAGGATCATTGCTAGTTTTTAACTGAGCAACAGTGAATGCTTTATAACCAAACAACAGTGAATAATGGGTACGTTTAACTAGTATTCGTTTAGCACCAAATAAAGATTCAGCTGTCCTACGAGCATCATCAGGAAGTAACTGGTAAGCATCTCTATACTCCTTAGTAGTTGATGAAGAACTAATTTCAATAAAGTCCTCAGGGTTATCTAAGTACTCATCTTGAAAAGTATCAAACATCATGTGTACTAGTTCGTTGTTAATCTGCTTAGTAGATACCTTGCCTGTAATACTGGCAAACGACGTACCTAAGACATGTCTGAAGTCATCTCTGATTTCCAGAATATCTCTCTTATTCTGTGAGCTCATTGTGTAACGGTAACCAGTCACATTCAGTTGCTCATCTAATATTGGTTCAGCTATTGCTCCTCCTTTAATTTTAGTTCCACCAGTCTTAAATATGTCTCTACCGATCAATCTCTTATTATGATCCAGTACAGCCTTATCTAGGTAAGCACTAACACTAGGATCCAATGCATCAGCCTGTTGGTTAACAGCTAACATATCAGCACCTTTAGCTGTCAGGTGAGTAATTGATATAGCACCTGCCATATGCTTCGTACCGGGTCCATTACGTTGGATATAGTAATGGGTCACTCTACTGCTAG
>SPKZ01004526.1_pt1 | contig 16424 bp, 14 predicted proteins | sample 2456571 | NCBI WGS metagenome assembly SPKZ01 (sample SAMN11192286, study PRJNA482655) | marine metagenome | biome: ENVO:00000447; feature: ENVO:00000244|ENVO:00000211|ENVO:00000569|ENVO:00002023; material: ENVO:00002151; isolation source: ocean water from marine abyssalpelagic zone ...
GGCGATGATTGCTGCGATAAAGGCCTTTAAAGGCTTGCCGCACCGCTGTGAGTTGGTTGTTGAAGCAAACGGTGTCACTTGGGTCAATGACTCCAAAGGCACCAATGTGGGGGCCGCCATAGCAGCAGTTAACGGCTTGGGCGGTGATAACAACATTATTTTAATCGCTGGTGGTCAAGGTAAGGGCGCGGACTTTGGCCCCTTGAAGGCACCGCTCGCCAACCACGCGAAAGCACTGATTACCCTTGGCGAGGATGCGGCAAAGCTGGAGCGAATGGCGGAGGGAGTGGTCACCGTGCATCGCGCGCAGAGCATGGCGCACGCGGTTGAATTGGCCTCTCAGTTGGCCTCATGCGGCGACACAGTGCTGTTGTCACCCGCGTGCGCCAGTTTTGACATGTTTTCAGGATTCGCCGCCCGCGGCGAGGCTTTCGCGGCGGCGGTGAGAAATTTGACGGGGGTGACTGATGCCTAGGTCAGTCGCCCAGCACCGTAGCCTGTTGGCGATTGATCCGCTATTGGGGTTGCTCGGACTCGCTCTGATACTTGTGGGTCTGATTGCCATAAGCTCCGCGTCCATCGAATACGGCGACTGGCATTACGGCAATCCCTGGCATCACACTCAGCGTCACCTAGTGTACATCCTGGCAGCGACCGTAGCAGGCGTGATTACCTACCGCATCCCGGTTGGATTTTGGGAGCAGACAGGCTGGGCATGGTTGTTGGTTGCGCTGGCGCTTTTGGTGCTGGTTCTTGTCCCGGGTATCGGCAAGGAGGTCAAGGGGAGTCAGCGCTGGATTCAGTTGGGGGCCTTCACCTTGCAGCCGTCTGAGCTGGCGAAAGTGGCTCTGGTCATTTACCTAGCCGGTTACATGGTTCGGCAGGAAGAGGAGGTGCGCGGCAACTGGCGCGGTTTCCTCAAGCCCATGGCAGTTGTTGGTGCCGTTGCGCTGTTGTTGATGGTAGAGCCTGATTTTGGCGCCACGGTGATTTGCGCCGGCACCGCAATGGGGATGCTTTTCCTGGGCGGCGTACGTCTGGGTCATTTCCTTCTGATGTTGCTGGTGGGCCTGCTGGGGCTGGTGGCGTTGGTGTTTAGCGCACCTTACCGGGTGGCCAGGCTCACCGCCTATACCGACCCCTGGGCCGATCCGTTTGGCGCAGGCTTTCAGCTTATTCAATCGCTGATCGCTTTCGGGCGTGGCGAATGGCTGGGCGTAGGGCTGGGTAACAGTGTGCAGAAACTGTTCTACCTGCCCGAAGCCCACAACGACTTTGTATTCTCCATCTGGGCGGAGGAGACCGGTTTCATCGGCGCCATGCTGGTGATGGGCCTGTTTGCTGCATTAATTGGTCGCATCCTTTGGGTTGCCCGACAGGCGCTGTCGCAAGACCAAAAGTTCGGTGCCTACGTTTGCTATGGCACCGCGCTGATCTTCTCGGGACAAGCATTTGTGAATATGGGGGTGAGCTCAGGGCTATTGCCCACCAAGGGTCTCACCCTGCCGTTTGTGAGTTATGGCGGCACCAGTCTCATCATGAGCTGTTGTCTTCTGGCGCTGGTACTGCGCGTAGAGCAGAGCCTGGACACACAGGGAGGGCGCACGCGTGGTTGATGCATCCTCACCTCTGATACTCGTTATGGCTGGCGGTACGGGTGGTCATGTATACCCTGCGATGGCCGTCGCTCGCGAGTTAGAGGAACGCGGCTTTCGCATCGCCTGGGTTGGCACGGATCGGGGGCTTGAGGCACGCGTTGTTACTGCCGCTGGATTTACGCTTCATGTGCTGTCGATGCGGGGTGTTCGCGGCAAGAGCCTAGTGGGCAAGTTGCTCGGCGTGCTCATGCTGTTCGTAGCATTGTGCGAAGCCCTTGTGCTGGTGTTTAAGCTCAAGCCCGCATGTGTGCTGGGCATGGGAGGTTACGCCTCCGGCCCTGCGGGAGCCGCGGCCTGGTTATTGCGCAAGCCACTGCTGGTGCATGAGCAGAATGCTGTCGCCGGCACCACAAATCGCTTGTTGGCGCCGTTGGCCACTGACATCGTTGCGGGTTTTGCGGGCGCGTTCACGCCCGGTGTGGCGTACAACGTGCTGGGTAACCCTGTGCGGGCTGAATTCATAGCGCAGGCCGCAAACGCGCCTTGGCACTTTAGCGGTGACAGGCCGCTGCGCTTGTTGGTCGTAGGCGGCAGTTTGGGTGCAAAGCCCCTGAACGAGTTGGTGCCCGAAGCCGTGCGCACTGTAATTGACAGTGGAGTCGCGCCTGGGATTGAAGTCTGGCACCAGTGTGGTGCTGCCCACGGTGACGCTGTTCGCGCTGCATATACCGGCGTTTCCGAATCCCAGGTTCGCGTTAGCGAGTTCGTCGAGGACATGGCCACGGCCTATGCCTGGGCCGATGTCGTCGTGTGCCGCGCTGGCGCATTGACGGTAGCGGAGTTGGCGATCATGCGCCGGCCTGCATTGCTGGTGCCTCTTCCGCATGCCATTGACGACCATCAGACGGCCAATGCGCGCGCGCTGGCCGATGTAGGCGCGGGTGTTTTGCTGAAGCAGTCAGAGCTGAGTGCGCAAATCCTCGCCCAGCGAATAGAGCAGTACCTGCGCTCGCCCGAGCAATTGGCAAAGATGTCTGCTGCCTGTGAGTCCGTTGCCAGACCGAAGGCGACACAGCAAGTGGCCGATCGTTGTGAGGCACTGGCGGCATGAACGAGCGTAACGTGTATTCCGTCCCCGAAATGCGCCGAGTGCGCCGCATCCACATGATTGGCGTTGGCGGCAGCGGTATGAATGGCATTGCCGAAGTGCTGGTGAACCTGGGCTACGAAGTCTCTGGATCAGACCTGCAGCGCAGCGCATCCACAGAACGACTCGAAAATGCGGGAGTGACCGTATTCATTGGGCACGATGCCGCCCATGTCACTGGGGCCGATGTGATTGTGGCCTCCAGTGCTGTGGGCGATGAGAATCCTGAAGTCGTGGCTGCGCGCGAAGCCAGGGTACCGGTGGTGCCGCGGGCAGAAATGCTGGCTGAGTTAATGCGCTACCGGCATGGCATCGCCGTCGCAGGTACCCACGGAAAAACAACCACCACCAGTTTGATTGCGTCTATCTTTGGTGCGGCCAGCCTTGATCCGACATTTGTCATCGGCGGACGCCTTAATAGCGCGGGCAGCAATGCCCAGCTGGGCGCTAGCCGGTTCCTTATTGCCGAGGCGGACGAAAGCGACGCCTCGTTCCTACATCTGCAGCCGATGGTTGCGGTGGTCACTAACATTGAAGCTGACCACATGGAGACCTATGGCGGCGATTTCGCCAACCTGCGCCGCACCTTCCTCGACTTCCTGCATAACTTGCCGTTTTACGGCATGGCGGTGCTGTGCATCGATGATGATGAAGTCAGGGATCTATTGCCCGAGGTATCGCGGCAGGTATTGACCTATGGCTTTGACGAGGCTGCCGATTACCGCATCGTCGATCTGCAACGTGACGGGCTACAGACCCGTTTCCGGGTCTTGCGCCCCGAGGGGCTTAGTGAATTGGCTATTAGCCTGAATCTGCCCGGACTGCATAACGTCCTAAACGCCACGGCAGCCATTGCCGTCGCCAGCGATGAGGGCATTGCTGACGGTGCGATTCAATCCGGACTGGCGGAGTTCTCCGGTGTTAATCGCCGGTTCACCCAGCTGGGCGAGGTGGCTGTGAAAGGTGGCGCAGCGCGCCTGGTTGATGACTACGGTCACCATCCCACCGAAGTAAGTGCCACCCTTGATGCGGCGCGTCAGGCGTTCCCTGGCCAGCGTACCGTGATGATTTACCAGCCTCACCGCTTCAGCCGCACCCGAGACCTGTATGACGATTTTGTCAAAGTTCTCTCGGGTGCGGATGTACTGGTACTGCTGGATGTGTACCCCGCAGGTGAAGAACCGATTCCCGGCGCGGACAGCCGTAGCCTCTCACGCAGCATCCGCCAGCGGGGACAGGTGGACCCGATTTTCGCCGCCTCAACCGACGAGGTGCCGGGCCTGTTGCGTGGTGTGCTGCGCGATGGCGATGTCGTTATCGCCCAAGGTGCCGGAAATATTGCAGCCCTGGCCCAATCGCTGGCGACTATGAAAACGCTGGAGGAGTTGAAGTGAGTGTGAATCTGGAACCCGACCTGACGCCGCTGGCTGGTAAACCGGTGGCGGTATTGCTGGGCGGGAAGTCGGCGGAGCGCAAAGTGTCGCTCAACAGCGGTGCGACCATCGTCGAGGCGCTGCGCGCATTGAACCTGGATGTTCGCGCGGTGGACACAGCCGATGACTCCTGGATAGACCAGCTTCATGGCGTTGGCTTTGCATTTATTGCCCTTCACGGCCCGGGGGGTGAGGACGGCACGATTCAAGGTGCGCTGCAGAGCATGGGTATTCCCTACAGCGGATCCGGCGTTCTTGGTTCCTCGTTGGCCATGGACAAACTTCGCACCAAGCAGTTGTGGCAGGGCGTTGGTGTTAGCACGGGTGCGTTTGTCCCGCTGGCCGAAGACAGCGATTGGGAAGGCATCATCGAGCGCCTGGGCAAGGTGTTTGTGAAGCCCGCCTGCGAGGGCTCGAGCATCGGTATGACGCCTGCTACTAACGCGCTGACACTCAAGGCAGCTTATCGCGCTGCGGCAGAATACGGCACGGGTGTTATTGCAGAGCAGTTTATCGACGGCCCCGAATACACAGTGGCCATCCTGGGCGATCAGGCGCTGCCCTCGATTCGCATGGAGACGGATAACGAGTTTTACGATTACGAAGCCAAATACCTGTCTAACGATACGCGTTACCAATGTCCCAGTGACCTCGACGAGTACGAGGAGTCACAACTTGCCCGACTGGCACTGCGTGCATTTGACACGCTGGGTTGCGAAGTCTGGGGGCGGGTGGATGTGATGCGCGGCGCCAATGGTCGGTTCTACGTACTGGAGGTGAATACCGTACCGGGCATGACCTCGCACAGCCTCGTGCCCATGGCTGCGCGAGCTGCGCACATGACCATTGAATCTCTGGTGGCAAACATAATTTCCCTGAGCCTGGAGCAGAAGCGCAATGGCTAATGCGCCCAAAGCCAACGTGCGTAAGCGCAACGCCTCCCGCAAGGGCGGGGCGAGTGCTACGCGAAAAACGGCGCAGGCCCCGACCCGTCAACGCTTTGCTTTGCCCTGGCTTAATCACTTGATGATCTTTGCGGGGGTCGCATTCGTTGCGGTGGCGGCCGTACAGGCCTGGTTGACCTTAGATGCCATCCCGGTTGAACAGATCAGCGTGAAAGGTTCATTGGAGCACACACAGCGCGAAGCGGTTGAGTCGCTGGTGCAGCCTGCACTGGTTGGCGGCTTCCTTAGCGCAGACCTGGCAACTATGCAGCAGCAACTGGAATCCTTGCCCTGGATTTACTCCGCCAATGTGCGCCGGCGCTGGCCTAATGCGCTTGAGATTCACGTGGTCGAGCAATTGCCGATTGCCCACTGGGGCGAAGCGGGCTTTCTCAATCACGAGGCGCAAGTATTTCAATCGCCCGATGCGCAGCGTTGGGAGGGCCTGCCAACCTTGCGTGGCCCAGAGGGCAGTGCGCGACATTTGGTTGCCCGTTACCAGCGGCTTGAAGAGCTGCTGGCGCCCATCGGCAGGGAAGTGGTCACGCTGATTCAGGATCCTCGGGGCCAACTGGATGCCGAGTTGGATAACGGCATTCATCTGTTGCTTGGCAATGACGAGTTTGTCGAGCGGGTGCAGCGTTTCGTCGCGCTGTATCAGCGGGAGCTAAGGGCGCGTGACGAGTCCGTCGCGCGAGTGGATTTACGTTACGCCAGCGGCGTGGCAGTGGCCTTTGAGTCAGCGGAACAGCTGGCGGGCCTGACGGAATAAGAAGAGCGGGAGAGACACTGCCATGGGCAGCGCACAGGACAAACGGATGATAGTTGGCCTCGATATTGGCACGTCGAAGGTGGTCGCCATTGTAGGCGAGATCACGCCGGACGGCGGTATTGAGGTTGTCGGCATTGGCTCACACCCCTCTAAGGGCATGAAAAAGGGCGTGGTGGTGAACATCGAGTCCACGGTGGCCTCGATCCAGCGAGCGGTCGAGGAAGCCGAGCTCATGGCTGGCTGCCAGATTCATTCGGTCTACGTGGGCATCGCCGGCAGTCATATTCGCAGCCTTAACTCGCACGGCATTGTGGCGATCAAGGACCGGGAGGTATTCGCCGCTGATCTGGATCGAGTCATTGATGCAGCCCAGGCCGTCGCTATTCCTGCGGACCAAAAGGTGCTTCACATCCTGCCTCAGGAATATGTGATCGATAACCAGGAGGGCATCAAGGAGCCGCTGGGTATGTCGGGCGTGCGGTTGGAGGCAAAAGTGCACCTTGTTACCTGCGCGGTAAATGCTGCCCAGAACATTGAAAAGTGCATCCGACGCTGTGGCCTGGACGTGGAAGACATCATCCTGGAGCAGCTGGCCTCCAGCTACTCAGTGCTGACCGAAGACGAGCGTGAATTGGGTGTGTGCTTGGTGGACATTGGTGGGGGCACCAGTGATATCGCGATCTTTACCGAAGGCTCAATCCGCCACACCGGTGTTATTCCCATTGCCGGTGATCAGGTGACCAACGATATCGCGATGGCCCTGCGCACGCCGACGCAGCATGCCGAGGAAATAAAGATCAAGTACGCCTGCGCACTGACCCAACTGGCAGGCGCTGACGAGACCATCAAGGTGCCAAGCGTGGGCGAACGCCCGCCCCGTGATCTTTCCCGCCAGGCGTTGGCTGAGGTGGTTGAACCTCGCTACGACGAGCTTTTCACGCTGGTACAGGCGGAGCTGCGCCGCAGTGGCTACGAGGACATGGTGCCAGCGGGGATCGTACTCACCGGGGGCACCGCGAAGATGGAAGGTGTGGTCGAGCTGGCCGAAGAGATATTTCACATGCCGGTTCGCGTGGGCTACCCGCAGGCTGTACAGGGCCTGAACGACATAGTGCGCAACCCCATTTACGCGACTGGCGTGGGTTTGCTGATGTACGGCTTGGAAAACCAGGACGACGTGGGCAGGCCTGCTGCACGCAGCGGCGGGTCGGGCGAGGGCAACTGGCTCGATAGGGCCAGGGGTTGGATACAAAACAATTTTTAGGTGTAACGCAGTACGCAGTCGCGCTTGTCGCGGCACTTTATAAAAAGGGGAGATAAACCATGTTTGAACTCATTGATAACGTTCCAGAGAACGCCGTGATCAAGGTGATCGGAGTGGGCGGAGGCGGCGGCAACGCCGTGAAGCACATGATCGATAACGAGGTCGAAGGCGTGGATTTTATTTGCGCTAATACTGACGCTCAAGCACTGTCAGACGTTGAGTCGCGCACGGTGCTGCAACTCGGTGGTGATATCACCAAGGGGCTTGGAGCGGGTGCCAATCCAGAAATAGGACGCGCGGCGGCGATGGAAGATCGTGAGCGCATTGCCGATACGCTGGCTGGCGCCGATATGGTCTTCATCACCGCTGGGATGGGCGGTGGCACCGGCACCGGTGGTGCGCCAGTGGTCGCTGAAGTCGCGAGAGAAATGGGCATTCTGACGGTTGCTGTCGTCACACGCCCGTTCCCGTTTGAGGGCAAGAAACGCCTCTCAATCGCGCACGAAGGTGTGCGTGAACTGCAGCAGCATGTGGACTCGTTGATTACGATTCCCAACGAAAAACTGCTGGAGGTTTTGGGGAAAAATACCAGTCTGCTGGATGCCTTTAAAGAAGCGAATGATGTATTGTTGGGCGCGGTTCAGGGCATTGCCGACCTGATCATCCGTCCAGGCATGATCAACGTAGACTTTGCAGACGTTCGTACTGTGATGTCTGAAATGGGTATGGCAATGATGGGCACGGGCTCCGCTACTGGTGAAAACCGGGCGCGTGAGGCTGCTGAGAGAGCTATCAATAGCCCCCTCCTTGACGACATCGATTTGCAGGGCGCTCGCGGTATCCTGGTGAATATCACCGCAGGGCTCGATCTGTCACTTGGAGAGTTCTCCGACGTTGGCGACACGATCGAGGAATTTGCGTCCGAAGAAGCAACAGTAGTGGTAGGGACAGTCATCGATCCGGAGATGACGGATGAGTTGAAGGTGACCGTTGTGGCTACCGGTCTTGGGGCCGAAGCTGCGCGTACACCGCTTCAGGTGGTTGATACCCCGGTGCGAGAAACACCGGCGACCGCTGAGGAACTTTCTGAAGCTCCGAATTACAAAGACTACGACCTGCCGGCCGGTCGACGTAAACAGCGTCAGGTAGCGGCAGGTGGTCAGGCAGCAGCGGCTGTCGCAGACGCCGGTGGCGAGGAATACTTCGATATTCCTGCGTTTTTGCGCCGCCAGGCCGACTAGGAGCCACTACCGGGTAACTGTGCGGTAGCGGCGTTTACCGTCTCGCGGACGGCACAGATTACGGTTGGAAAGGTATGATTCGACAGCGTACTTTGCGAAATGCCATCAAGGCGACGGGTGTGGGTTTGCACACGGGTGAGAAGGTGTATCTGACGCTTTCTCCTGCACCGCCCAATGCCGGTATTGTGTTTCGCCGCGTTGATCTTGATCCAGTGGTTGAGATTCCCGCGCGCGCAGAGAACGTGGGAGATACCACGCTTTCCACCAGCTTGGTGACCGGTGATGAACGGGTCTCCACGGTAGAACACCTGCTGTCGGCCATGGCAGGGCTGGGTATCGATAATGCGTACGTCGATGTCAGCGCCGCCGAAGTGCCGATTATGGATGGCAGTGCGGGGCCATTTGTGTTCCTGATCCAGTCCGCTGGTATCGAGGAGCAAAACGCGCCCAAGAAGTTTATTCGCATTAAGCGCCCGATCACGGTCGAAGACGGGGACAAGGTAGCCAGCTTCCTCCCCTTTGATGGCTTCAAAGTCTCCTTCACTATCGACTTTGATCACCCGGTGTTTCGCGATCGTACTGCCCACGCCGAAGTCGACTTCTCCACCACCTCCTTCGTGAAGGAGGTGTCTCGCGCCAGAACCTTTGGCTTTATGCATGAGATCGAATACCTGCGATCCAAGGGCCTTGCTCGCGGCGGCAGCGTCGACAACGCCATTGTGGTGGATGAATACCGCATCCTGAACCAGGATGGTCTGCGCTACGACGATGAGTTTGTTAAGCACAAGGTGCTGGACGCCATCGGTGACCTCTACCTGCTGGGCCACAGTCTCATTGGCGAGTTTCGTGCCCACAAGTCAGGCCACGCACTGAACAATGCTTCTTTGCGAGCGTTGATCGCCCAGACAGATGCCTGGGAAATGGTCACCTTCGAGGACGAGGCTGAATCTCCAATTTCCTATGCCCTGAACGCCGTTCCTGCGGCCTGATTTAACCCCCCTTCTGGGGCATATGCGTGGAATTTGATAGTGCTTTGTGGCATAGTTCGGCGCTCGTTATCGCTCCCTGGCTCTGAATGAAAGTCATTCTCATCAACCGCAAGCACGGCGGGTCCCGCTCTATCGAGCTGGGCCGGTGGTCCTGTGCCTTGTTGTCGCTGTGTTGCCTGGGATTTGCCGGTCTGGGCTACCTCGCCGGTATGGATGCGGAGCCTCGCTCCCTGCGCGGTGCAACCCTGGATTCACTGCAGGATGAGGTTGAATCGCAGGAAGAATCGTTAGCTGATTTGCGGGAAGACGCGCAGCGTTCGCTTCAGGCAATGACCTTGAATCTGGCCGAACTGCAAGCCCGACTGACCCGGCTTGATGCGTTGGGTGAGCACCTGACTGCTATGGCCGGATTGGAAGACGGTGAGTTCGATTTCAGCCAGCCTCCTGCTCTGGGTGGCCCGATGGCAGATGCCCTGGGTATGGAGCTGCAACGGCTGGACCTCAGCACCGGGCTCAAGTCTTTGGACGATAAAATCAGCGATCGTGAAAAGCAGCTGGGCGTGCTCGAGTCCATGCTGAGCAATCGCAATCTGGATGCCCAAGCCTGGCTTTCAGGCAGGCCGGTAGAGAAGGGTTGGATATCCTCACCCTTCGGCCAGAGAACCGATCCTTTTACTGGAAACCCGGCCATGCATTACGGCGTGGACCTGGCCGGTAAGGAAGGTTCCAATATCATTGCTGTAGCAGGTGGCATTGTTACCCAGACTGGCGAGCAGACAGGCTACGGCCAATATGTCGAACTCGCGCACGGCGACGGGTTTGTCACGCGCTATGCCCACAACAAAACCAACCTGGTAGAGCCTGGCGACTTCGTCCGCAAGGGCGAGCCGATAGCCATTATGGGCAGTACGGGTCGCTCCACCGGACCTCACGTTCACTTTGAAGTCTACAAGCACGGCCGCGCTGTCGATCCGGCCAGTTACATGCGTCGCACCCGACGCTGATACTCCCTCTCCAGCTTTTTTTCTCATCCTGTTTGGCTAGCAGCCAGACAGTGTTTTCAGTTTCAGGTAGATAGTCCGCATGATTACAAATGCATTAAAAAAGATTTTTGGAACCCGCAACGACCGCGAGCTCAAGCGTATGGGCAAGGTGGTCAAGCAAATCAATGCGCTGGAAGAGGGCTTGCAGGCCTTAAGTGATGACGAACTAAAGGCGAAAACGCAGGTGTTTCGTGATCGCGTTGCCGGTGGTGAATCTCTGGATAAACTCCTGCCCGAGGCATTCGCGGTTGTGCGCGAGGCCGGCAAGCGCACCATGGGGATGCGTCACTTTGATGTGCAGTTGATCGGCGGCATGGCGCTTCATGAGGGCAAAATTGCAGAAATGCGCACGGGAGAGGGTAAAACGCTGGTTGCGACTTTGCCGGCATACCTGAATGCACTGACTGGCAATAGTGTGCACTTGGTAACGGTCAACGATTACCTGGCAGGCCGCGATGCCAACTGGATGAGCCCGCTGTATAACTTCCTCGGTATGACAGTGGGCGTCATCACCTCTGGGCAGGCACAGCAGCAAAAGCGTGAAGCCTATAGTGCCAACATCATCTACGGTACCAATAACGAGTTTGGGTTTGATTACCTGCGTGACAATATGGCCTTCAGCCTGCAGGACAAAATGCAGGGCGATCTGTCATTCGCCATCGTGGACGAAGTGGACTCCATTCTCATCGATGAGGCCCGGACACCGCTTATTATCTCGGGTGCGTCAGAGGACAGCTCTGAACTCTATAAAGCGATCAACAAGCTCATTCCTGGCCTGCGTGTGGACAGTGAAGGTCAGGAAGGGCACTACACCGTCGACGAAAAGCAGCGTCAGATTGAACTGACAGAGCAGGGCCACGAGCACATTGAAGAGCTGCTGGTGAAAGAGAAGCTGCTGGAAGAGGGCGACAGCCTATATGCCTCAACCAACCTGAGCTTGTTGCATCACGTGTATTCGGGGTTGCGCGCCCATGTGCTATTTAACCGCGATGTTGAATACATTGTGCAGGATGGACAAGTCGTTCTCATTGACGAACACACCGGACGAACCATGCCCGGCCGCCGCCTTTCCGAGGGCTTGCACCAGGCGATCGAAGCTAAGGAGGGCGTTGCCATCCAGAGTGAGAGCCAGACGATGGCGTCCACGACCTTCCAGAACTACTTCCGTATTTACGGCAAGCTGTCGGGAATGACCGGCACTGCCGACACAGAGGCTTTCGAGTTCAGACAGATCTATGGATTGGATGTGTTGGTGATTCCTACCAATAAAGACATGTTGCGTCAGGACCTTAACGATCTGGTCTACCTGACTCGAGAGGAAAAGTTCGACGCGATCGTTGAAGATGTTCGTGAGTGCATTAAGGCTGGTGCGCCTGTGTTGGTGGGTACTGCCTCGGTAGAAACCTCTGAAGAGCTGTCCCAGCGCTTTCGCCAGTCAAAGATTGATCACAAGGTGCTCAATGCGAAGTACCACGAGCAGGAAGCAGAGATCATTGCCCAGGCAGGGCGCCCAGGGGTTGTGACTATTGCAACCAACATGGCCGGACGTGGTACCGACATTGTGTTGGGCGGCAACCTGGAGGCCGAGCTGAAAGCGATGGGCGATGTATCCCAGGAACGCAAAGAGAGTGTGCGTAAGGACTGGGAACAGCGTCAGGCCAATGTGCTGGAAGCCGGGGGTCTACATATTCTGGGCACAGAGCGACATGAGTCGCGGCGCATCGACAACCAGTTGCGTGGCCGTTCTGGGCGCCAGGGCGATCCGGGCGTCTCGCGTTTCTACCTGTCGCTGGAAGACAATCTGATGCGCATCTTTGCCTCGGACCGTGTGAAAAACTTCATGCAGGCATTGGGCATGGAGAAGGGGGAGGCGATCGAGCACCGCATGGTGACCAATGCGATCGAGAAAGCCCAGCGCAAGGTTGAGGGGCGTAACTTTGATATCCGCAAGCAACTGCTTGAGTACGATGATGTGGCCAATGACCAGCGGCAGATTATCTACCAGCAGCGCAATGACCTGCTGACGGAAGCGGATATCTCGGAAACGATCAACGCGATTCGCAGCGATGTCGTTAACGAGGCCATCGACAGCCACATTCCGCCCATGAGTATCGAAGAGCAGTGGGACGTGCCTGGCCTTGAGAAGCACTTGGAGGCTGAGTTTGCGGTGGCGCTACCGGTGCAAGAGTGGCTGGATGGCGACAACAGCCTGCATGAGGAGGCGCTGCGTGAGCGCATTGCCGCTGAGGTGCAGTCCGCCTACGACGCAAAAGCAGAGCTGGTCGGCCCAGAGATGCGCAGAGTTGAAAAACAGATCATGCTGCAGGTGCTGGATACACTTTGGAAAGAGCACCTGGCGACCATGGATCATCTGCGACAGGGTATTCACCTGCGTGCCTACGCGCAGAAGAACCCAAAGCAAGAGTACAAGCGAGAGTCATTCGCCCTGTTTGAAGAGCTGCTATCCAGTTTGAAATATGAAGTCGTAAAGTTCCTGAGCCATGTTCAGGTGCAGCGACCCGATGAGGCGGCGTTGATTGAGCAGCGTCGCCGCGAGGAAGCGGAGAAAGAGAAACTGGCGTTTGAGCACGCTCAGGCATCGGCGGTAGCGGAAGAGAAAGCGGAGCCAGAAACTGACGCGGCGGCGCAGCCCTTCACGCGTCAGCAGCCCAAGGTGGGCCGCAACGAACCCTGCCCCTGTGGCAGCGGCAAGAAATACAAGCAATGCTGTGGCGCGCTGCAGTAAGCGGGGGGCTTAGCGATGGCCGTGGGTGAAGGGAAGTTGCCTGTTCTGCACCCCGTCGCCGGTGTGCGTGTGGGCACAACCTCGGCGGGCATAAAGACGCCCGGGCGTAAGGACCTCGTCGTGTTTGAATTGGCTCAGGGCAGCCGTTGCGCGGCGACCTTCACACAGAATGCGTTTTGTGCGGCTCCGGTGACGTTGGCTAAGCAGCATCTTCAGGCCTGCGATAACCAGCCCCGATACTGGCTGGTGAATACGGGCAATGCCAATGCGGGCACTGGCGAGCGGGGAATAGCCGATGCACGGGCATGTACAGAGGCGCTTGTGCGAACAGACTCTGCCGATGCCAGTAGCGTCCTGCCGTTTTCCACGGGTGTTATTGGCGAACACCTACCCGTGGACCGGATTACGGCAGCACTGCCGTCGGCGATGGCGGCGCTGAGTGACTCGGGTTGGGCGGATGCCGCCAAGGGCATCCTGACAACAGATACGCGACCAAAGGGTTTCTCTCAGCAATTCACGGTAGGCGAGCATCAATACACCCTGACAGGGATCGCGAAAGGCGCCGGCATGATTCGACCGAATATGGCGACGATGTTGGCCTACGTCGCGACCGACATGGCTGTTGAGCAATCAGTGCTGCAGACACTGCTCTCGCGAGCTGTGGAGCAATCGTTTAATCGCATTACCGTCGATAGCGATACGTCCACTAATGATGCCTGCGTGCTCGCCGCCACGGGTGCCGCTGGCAATGTTGACGTTCGTGATCTCGAGTCCCCTGAGGCCTCGGCGCTTCAAGATGCGCTGGAGGCCTGCTGCGTGTCATTGGCTCAGGACTTGGTGCGCGACGGAGAAGGTGCCAGCAAGTTTGTTGCGGTCGAGGTAGGCGGCGGGCGCAGTGAACAGGAATGCCTGGACGTAGCCTTCACTATTGCGCACTCGCCGCTGGTAAAGACTGCGCTATTCGCGAGCGATCCCAATTGGGGACGGCTGCTCGCAGCGATCGGGCGAGCAGGCCTGGATGAACTCGCGGTTGCTGACGTCAGTGTCTATCTCAACGAAATACTAATTGCAGAAAAAGGCCAGCGTGCTGCCAGCTACACCGAGTCACAGGGCGTGGAGGCTATGGCACCCGAGGAGATCACGGTGCGTATAGAGCTGGGTCGAGGCGATGCACTGGCTACCGTTTGGACCACAGATTTTTCCTATGACTACGTGCGCATCAATGCCGAGTACAGAACCTGAATGAAGCGGGTTCATGTTGCCGTGGGTGTCATCGTCAATGAGCAGGGGCAAGTTTTGCTCACCCGACGGCATCACGACGCTCATCAAGGCGGCTTGTGGGAATTCCCCGGAGGTAAGGTCGAAGCGGGTGAATCAGTTGTAGACGCGCTAGCCCGTGAGCTGGCCGAGGAACTGGGCATTTCCGTTCTGGCTTCGCGACCGCTGATAAAGGTGTCACACGATTACGGCGATAAACACGTGCTGTTGGACGTCTATCTGATCGAAAAATTTGGTGGCAATCCGGCCGGAATGGAAGGGCAGCCCATGGTTTGGGCGCCAGTCAGTGATCTCGATGGCTATGAATTTCCGGCGGCGAATGTACCTATTGTTGATGCGGTAGTCTCTACGTTGGCTTAAGTGCGGGCTGCCGAGAGCTGCGTCACCAAACACGTGTTTTGCAGGCTGTCAGGGCTCTTTGGCTTCAGCCTTACTGAGCAACGTGGCGTGAATATGATTGATGCTCTCGTCCAGTGCCGCCAGTGACTGGTTGTTATCGATAACAATATCGGCACGGGCTAGCCGATCCTTTCGTGGCATTTGCGCGTCAATGATGCGCCTTACCTGTGCCTCGTCGTTATCATCGCGCGCCATTGTGCGCTGTACCTGTACGTCCACAGGAACATCCACGACAATCACCAGGTCTGTCAGTCGTGCCTGGCTTGTTTCTAGTAGCAGCGGTGAGCTCAGCATAACGTAGGGAGATTTTGCTGCGGTTAGTTGCGTGACGATTTCCTCCCCGATCAAGGGGTGTGTTAGTTGCTCTAACCAGCTGCGCTCCTCGGGGCTATTGAACACCAACGTACGTAAACGGGCGCGATCCAAGGTGCCATCGCTCTGAAGAATATCCTCACCGAAATGGTCGGCAATCGCCGCGAGAGCGGGTCTGCCAGGCTCGACGATAATACGAGAAATCACATCAGCGTCGACAACGGTGATGCCCAGCGACTCAAATCGCTCAGTCGCGGCGGACTTTCCGCTACCGATCCCGCCGGTAATGCCTACTACATACACTCTACGCTACCCAAGATATGCGGTCATGATGGTGTCGCCCCACAGCAATGCCACCCAGCCCGCAATCGCCAGATAAGGCCCGAAGGGCATGGGAATGTCTTTGCCTCGCTTCTTTAGAAGAATTAGCCCAATACCGATAATGGCGCCGACCAGAGAAGACAGAAGAATGATGAGCGGTACTGATTGCCAGCCCAGCCATGCGCCCAGTGCAGCCAACAGTTTGAAGTCGCCGTAACCCATGCCCTCCTTACCGGTCAGAAGCTTGAACCCCCAGTAGACCGACCACAGGATTCCATAGCCCGCAATGGCCCCGATAACGGCGCTGCTCAGAGTGGTATAAGTGGCGAAGAGGTTGAATACAAGCCCCAACCAAAGCAGTGGCAGCGTGAGGTCATCCGGAAGCAGTTGGTGGTCTACATCGATTAGCGTCAGTGTAATCAGTGCCCAAGTTAAGAATAATGCGCCTACCATGGCGAGTGAGGCGCCCAGCATGATGCCGAGTGCCAAGGTCATGAGCCCGGTTACCAGTTCGACTAGCGGATAGCGCAGCGAAATTTTCGCACCGCAGTTTGCGCAGCGACCGCGCAGTGCAACATAGCTGAGCACGGGGATATTGTGCCAAGGCTTCACGGGTGCTTTGCAATGAGGGCAGTGGGAATTCGGTGTCGAGAGGGTGAGTTTGATCTCATCCTCCTTTTCGTCGACTTCCAGCAGTTCGCAACAGTCCCGTCGCCATTGCGATTCCATCATCAGGGGTAGTCGATAGACCACCACGTTGAGGAAGCTGCCAACGATAAGGCCAAGGGGGAACAAGCAGGCGTAGAGGAACCAAGGCGCCTGCTGGAAAATATCCAGCACTACGTTAGATCTCTTCTCGACCGAGGATTGCTGCTGATCAGATCACAGACCCAAGCATGAAGATTGGCAGATACATCGCGATCATAAGGCCGCCTAC
>SPKZ01022453.1_pt1 | contig 16424 bp, 10 predicted proteins | sample 2456571 | NCBI WGS metagenome assembly SPKZ01 (sample SAMN11192286, study PRJNA482655) | marine metagenome | biome: ENVO:00000447; feature: ENVO:00000244|ENVO:00000211|ENVO:00000569|ENVO:00002023; material: ENVO:00002151; isolation source: ocean water from marine abyssalpelagic zone ...
GGTCAAGATGCGTTAACAAAACTAGAAAAATATTGCATTTCTATAATGGATGTTAAACATATTTGGTTAGATGTTTATGATGATAACTACAGAGCAATTCATATTTATAAAAAATTAGGTTATCAGCTATACAACACTGTAATTCAAGATAATCGTAATATATTGTACTTTGATAAATCGCTCTAACAAATGACTATGGTGAGATCATCCCTATTTCCCATACAAAACCTAATCCCTAAACCAACATTGGCACAACTATTTATATGGCGATTTGTGCCCCACTATAGCGATTATTAAACTCGCTATCGTGCAGAAGAAAGATAGCGCTTGTGTAATTTTGATTGCTTTGAGTGGTATTTCTGTATGTCTTCCATATGTGATAGGAATCAGTAGCGACTAGTTTTATTAGCGGCGGTCTACATATCAACGTCCCATACTTTACGTCTAATAAACACATAACCATTTGATTTTAGGTGAGGATAATAGTATTTTATTGGCTTAATCACGCAGTTAGCAATATGCAGGAGGCATTGTTGGGTATCTATCAATTTAAAAAACACTATTATATTCGTCCCTTAAGTGGGCCTCTATTATGCATTTTTTTATGTATTCCATTTTTGATTTTTAAAGATAGTATTTCTGATAATCTCTGGGGGAAAGCTATTTTTTTGATCGGAGTTCTGCCCTTCCTTTTTATCTGGCTAGTTAATCGTATTTATAAGGTCATTAAACATCCAAAATTATTTATATTTAATTTAAGCTCAAATAGTTTAATGATAGATAATATAAATTACTCTTTGAAAGATTTAACGTTTTTTTACATCTCAGAAAAAGAGGGTATTTTTAAGATGGAGTTTGGGTTTCCTAGCCCTAAAGCTTTTGAGGGTGGATATAACCTTAAAACGCTTGGAATGTATAAAATCGACTCTTCAATAGAGTATTTTAACGATTCTATAGCAAACATTGAAAATATAGAAACATTTTCATCTGATTAATTATATTGCTGACAAGTGACTATGGTTCAAGCTATCTTTGATGTGAAGTATATATATTTTCACCGCAATGTATTGATCAAAATATGAATTAATGAGGCCACTTCAATGTAGATTAAGAAGTGGCCGTTTAAGATGGATTATATAATCTAATTCGTGCGGTTAAACTTTTGACGCGTGCTCATCGCTAGTAGAGGTAACAGTAATAACAACCACGTCGCAGGTTCTGGCACTTGAACTGATTGAGCGACGGTAATTGTGGCGGTATTACTACTGTCTAATGCGAAGTGACTAGACGCACCTGGTTGATAAAAAGCAACATCACTAAAGGCTAGCTGTGTAGAGCCCACCTGCAATGCGGTTAAGTCAAAACTTGCCAAGACAAAGTTACTATCAAGGATTGGATCAAAATCTAAAAAAGAAAAACCAATCCGGTTGGGGTAAGCATTGGCTTCAAAATAGAGAGCAAATGGGTTTGAGGCAAACAAATCGCTACTTAGCGTCGTTGGATCATAGGCAAACACTGCGCTGTCAAAAACTAGATCAAAGTTAAAGGTATCTGTTTCAACAAAACCACTGGCAAGAATGTTAACCGTGATGCTCTCGCCAATGCTGACGTTATCGGTTGAAACATCAAGGGTGATGATGCTAGCCTCAGCACTGATACTAAACGCTAATAAAATCAGGGTGAATAATTTTTTCATGGTACTTTCCTTCTTATTTTTCTAATAAATTATGGTGCGCAGCGACTACGGCTACACAATTTCATGATGGCACGGGCATCTAAGATATCGACCACGCCATTACTGTTAATATCAAAGGCTAAATCGATAGCACTTTTAGCTTGAATCGCACGCATAAGTCCACGAATATCGTTACGGTCAACATCGCCATCGTTGTCCCAATCGCCTTTCAACCCTAAGGTATTAAATTGCCATAAATCACCGGTTATCGTTCCTGCAGGAGTGATAGCATCAACACGCCATACATAATGATGGTTTGGTAGAAACGGACTCGGGCTGAAGATGTTATCTGACGATGTGGCCACTAAAGACAGGCTATGTTGATTCTCCCCGACATAGATCTGGTATTGAGTTGCTTGATAAGCAGGGCGCCAAATTAAGTCTGCATTTAACGAGACTTCAGTCGCATCAAGCGCAGGAATAGGATGCGTTGTTTTTGACTCACGACGACCCGGGATCCAGTAGTTTTTGTCACCAGGTAGATAGCTTCCTGTATAGTTCAATACGCCGCCATGTTGTGCGGTTAAGTAACTATCGGTAATACCATCGCCATCGTTTAATAGGGAACCGTGAGTTGGTCTAAAGTCATGGTTGTCGACATCTCTGACTTGGCTAACCAGTGTGACCGCTTCATTGTTGCCGTTAAAGTTGTGGCCGAAATTTACCCAGCTCAAAATAGGCTCAATGGTCGAACGCTGACTTGAGATCACATCGGCGGCATTATTAGTGGCGATGGTGCCTCTATTCGCCCCTCCTAATACGCCACGAACATTAGCATCATCTAATAGGATTAAATCGCTGCGCTTTGGGTCAATTGTATTAAATATTGTGTTGTGATAAACCCGTTGATCTTCCCCCTTAACCATCATGCCGTTAGCGTTCCAAATCACATTGTGATGGGCTATTGCGTCACTGCCGTAAAAGATTGCAGGAATAGGTGCATCGAAGCGAACACCATATTTTGGTGAATCATGGAGCCAGTTATATCGTACAATCGTACCGTTTTGGGCGGCGATTCGTACTTGAATCATCGCACCATCACTTTGGGCAAAACCAGAATTAGAAAGCTCATTGTATTCCACCGTCATTCTGCCACCTAGCGGGCCCGTATATTTACCACTGCCACTGGGTGATGCGCCTGATGAGGCCAAAGTTTCTGAACTACCCGCTGTATCAACTGTGTTGTAGCTAAAGCGAGAGAAATTACCGTCGAGGACTAGCGATGAACTAGGAGCATAGGATTCTGAGGCTGCCCAATCGATGTTTTTAAACGATGAGTTCTCAACGACTGTGCCGTTACCACGCATTAAGAACCCTTGACCATCGACATTTTTTACGGTGATATTTCGTAAGGTGTTATTACTTCGATGGCTTAAATCACGGTTATTTGAAGAGATGAATAAAATTTCTGATTTTGCATTGGTTTGTCCTAAGGCGCGACGAGACGAGCCACCAAACTCAAAGTTTGCATTTTCGAGGGTAAAATTTTCACAATTACCACAGCGCAGGGTACTGGCGAAAAAATTGACGTTACGTAGAGTAACATGCTCCCAGCCGCCAACTTTAACCGCATATGGCGTGTTCTTCGCTTTGATTTTTTGAGTTGGCGTACCGCTTGACGAATAAAGGTAGGCCGTTTTGCTCGTCGGATCATAAAACCACTCGTCGTCGTTATCTAATAACGCTAACTTATTTTCAACGAAGTAATAAAAATGTTTTTGATTTTTCCAGATGCGAGGCGTAGCGCCATACTTGAACTGTATGGCACCGGGGCTATGGTTGGTTATTTTACGTGTCCAGCTATCAAAACTACCGACATTGGCGACTATTGTGGCGTCGGTGAGATCGATAGTGTTGACATTATCATCATCACTCAGCGAGTCATCGACCATTAACCCAATAGCGTTACCACCATTATTAGCATGGGCCCAGCTGTCACGGCTATAAACTGACGCTATATCACCCAGTTTTTCCCCAAAACGAGCATTAGGCCATCGTGCGTTTGTTCTTTGTTGCCATTGGCCATTTTCCTCGACAAATAACTGCCAAACATCTTCAGAAAGTACCTTACTATAAATATTGCCGCCGATTGAATTCCAACCACCAGAGATGTCGATAGTGCCATCGAAATTGACGACTTCATTATCAAAAGCTTGAATAGTAATAGGACGAGCTGCTGTTCCTTTGATGCCGCTTTTAGTCAGAACTTCCTTGTAGGTCGCTCCGCGCAATTGGATTGTATATTGCACTCTGGCAGGTTTCGCTACGCCACGGTTAAAATTTTTCTCAGCGTAATTGATAGCGTATTTAATCGTTTTAAAGGGGGTGGCTTTTGAACCATCTCGTGACGATGCTTGAGTATCCAATCCATTAATGGGATCGACAAACACTTCCTCACCGGTTAAGCCAGCAGCAAAGCTTGGAGCCACATTAAATGCAGTTACAACGCAAAAACTAGCTAATAAATTAAATGTTTTATTTTTCATTTTTTTCCATTTGTTTATTACATGCAATAGACATTATAGTGATGATTTCGCTGATAACAAGTTACGATGACAATTAAGTGCTAAGGTGTAATTCTAAACATACTGGTTATTTTGTGATCTTTGCGGTTTGAATTTTATTCGAATATCGTTCAAACTGACAGCGTCCGCTTCATAAATAAGCTATTTTAATCGCTGCCATTTTCCAACAGGCACAAAATAATCGTCTGCATAATCCCCGCCTTGTTGACTATTTTTTGCCGATTGATTGAACATTAAAAACGTTTTATACATAGCACTAACCCGCTCAGGGTTAGCTGCGGAAATGTCATATTGTTCATGTGGATCATTCTCAAGATCAAATAACTGTAACCTGGGCCTAGATTTATTCCTTCTGATTAATTTATATTTACCATCAATTAACCCAAAAACCTTTTTAGTACGAAAAGGAATAGGCTGTACCCGCTTAAATGGCTTTTGCTCAAACAATGGCAATAAGCTTGAACCATCAATCGGTCTATTATCTGGCATTTTATAATCAACCAATTGGGCAATGGTTGGCAGGTAATCTAAGGTTGAAGTCGGCTCGGTAATGATGCTACCTGCTTTGATGTGACTAGGCCACAAAGCCAGTGTTGGCACCCTCACACCACCTTCATATAACGAACGCTTACGCCCTTTTAATCCTTTGGTGGAACCCGCATTGACAGGGCTTTGTTTCTTACCTTCAGGACCATTGTCGCTAGTAAAGGTGATCAGGGTATTATCATTAACGCCGAGTGTTTTAAGTGTGTCGCGTAAGCGCCCTATTTGATCGTCCATCTCGGTGATCGCGCCATAATAATGGGCTGCTTCACCATGGCCTTGATACATTTTGAAGTATTGTGGCCCAGCAACTACTGGCTTGTGTGGTGCATGGAACCATATCACGCTAAAGAACGGTTTATGTTGACTAACCGACTGTTTGATGTGCGCCAAAGCTCGGTCCATAACCACCTTAGAAGCACCGCCTTGTAACGTTGGGTCGGTCGGTTCTAGGGCAACCCCATCCAAATAAAATGGATTGTCTATCGCACGACTCCCAATCGCAGGATCCCAGGTTGAGACCGCTGACTCAGTAACAAAAGATGTGTCATAGCCATGCCAAGATGGCGGCGAATAGTTCTCTTTCGGTTGGCGTTTTGGCCCTTTGGCAGAAACTGTTTCACTCAGCGTGCCTAAATGCCACTTACCAAAGTGCCCAGTGTTATAGCCCTTGGCTTTTAATATCTCTGCGATGGTAATTTCTTGTTTAGGCAAATGGCCAACATTGGCGGTATAAATGCCATAGCGAAAATAATGACGCCCGGTAAGGTATGTGCCCCGAGTGGGTGAACATACTGGACCACCTGCGTGAAAATTGGTCATGATCACGCCTTGTTGTGCCATTAAATCTAGCGACGGGGTTTTAATGGTTTGATTACCGTTAAAACCCGTGTCACCGTAACCTAAGTCGTCGGCCATTATCAACACAATATTGGGTAACGGTTGCTCTAATTTAGCGGTTGCCAAGCTAGGCAACACCAAGGCAATTAACGTCAACATTATTTTTATCATTATAATTCCTGCTATTTTACTTTTACCAATATGACAAAGTTATTGTTCACTTGTGCTGGTTAAAAGGGTTCGATAACTGGTTGCAGTTTAGCCGCTTTCGCCCTACATTATTAGTATTTTTATTAATAATACTCACTTAAGGGTAACCAATGCATAAAAAGTTTACGCTTAGTTTTTTCACCCTGGCGCTAGTCACCTCGTTGTGTAGCAAAGGAGCATCCAAAGTGCTCTATACCGACACCAACGTTGCGACATTAGGTGCAGATGAAACTGCACTACTTAAAAAATTCGAAGGACAATTTGACCGGCCGCAATATCAAACCCCAGTACCTCAATATCGTGAGGCTTGGGATAAAATAGCTGCCAATAAAATTCCTGAATGGATTATCAATGCTAAATTCGGAATTTATACCCATTGGGGGGTTTATTCAATTCCTGGGTTTGCTGATAATACTTATGTCCGTTACATGTACGACAAACGCAATCCCCGTGGCGTCTATCAACATCATTTAGACAACTACGGTAAACCTGAAGAATATGGCTACACCAAGTTTGTCGAACAATTTAAAGCGGAAGATTACAACGCCAAAGAGCTACTTGGCTTAATGATCGATTCAGGCGCGAAATTTGGTGGTTTAGGCACGGTACACCATGATGGTTTCTTAATGTGGGACAGTAAAATAAGTCGCTGGAACGCCGGTAACATGGGTCCTAAGCGTGATTTATACGGTGAGTTCGTGATCGAAGCCCGTAAAAGAGATTTTAAAGTAGCGGCAAGTTTCCACCATGCCAGAACCTGGGATTTGGTCCACAAGTCAATTGATGAGAGTACGTTCACTGAACAAGAAAAAAGCCAGCTTGATATTTTTAACCCAGAATATGAAGACTTTTTTGTCGGTCGTCATAGTACCAAAACCACCGTCGATGTCTTTGCGCAGCAGTGGCACGACAAAATCATTGAAGTGATTGATAAATACTCTCCTGATTTCTTCTTTTTTGATGGCATTGAACGCACTAAGCCAAATTCCCCTGAAAATCTAGTGGTCGAGGCGCTAGATTATTACTATGAGCATGCCAAAGCCCAAGGAAAAGAAGTGGTGGTTGCCAATAAATTACCGGGTAACAAAATCTATAATTTCCCTGAAAACATTGGTATTCCAACCTATGAGGGTGGTCGTGACATGCCCGCTGATGTTGGCGGTTACTTCTTGGTTGATCGCGCTATTAGTTACCCGTGGACTTATGTTAAAAACAAAGTGTATAACCTCAACGCTAACTACCATATCGACGCACTAATGGACATGGTCGCTCGTGGTGGCATTTACCTATTATCACTGACTCCGATGGCATCGGGTGCCATCGATCCTAAAGAAGAAGCTATTTTTCGCGAAATTGGTCAGTGGCTAAAAATCAATGGTGAGGCGATTTATGGTACCCGGCGCTGGACTATTCCAGCAGAAGGGCCAATTTCCACCTGGAAAGTAGCTAAAGGAGGACGAAACAAAACCCAACAAAAGCAGCGGATGATTTGGGGCTATAAAAAAGTTAAGGATGGAGAAATCCGTTTTACCCAAAAATCTGGCCAGTTATATGCGATGTCGCTCACGTGGCCCAAAGCTGGCGAGGTATTGATAAAGAGCCTTAAACAAGGCTCACAATATTATGATCAAAGCATTAATAACGTATCAATGCTTGGCTATGGTGAACTTGAGTTTACGCGGAGCAAAGAGGGTTTAACTATCAAACTACCGGCGCAAAAACCATCAGCGATATTCAATCACGGGATATCTTTTAAAATAAATTAGTTGTTATGTGAGATATACCCAATGCGGCGTGACTCTATAACGTTATGGAGTTCCTGCCGTTTGTCGCCTTTATCTTACTTTTCGATCGATATGTGAGTGGGTTATAAATTTTGTACTTCAAATTGGTAAAAATAGCAATAATTGTAGCTGTTGCTGCATAAATAACGTAAAAGGACTGTCTTTTATAATTAATGAGCATTTAGTATGAAGAGTACGGCAATGACACTCGGGTCCACTACATGGGTAATATTAGCGAGTTCACTGTTAACGGCCTGTGGCGGCAGTAATGACACTACTATCCCAACAGTTACTACGCCAACGGTTACTACGCCAACGACTCCGTTCGATACGGCTATGACTGCTGTATTTCCGCGCTCAACTGAAGTTTTCGGAGTTAAAGTTCGTGCTACCGCAAGTTCGTCTGATGTCGCTATTAAACATGCTGCTGCGGTGATGGCACAATATTTAGATAACAATGAAGATGGCGTTGTCGACAATGAAGCTGTTGTGGCTAAATTGGTTGAGAAAAATGCGACGTTAATCATTGGCGTTAATGGCGATGATATAGAGCGAGCATTTGGGCAACTTGAAGGAAAATTATCGCTAACGGAAGAACAATTCGAGCAACTCGCTCTACAAAACCTAACCGTTAGTGAAATTCACCCAAATGGTGCGGCCAATGGGATGTTTGATGCCTCACTGGAAGAGGTTCTGCATTTAATAACCCACGAAGGTTACGCGGCTGTTTATCCTGACGTCTTTGGTGAAAAAGTCGGTTCTCAAATTGCTGACGCAATGGATGTCGCGCGTGGCGGTCAATTCGAGACCATTCCTAACCCTTACCCTGATAGAGCTTGGTATAGTTACGATGACGAAACCTGCGATTACAGCTGTATGATTACTGAGTATACCTTTTGGTCATTAACGTCAATCCTTGGCGCTCAACAATTTGAAGGACGCCTAGCACAAATTAGTGAGGAGTGGTCACTCAATACTAAAGCCAAGGTAATGGCTAAAGATCTCGCGGTTTACAACATCCTAACCAATGGTAGTTACGCCTTAGCCACTAAGCTACCTGATGGTAATTATAAGCCTCGTGATTTTGAAGTGAGTGGCGCAATGGTAACGCCTGGCAATGGGCTTGATTCTAAAAAGGCTGAGGTATTTGCGTTTATCACCGAGCAAACTGATGATTCATTAGCCGTTTACGGCTCTCATAATGTTGAACAAGCCTCATACGATCGAGTCGTTGCCGATGTTAAATCGGTACTAGAGAGTCTCGATACCGATATCAAGCAAGGTTTGTTAAATGCTGGTGCTAAAATGTTAGTGGTTGAAAACGAGGAAGAGTTAGAGGCTAACATCGAATACTTCGTGTCGCTATTACCCGTTGAGGCGATGTACACCAATATCGACAATCAGGATGAGACAATAGTCAGTGATCGTCATTACGGGCTGTCCAATACTAAGCTCGAACTGATGTATCTGATTGTCTATTATTCACTATTAACTGAAGATAGCTTACCGAATAAATTTGATGAGTTAACAGCGGCTTATAACCAAGCAACGACCAAAAATTTGTTTACTCCGGATGAAGCTTATCAAGATGGTGAAGAAGATGAGATTCATCAAAATGCCTCTGATCAAAACGCATTAAAATATGGTAGTTATTTATACAACTTATATCAATTGCGCTTTGGTAATGATATCGGTGTCGCTGGTGAATTTACTATCACTACTAAGGTCCAACTTAAACAAGAAAATCCACTAGGTTACGCTTTTGTGTCAGAAATATTTGGTGCTACCGAATAGAATAAATTAATCAACTAAAAAAACCTGCACTCGGTGAAGAGTGCAGGTTTTTTTATTACTAGTCGCGTGTCAGGTTAACTAGTCTTTCCAAATTTGACTTTTCACTGTAACAGGTTTGTCCCAATCCAGTGGTTGTCGGTGACGATATTTAGGGTCGTTATCTCGATCAGGCATTGTTGACACTGCTTTCATTAACGCCTCTTTTGCTGCTATTACTTTAGGATCCTTGCTGTGTAACAGGTTAACTTTTTCATCTAAATCAGCTTTAAGATCGACCAGTTTTTCATAACCACGTTCAGGAGACGCCTTAACAAACAATTTGTATTGCTTGTCTCGAACAACTCTGTCGCGATAAGTATAACGATTCTCAATGCCTTGTTCCGAGACTTCAAATTCGTTACGTCCGCCCATTGATAAGATATGATCACGCTTTGAGTCTTTACTTTGCCCCAAAATCAACGGTGCAAAAGACTGACCATCAAGCTTGTAATCTTGAGGCGCTGAGGTCCGAGCCAAGTCAGCAAAAGTCGGTAACAAATCAGTAAAATCAACCAGTGCTTCGGTTACCACACCTGATGGTACTAAGCCTGGGCCATTAACAATAAATGGCGAATTGATGCCATTTTCAGTGGTCAACTGTTTACCACCGCGCACTAGGCGGCCATTGATATTGCCGACTAGGCCTCTATTAGTGCCATTATCAGTGGTCCAAACGATAATAGTATTTTCGCGCTCGCCCATTTCCTCAAGACGACTAACAAATTTTGCCAACAGCAAATCTGCATATTCGACCATCGCCTTATGTTTGCCCATCTTACCAACAACTTCAGGTTTGTGTGGCGTGGTGGTAAACGGGGTGTGAGGTAAATTCATCGCATAATAGGCAAACCATGGTTGGCCTTTATTTTGGTCAATAAAATTCAATAAGAAGTCAGAGAAGATATCTTCACCAAACTTGCCTTTGTTAGTCGCACTGCCTTTTTTAGTATGAATGTATGGGTCCCAATAACGCTCAGCACTGGCTGGATTACCCGTTTCATAGCCTGTCCACATCGCATAATCATCAAAGCCATGCTTAGTCATCGCTTCAGGTTCGACTCTAAAGTCATTAACCTGCCATTTACCGGCGGCGACGGTCGCGTAACCAGCGTCTTTCATGACTCTTGCCATACTCTGGTTTTTATTCCAGTCAAAGTATGCACGTCCCCAACGAGGCGTGTCCCAATGATTTACCCAACCATTGCGATATGGGTATTGACCCGTCATTAATGATACTCGCGAAGGGGTACATTGTGGATGTGACCACACATTGTTAAATCGCATCCCCCCTTGTGCTAATTTATCGAGATTTGGGGTCGCAATATCCTGCGCGCCATACGCACTGATCCATTCTTTGCCCAAGTCATCGGCTAAGATAAATAGGATGTTTGGTGCTTGTTTTCTGATTGATGGATTGTCAGGTATTTTTGCTGCCGCAAAAGCGGTATTGAACAGTGAAAACAATGAGCAAAATCCTATTATCATCGTTATAATTTTGGTTGCTTTTTTCATTGATAGCCAACGTTATTAATTACTAGTAAGACGAATTATTGCATTACCAACCCAAGATTCTGGCGATGGTAATGCATTTTCAGGTAGCACGGGTATAGATTAATGCTTATCTTTTTGGACTTTTTCGACCCCACCATGAAGAATGGTTTCACCACCCCATTGCATAGTGCGACGATCAAGTTTCAATAAATTCTTTGGATAGTCTTTAGTAACACCAAACGATTCCATTGACGTATCAAAAGGAACAAAGCCAGCTTCTAGCGCTTTAGCACCGTCAACCAACGAGAAATCTAAGTTAGCGATATCCTTGAGCTGCTGTTGCGTTGTCGTCACAGAATGCTGCTCTACACCATTGGCTAGATGTGGTTTAAGGAACTTGTCAGCGCCCTTAAAGGCATAGGTATTATGATCGAGTTGATACTCATAAGGGATTTTCTTGGTGCCGCGTTTGGTGGCAAAAAACTCCTTCGTATTCCATAGATCTCTCGCACCATAGGGTTTTCTGCGACTTTTAGTAAAGATATTACGCTCAATCACCGAGCCCGGCTTAAAGTATTGACGCGGAAACGCGCGCATCCGAATTGCTTCACCGTTTAAATCAACAAAGATATTATTGATAATGTGGTTATAGTCTTTATGAACCATTCCGGTACCAGCACCTTGAATAATATTGTTAATGGTGGTGGTGCCACGCTGCCAATCATCGGTACGAATCGCGATATAGTCGACATCATAAACATAATTATGACGAATGATGTTACCTTCACCGGCACCAGAAACATTGATCGAAGCACCATCGTGTAGTTGCAATAAGGTTTTAGTGACCTTGTTGTTTTCGATAATGTTATTTTTGGCGTGGATGTACGGCATGAAATGCGCCTGAGTGTCTTCTTTATACGTTACGTTGGTGTCGATCTCATTCCAACGAATCGTTTTGGCGGCTTCATCAAAATCTTCACCAGTTTTCATTAAAATTTGGACTCGAACGCCAGCAACACCAACCGCCTTACGCGGAACATCATGGATCCAGTTATTGGCAATCACGTTATCGCCACTTTGCCAGATAAAAATAGCATGACCGTGCCAGATAATTTCGCCAACATGGTGAATGATATTGTTTGAAATGGTGTTGTGATGATTAACGTCTTTGGTGCCAGGACCATAGCCCGCTAATAACACGCCCATGTGACCTACGTAATCAATTAGGTTGTTCTCTATAGTGATATTTTGCGCGTGTAAATCGAGACGAATCGCCGAACCAGCTGAGTTGGTAAAGTGGCTATTAGTCACTAACATATTCTCTGCTCCACGGAAACGCAGCATCGCATTACCAGTATCAAACGTATCCCAGTCATGCTGAATACCCCAGCCCTTACGCCCTTTATACCAAGTTGAACGCTTGGCCTGAGTGAAGGTTATTCCTTCAAAACTAATGTTTTTAACAGGCTTATCCGCTGCAGCGTCATAGTCAACCTCACCTTCGACACGTACTAATTCTTTAAGCTGTGGAATCGTAATATCTGACGGCTTAGCATTGTCATGCGGCCAGTAATATAACTTGCCCGTTTCACTGTTATGAGCCCACTCGCCGGGTTCGTCGATAAAATCAACCACATTCTCAATCCATGCCCATGGGCTGTTTTGAGAAAAGGCCGGCGCATTAGCTTCATATTTCAACGTTAATAAACGCGCTTTAGTGTTGATTTTTTCAAGCGGTAGAAAGTTGATAGCCCAAGGTACTGGATTGAAAAATACTTCGATGTCGTCAAGATTACTCCATTGACGGATTGGTGCGCCTTTAAGGTACTTAATTTCTTTGAGTAAATGACGATCTTTTTTGTGCATCACATTACGAGAATCGGCGACTTCAAAGCCGGTTGGTTTTTCACCTTGAAAGCGAGCACTTTTGGCGCGAGGCAAGCGTTTATCACCGGTAAACATCGTGGTAAAGCGACCAAATTCTTGACGCGTGACATCCGCGACCCAGACCTTGCCTTTGGCAACATCGGGTAAACCAGCAACGGCAGTTTCCAACTGATGCCAGCCAGTAACGGCCTTGCCACTAGAGATAATCGGTGTTTCATTCGGATAAGCGCGATAGTGGATTGTTGACTCACCAACACCGCCATCTTGACGGTTTAGCACTAATGTTTCTGAGAGCGTATAAGTGCCGCCACGTAACCACACCGTAATATCTTGTGCCCGTTGCTCGCTACTTAATGCTCGAATCGCATCTCGTGCCGCTGCCAACGTACTAAACGGCGCACTCTGACTGCCAACATTGCCAGCTTGACCCTGTTGGGGCGAGACATAAAACGCTAACGATGTTTGTTGTTGCGTGGCCGTTTTCGCTGCCAATGCTAGATTATCGACTGGCTGTTGATTACAACCAACTAACCCTGCGGTGGCACATGTGGCAATAAACATTGCTCGCTGCGCGATTAAATTAAATTTCATACTTTCTCCAACCCTATTATTATATTCTATTTTTTAAGCTAATTTATTTTGATCTGTTTTGTTGTAAACCGCTTGCACTATTTTTAGCTAAATCAACGGTAAAGGTCCAAACGGCGCCTTTAATCACTTTGTTTTTTTCAATCACATCTACCCGCCAAAAATATTGCTTGCCAGGCGTCAGAGTTTTAGGAGAAAAGATATTATGACTAAAATTGCCTTGATAGAGCGGTGATTGCTGGTTAGCGTTAGCCACCTGCCCTTGTACCTGACCGAAATAAACATCGTGAGACCGGGCGCGATAGCCATTAAGCCACATCAGATCCGCATTTGTTTTTACCCGCGTTGCCGCAATAGGTGGTACTGGGCTCGACGCTTTACGCGCTTGATAACCGGGGATCCAGTAATCTTGCGCGCCAAATTCGTAAGGACCAATGTCGGGCGCTTTGCCCAAAAATTCAGTCAGCTTATCTTTAATCACTGCGCCGCCGTCGACTAAGCTAGAGCCAGCCTGCGGCCTAAAATCTAAGTTATCGGGATCTCTAAGTTGCGTGCGAACATCCTGCCCTGCTGTAACGCCATCCCAGTTATGATCGACGATGCCAGGCACCGGATGATCTTTCGCAGGTTTGGTGCGGTGCCCAGAGAACTTATTACTGATGTTATTGCGGGTAATAGTGCCATGATTGTGGCCCTGAATAGCAACATTGCTACTAACGATTAAGTCATTTCTTTTGTTGTCGAAACTCAAATTATTAAAGATAAAATGGTGATCGCCCTTAAAAAACATCCGATCGGTGTTCCACGCCACATTATTAAGGACCTGACCATTGCTACCGTAAGGAGAGTTTGGCAAATTCATATTATCAAAACGAATCCCCTGCTTAACCGAGTCATGAACCCAGTTATAACGCACTACGCCACCGGGTTGTTGCTTAACACTAAGCTGGATCATCGAGCCATCATTTTGTAAATACCCTGAACGGGAAAGGTCATTAAGCTCAACAATATTACGCACGCCCGCCTTAAACTGTTCAGAGCATCCGGTGGTATGCACCGTGTTGCGTCTAAAAACTAGCTCAGGTGAATTGACCATGTTGAGGGTGTAACCCCCTTTAAAAGTACAACTGTAGTCAATGTCATGGATGTTGCAGTTTTCGATCCGATTGCCCAGTCCCGTCATTTCAATGGCGGGGCCATCAGTATAGGCGATAGTGCAATTTCGTAGCGTATTATACGCGCCGTCGAATTCTTTTTAACCACCATTTTGGTCACATCTACGCGCGATAGCTCACCGAGCATCCGTTTGGAATAACTCGGGTAGCTCAAGTTAACATCGTCAATAGTGACATAAGCACTTTTGTTAACGTTAAAGGTGGTGCCAAAGAAATCGATGCCCGATACCTTGATATGTTTAGAGCGAATAACCGTTAAGGCATAAGACTGAACCTTGCCACGAACATCGAGGGTTTCAGGATTGACTCCACCCTTTGCCCATAGATAAAGCTCATTAGTTTTCGGGTTAAAATACCATTCTTGTTCGGCGTCTAGCAGGCCAAGTTTACCTTCGAGAAAATAACCATGATGACTCACTTTGTTCTTAAAACTAAAGTGAGATTTCACGCCTTTAGTGTCGAAACTAAAATGATCACTACCCGCTTGATGAGAAGTGACTAATGATTGATAGGTTTTAAATGAGCCCGAATTAACCACAATGATCGCGCCGCTAAGATCAAAATCTAACGCCGTTAATTGTTGATTATAATAAGTACCAAGCTGACCTTTTTGTGGCCAGGCCATCGACTGACTTTTATCCCAAATAGAACCATCGTGCCAATTGCCGTTGGGCCAGCGCGCACTTGACATGCTTTTACCATCCACAAATAATTGCCAAATCGGCTGAGTTAACTTGGTTTTGTAGATATTTCCCTTATATTTAGTCCACCCACCGTTAATGTTAGTCGTGCCATCGAGCACCACTTTTTCATCTTGATAAGCGGTGATGCTATAGGGTTTAGCTGCACTGCCTCGACGTTTGTTGATCTTAATCGGGTCAAAATAATGGCCGCCGCGGACATAGGTCGTATCACCAGCGTGCATTTTGTTGACCGCTCGCTGAATATGAGCGAACGGCTGCTCAATTGTGCCGCGGTGTTTATCATTGCCATCAACGGCAACATAATAATCCTTGGCGAACAATGGCTGAGCGAGAACACCCGATAAACCAATCAATATTATCGAGAGTTTGATCACTTTTATTGACATTGTTGCTGCTCCCAATGGGCTTTTTTAAGCGCCATCAACACCGGGTACATCTCGTCGGTGTCACCAACCTGCTTTTTTAACACAATGAGCTGTTGTTTAAGTTGATTCTTAATCTTACGGTATTGCGGATCTGGATAAATATTAGTCATTTCTTTCGGATCATTGGCCAAGTCATACAACTCCCAATAGGGTGGCGTCGCTGCTGGCATGGCACCGCTGGCGTCTAATGGCAAGCCATAGAAGAATGCCAATTTATGGGTCTTGGTTCTAATGCCGTAATGCGCTGGCACCGTATGATGAGTCATGTGCAACCAATAACGATAATAGACTGCCTCACGCCCTTTGGTATGCTCAGGATCAGCGATTGCCGCAGCAAAACTTTTACCCTGCATGGTCGATGGCGTTTTAACCCCCGCAATCTCGAGTAGAGTCGGCGCAATATCGACGTTTGAGAACAACTCCTCGCTGGTTTTTCCAGCAGCAGCGCCCTGAGGGAAACGCACTAAAAATGGCATTTGAATAGACTCTTCGTAAATCCAACGCTTGTCGTAATAGTCATGTTCGCCCAACATCATACCTTGATCAGAGGTATAGATAACGATGGTATCGTCAGTCAGGCCATTGGCATCGAGATAATCTAATACTCGGCCAACATTTTCATCAACCGCGACAATAGTGCGTAAGTAATCTTTAAGGTATTTTTGATAAGCCGCCGATACCACC
>SPKZ01019811.1_pt1 | contig 16420 bp, 11 predicted proteins | sample 2456571 | NCBI WGS metagenome assembly SPKZ01 (sample SAMN11192286, study PRJNA482655) | marine metagenome | biome: ENVO:00000447; feature: ENVO:00000244|ENVO:00000211|ENVO:00000569|ENVO:00002023; material: ENVO:00002151; isolation source: ocean water from marine abyssalpelagic zone ...
ACAAACCCACCTGTGTGAGCGTGTGCCCTATTGATTGTGTAAAACCTGATCCCAACCATGTTGAAGATGAAGATAGCTTACTCGCTAAATTTTTAAAAATGCACAGCTAGCAGTCCACTCTAAAATACTAATATAAACGCTCATCAATAAAGCTCAATTTTTTGTTAGGACTAGCTAATATTTTAGGTATTAGCTAGTCCTAACAGCACAAAGGATACTCTTTAGTTATACCAATACCAGTAAGTTAATGATCAAATATTAATGAGGATAAATTTTCAAGAACAAGGTGCTTGATTGAGCAATAGCTGACGTGTGTGATTGAAAGCAACGATGTTATTGGAGTATTTAGTCCATTTAGAATGATCACATATTTATTTTTATTGGTAGTTTTTGAACGTAATACACTATGTTTAAAAAAGATACTTGTTAAATATGCGCTGGTGAATCAGTCAATAAACATCCAATCATGAAAAATACCCGACATAACAACATGCAGTGTCCAATCACACCAGCGTTATTATTTGTGCCCCTGATGTCTAATAGTTTATACCTCACCTTGCGAAAACAAATTACAATACAAAAACTCGACAAAGTTACAGGAAGTGTTGTTTCTCAGTTTAGGTTGGCTTCCATTGCGATTTTTTTGGCAAGCCATGTTAGCGTTCTTTCTACGATCAAACATACATTTTTATTCACACCAACCAAATCAATATAACCCTAAATGTAATTTTTCACATCGACTTAAACGTTGGTCAAATATAAAACGACGCCGATTTACTCATATATAAAACCGATTTTATCTTAACAACAAAAACAGCTATCTATTAACATCAATCGAGTATTAAAAACAACCAGTTCAAGAGAGTGAATAAAAGTGACCAGCTCAGATGATAAAAATATTAGAGATAGCAATAGTCCCAATGCCTAACAAAGTAATCAAAGCTAAATGTCGCACAAAAAAAAACGGTGGAAGCTGAATTTACCAGAGAAAGAACCACGTTTTTTGGCTTAAGTATTACTGAATCGATTGCGTACTTGCAGCATCAAGCAGCTCAAAGATTAGTTGGTCTAGCAAACTCGAACTCAATGGGGGGGTGAATATATTTGTTAGCTACTCCACGTTGAATCATCATGAACAGATTTCACAACATGGCACATCATCACACCAGGAATTCCTTAACAAATAGGTTTATAACAATGATAAATAATAAGAATAGTGAACAAACGCCATATGACGCCATAGTCATTGGCAGTGGAATTTCAGGCGGTTGGGCCGCAAAAGAATTGTGTGAAAAAGGTCTGCGTACGCTCGTCTTGGAACGAGGCCGCCACGTAGAACACATCAAAGATTACACCACGATGTCTGACGATCCTTGGGATCAAAAATATCGGGGAAAAATCACGCCAGAACAAAATAACCGTCAAATTAAGCAAGCGAGAACTGGCTTTGTCAATTCGCCAAGCACTGCCCACTGGTTTGTTGATGATAACGAACATCCCTATAACGAAATTAAACGTTTTGATTGGATCCGAGGTTATCATTTGGGAGGTCGCTCAATCACTTGGGGTCGTCACAGCTATCGTTTAAGCGACCTTGATTTTGAGGCCAATAAAAAGGATGGTATCGCTGTCGATTGGCCTGTGCGATATAAAGACATATCTCATTGGTATGATCACGTTGAAGAATTTATTGGTGTCACAGGTGACAATATCGGTTTGAGCCAATTACCTGACGGAAAATACTTACCCGCGATGGAGTTAAACTGCGTAGAACAACATTTGCAAAGTGAGATAGCTAAACAAAATCCTGACTTGGTGGTAACGCCGGGGCGCGTCGCCCATCTCACTGGCGACAAAGAGTTTAATAATCGTAGTAAATGCCAATACCGAAATCGTTGTATGCGCGGCTGCCCATTTGGCGGTTATTTTAGTAGCCTGTCATCGACACTACCTGCTGCCCACAGTACCGGCAACTTGGAAATTAGAGTTAATTCCATTGTTCACTCTATTATTTATGACGAAAAAACCGGAAAAGCATCCGGGGTAAAAGTTATTGATACCTTAACTCATAAAGAGCTGTTTATCGAAGCAAAGATCATTTTTTGCTGTGCATCAACAGTCGCCACCACATCAATTTTGCTTAATTCTAAGTCCACACGCTTTCCTAATGGTCTAGGCAATGATTCAGGTGAATTAGGTCATAATATGATGGATCATCATCTTGGCATAGGCGCGGCAGGCATGATCGATGGCTTTGACGATAAATATTATAAAGGAAGGCGTCCAAACGGAGTTTATATCCCTCGCTTCCATAATTTGCATGAAAATTCAGAAGAAGTTGACTTTATCCGCGGTTATGGTTTTCAAGGGTCGGCGGGAAGAGAAAATTGGTCGCGTAGTATCCAGGAGCTCACCATTGGCGAGGAATTAAAAAAAGAACTTACCGCACCGGGTCCATGGCGTATGGGTATCATGGGCTTCGGCGAGTTTTTACCGGCTCATGATAATAAAATGTTCCTTGATTATGAACAGAAAGATCAATGGGGACTGCCGACGGTAACCTTCGACGTTGAAATGAAAGAAAATGAACTTAACATGCGAAAAGATATGAAGAAAAAAGCAAAAAGTATCTTAGAGAATGCAGGGTTTAAAAATGTCCAAACGTTTGAGCAACAAATAGGCCCTGGCCTTGGTATTCATGAAATGGGGACTGCTCGCATGGGCCATGACCCAAAGACCTCGATCCTAAATAAGCACAATCAAGTTCATACCGTGCCAAATGTTTTTGTTACTGACGGCTCCTTTATGACATCATCTGCATGTCAAAATCCGTCGCTGACCTACATGGCATTTACTGCGCGTGCGGCTAATTATGCTGCCGAACAACTCAAGATGAAGAGGTTATAAAAATGAATAGAAGACAAGCCATTAAAAAAATTGCCTTAAGTGCGGGAGTGATAGTATCTTCAGTGACAATCATGAGTGTACTGCAGTCTTGCCAACAACGTTCTAACTTAAGCTGGACACCAAAATTTTTCTCGCCCGAACAAGGTGCGATAATATCGGCGGTAGCGGAATGTATAATTCCTAAAGGCCAGACCCCAGGTTCAGATGATGTTGACGTTCCACAGTTTATTGATTTACTTTACCTTGATATTTTCGACCACAAGCAAGGACAACAGTTCAAAGAAGGCATTGCACAATTTGAGCAGCAATTTAAGGCCAAAAATAACCAGTCCTTTTCCCAAGCATCGCCACAGCAACAACAACGCTTTGTTAAGGCTCTTTATCAGCTCAATGGCACCGATACTGCAAACATCTTTGCCTTGGTGGCTGAGGTAAATCCACCGGCGTCACAACAGGTATTACATCAGTTATATGGTTTTCTTATCTCACTACGAGAGTTAACTATTGAAGCTTACTTCACTTCGGAACTCATTGCCGAACAGTATTTAGCTTACGATCCTATTCCTGGTCACTACATCGGTTCTATGCCGGTACACGAAAACACTAAAGTTTGGTCACTATAAGAGAGGTTGATTTTGTTTAAAATTAAAAATATTCAAGCATGTTCCATTCGTGCTCTCGTTGGGCTCGCTGTGGTAACAACGTTATTGGGTTGTCAAAAATCTAATGTGCAGCTTGAACCTGTTACTCTAGCGCACAACAGTTTAAGTATTTCTGAGCAGCAACAGGGTTGGCAACTGCTTTTTGATGGCCAGAGTTCAGGTCAATGGCGCGGTTTTAAACGCTCGGATTTCCCTTCTAACTGGCAGGTCATTGATGGCACACTGCACATGAAGGGCGATGTAAATATGACCGCAGATGAGAAAGCTGATCGTGGTGATATCGTCTTCCCACAACAATATCAAAATTTTACTTTAAAACTTGAATGGAAAATTTCGAAAAATGGAAATTCTGGAATTTTCTATTTAGGCAGTGAAAATAACAAGCAACATTTCGAAACAGGCGACTATATTTGGCGTAATGCCCCAGAAATGCAAATATTGGATAACCACGGCCATCCCGATGCCAACAGAGGAAAGAACGGTAATCGTCAAGCAGGTTCCCTTTATGATTTAATTGCTGCGCAGCCGCAGAACGCCAAACCCATTGGACAATGGAATAACATTGAAATAACGGTCAACAACCGACACGTTAGTCATAAACAAAATGGCGTTATCGTGGTTGAGTATGTTATGGATACGCCGCAATGGCACGAAATGATATCCCATAGCAAGTTTCCGAGTTTGAACCCGAATTGGCACAATGTCGCGGTGCAAGGATTGATTGGCTTACAAGATCACAATGACCCAGTTTGGTTTCGTAACATCAAAATTAAGGCACTTTAGCGCTTAAAAAACGCTAGGTTAATATTGATAAAATCAGGCTGCTTTAATCATTGTCTGATTTTATCTTTCCTTCATACCGTTTAATTCAACTTCACTGTGGATAAGACACCTGTAACGCGTTGAAATTAAATAAATAGCAACCCAATTAACTTACAGAGACGATATTTTAGTGACTAGCGCCAGTTTATTGCACTAAACTACACTAAATTACCGACGTTATTGGCAATAATGATTATCCACAGCTCAAGTTAAGTATATACCCATGTTACCTCAAGATGCCGGATTCAGCTGGAATTAGAAACATCTTTAGGTCAGGCATTGATTGAAGAGAATGGTTGTTCTCCTTGTCGAAATCAATAACGTAGCATAAAGCGTTTCTAAACCAGCCCGTCGGGGATGACTGAGCAAATCATGCTCTTCATTGCATCTATTTTTAATGGGATAACCCTTAATAAAAAGATGCGCCTTGATCATGAATCGCTCAGTCATCCTGAAACTCGTATCTTGAAGTATCATGGGTATATGAATCAGCGTGCGCACAGCGTGACATCGATGGGCGCTGCCCAAACAGCTGATTAAACTGTTTGCTAAAATAACTGGGATCCGAAAATCCAACATCATTTGCTATTGTTGCTATCGGTAAATTCGTTTCAACGAGTAAGCGTCGGGCATTTTCCAAACGTATTTCATTGATAAACTGTTTCGGAGTTTTATCTAAGTGTTTCTTAAACCGACGTTCCAATGCACTTATTGACAAGCAGCTAACTTCAGCAAGTTCAGCTAGTGGAATTTCGTCCATGTAATGGGTACGAATATATTCAACGGGTACTTTGAGGGCATCCATACCTGCTAATGCCAATGATGTTTTCTCAAGATGTCTCGATATCCCATAAGAACCTATCGTGCGATTTTCATCATCAAATAAAGGGCATTTTGATGTGGTGAACCAACCTGTTTCTCCACTTGGGGTAATATTCAACTCGAGCCTATTATGAACTGATTCACCCTTAAGCACTTTTTGATCATCAACAGTGAATTGTTTAGCAATATGATAAGGTGAAAAATCAAAATCGGTACAACCAATCGCTTTGTTTAAATTTTGCACGCCGATATGTTCGAGAAAAAATTTATTTCCGTACACTATTCCACCATTAACATCTTTTATCCAAAATAGAATATCAGGCATTAAATCAAACATTTTTATGATTTGTTTAACACCAAACAAATCAATCAGGTTTTTAATACATTTATTATTTTCATTGTCTTGCATAAAATAACTTCAAATAATTAGCCAAATCACACGTTATCACAACTAACAACAAAATTAAACATGACGCCGATTTTGTTATAGTTAAAACCGATTTCATCTTAACTACAAATACGGCCAACCATTAAGATAGATTACCATTAAGTTTAATACTTGTAAGAGGAATTAATGCGTAAATTGAGATTAGGTATGATCGGGGGCGGCCCTGGCGCTTTTATCGGCAAAATACACCGTATAGCGGCTCAACTGGACAATCAAATTGAGTTGGTTTGCGGCGCTTTTAGTAGCGACCCACAAAAATCTATTGAGTTTGGCTGCTCACTCTATCTAGATAAATCTCGTTGTTACGGCAGTTATCAAGAGATGTTACATCAGGAAGCTCTGCGCCAAGATGATCGCATAGACATGGTAGCAATAGTGACGCCTAATCATTTGCATTTCCCTATCGCAAAAATGGCTATCGAGTACGGTTTTAATGTCATCAGCGACAAACCTGCTACGCTAAATCTCGGCGAAGCCATCGCGCTAGAAAAATTAATATTAAAGCATAATATTAATTATGCTTTAACCCACACCTACACCGGTTACCCAATGGTTAAGGAAGCTAGGCATAGAGTGATTCAGGGAGATTTAGGAAAAATAGTCAAAATAGTTGTTGAATACCCTCAAGGATGGCTTAGTAGCAAAGATGATGAAAGCACTAAACAAGCATCTTGGCGCCTTAACCCCGCATTATCGGGTATCAGCTGTTGTATGGCCGACATTGGCGTGCACGCATCAAATTTAGCGGAATACATCAGTGGGCAGGAAATCACTGAGATTTGTGCTGACTTAAATACCACGGTAGACGGTAGACTGTTAGACGATGACGGCACTGTATTATTACGCTTTAACCATGGCGCGCGCGGCGTATTAATTGCGAGCCAAATATCCATAGGCGAAGAAAATAATTTAAATATCAAGGTCTACGGTGATAAAGCTAGTTTAACCTGGTCACAGCACAACCCCAATGAACTGCTAATGAAGTATCCCAACCAGTCGAGTCGCATAATTCGCAGTGGTGTTGGCGAATTATGCGAGTACGCTCTTGATAATATCCGCACCCCAGCAGGCCACCCGGAGGGTTACCTTGAAGCGTTTGCCAATATCTATCGTCAATTTAGTAAGCTATTAAAAAATCCAGACGGTAAGCAATATGACGTTCCTGGTATCAAACAGGCTATTCGCGGCATGGCTTTTATTGAAAATACTGTGGCTGCCAGCCAATCATCACAAAAATGGCACACGTTCAATATAGCTTCCCCATCGACTTTAGCAGAGATAGATAATGAAAAAAATTAAAGGACCTGCAATTTTTCTTGCCCAATATGCATCAGACATTGCCCCATTTAATAACTTAGAAAACATTTGTCAATGGGCCTATAATCTTGGTTATCGGGCAGTACAAATTCCAACTAACGATAGTCGTTTTATCGATCTTGAACGCGCGGCAAAGGATCTCACTTATTGCGACAAGATTACTGCTGTTGTTACTAAGGCCGGATTACAAATAAGCGAGTTATCGACTCATATTCAAGGGCAACTCGTTGCGGTACACCCTGCCTATGATCAAATGTTCGATAGTTTTGCCCCCGCACAATATCGCAATAATTCGAAGGCTCGTACTAAGTGGGCCATAGCGCAATTAAAATTCGCCGCAATCGCCAGTAAAAACCTGGGATTAAAAGCCCACGCTACATTTTCTGGTGCATTATTATGGCCAACCCTCTATCCTTGGCCTCAACGTCCACCGGGGTTAATTGAAGCAGGATTTACGGAACTTGCTCAGCGTTGGCTCCCCATTCTTGATGCTTTTGATCAGGCAGGAGTCGACCTTTGTTATGAGTTACATCCCGGTGAAGATTTACATGACGGAGCCTCTTTCGAGTATTTTTTAGCCGCCGTAGATAATCACCCCAGAGCAAACATCTTATATGATCCGAGCCATTTCTTGCTGCAACAGCTAGACTACCTCGCTTTTATTGACCTATACCACCCGCGGATTAAAGCTTTTCACGTCAAAGATGCAGAATTTAACCCGACCGGCAAAGTGGGCGTGTATGGCGGATATTTAGACTGGAAAGATCGAGCAGGTCGATTCCGTTCTTTAGGTGATGGCCAAATTGATTTCAAGAAAATATTTTCCAAACTCACCCAATACGGCTTTGATGGCTGGGCTGTATTAGAGTGGGAATGTTGTATTAAATCCCCTGAGCAAGGAGCATTAGAAGGTGCTCCGTTTATCACGGATCACATTATCGAACCTACCTCAATTGCCTTTGACCATTTTGCTGCTGTTGCGGCAGATCAACAACTTAATCAGCAAATACTCGGATTAGCAATAGGAGAGAAGTGCGATGAATAATTACAATGAAAAAGCAATTTTTAGATTGTGTTGTATAGCATTAACAGTAACCGCCATGACCTTTGCCATTCGAGCCGGTATTTTAAGCCAGCTAGCGAGTGAATATCAATTGACGGACAGTCAACTGGGTTGGGTCAATAGCATGGCTTTTCTCGGATTTCCTGTCGCTACCTTACTTGGTGGAGCTGTCTATAATAGACTAGGAGCTAAGCGTTTGCTCAGCATCGCGTTTGTTTTTCATCTATTAGGATTAGGTTTAACGATTAACGCCACTGGTTTTTGGAGCCTACTAATATCAACATTTTTCATTGGCTTTGCTAACGGCGCGGTAGAAGCGGGTTGTAATCCGCTAATCACAGAGATTTATCGTGATAAAAAAACCATCATGCTTAACCGTTTTCATGTCTGGTTTCCAGCTGGTATCGTGCTTGGCGCCTTGGCATCTAAATTTATGACCGATTTAGATTTAGGCTGGCAATTACAAATCGCATTGATGCTAATACCTACGGTTATTTATGGCGCAATGTTACTCAAGTATACCTTACCGACCTTTAATTCAACGTCTCAGACTGGCTTGAGTAGCCTAAGGGCACTCTCCTCTCCATTATTTTTATTTATGGTTTTTTGCATGACATTAACCGCAACAACCGAGCTTGGCACTCAGCAATGGATAGACAGAATATTAGGAGAATCAGGTGCATCACCCATGTTAATCATGGCCTTGATTACCGGTATTATGGCGGTTGGTCGATATTTCGCAGGCCCTTTAATCAAACGCCTAGACCCAATTGGTGTATTGCTCTTATCCGCCGTTATTGCTTGCATTGGTATCTATTCGATGAGTATAGCAACCGGAAATTTAGTCTACCTTAGTGCGATCATTTTCGCCCTCGGCGTCACTTATTTTTGGCCGACCATGCTAGGTTTTGTCGCAGAAAATCAGCCACAAACAGGCGCCTTAGGTTTATCAATCCTTAGTGGTGCCGGCATGTTTGCCGTGAGTATCTATAACCCGATTATTGGCACTTGGATCGACGAAGCACGCCATCTAGCCATAGATCAACAAGTTAAAAATCCAGAATTAGTGGCCGGACAAACCGTATTGGGTGAGCTGATTGTGTTCCCCATGCTACTTATCGTGAGTTTTACCGCACTGTTTATCTATATGCGTAGGCAGCGACACGCCACAAGTGACACAAACATAAGCCAAACACTCTAGGTATATTTGTGAATATAGCGCAAGCGCTCTTCTCCATCATCGAAAAGAGCGCTTAGATCACAGACCCCTCTTGCCACACAGAATCTAATCGCCAAAGTATGAGATGGCACCTGACCAGAGAACTATAGGCATGATTAGTTCATTTGTCAGCGTCATTTTGTACTAGCACGCTCAATATCTACATTGCATAAGAATTGCGGCACAGAAAAATTAAAGGTTTTAAAAATATGAATTTATCTAGTTTAGACGTTTCGATATTTGTCATCTATGTGATCGGCTTATTATTGATTGCATTATGGATCTCGCGTAGCGAAAAAAATCATGACCGTAGTACCGATGACTACTTTCTTGCCGGCAAGTCGTTGCCCTGGTGGGCTATTGGCGCCTCCTTGATAGCAGCCAATATTTCGGCTGAACAAATTATTGGCATGTCTGGTTCAGGTTACGCCATAGGCCTGGCCATTGCGTCTTATGAATGGATGGCGGCAATCACCTTGTTGATTGTAGGTAAATATTTTTTACCTATCTTTCTAAAAAGCGAAATTTATACCATGCCACAGTTCCTCGAACAGCGTTATGACTCACGGGTAAAAACGCTAATGGCCATCTTCTGGATTGGGGTTTATGTACTCGTTAACCTAACCAGTATTCTGTGGCTAGGCGGCTTAGCAATTAACGCCATTGCCGGGGTTGATATGATGTTTGGCATGATATTTTTATCGTTATTTTCCGTCGCCTACTCTCTCTACGGCGGCCTTAAAGCCGTGGCTTTTACCGATATCATCCAGGTCGTGCTGCTAATTTTCGGAGGCTTGGTACTGTCTTATTTAGCGCTCGATGAAGTGAGCCACGGTCAGGGAATTATCGAAGGTTTTAAGATCTTAACCAATGTCGCTCCAGAAAAATTTGACATGATTTTAAATAGTGATAATCCTCATTATGCGAGTTTGCCAGGTATTTCGGTATTGATTGGTGGCATGTGGATCATGAACCTTTCTTATTGGGGATTTAATCAATATATTATTCAACGAGCGCTGGCTGCTAAGAATATTGATGAAGCGCGTAAGGGCATCGCATTTGCAGCCTACCTAAAACTACTAATGCCTATTATCGTCGTGTTGCCAGGCTTAGCAGCGGTGGTATTACACCCTAATTTACCTTCACCAGATAATGCCTATCCCGCAATGATGCAATTGATGCCAGAAGGGTTGAAAGGACTAATTTTTGCCGCGCTAGTCGCTGCAATTGTTTCTTCGGTGGCTTCGATGACCAACAGCATTGCAACCATCTTTACCATGGATATCTACGAGCGCATAAAGCCTAATCAGAGCCAAGGGCACTATGTAGGAATCGGTCGAATAACCACCTTAATAGCATTATCTGTCGCCTTACTGGTCGCCCAACCATTATTGGGCCAATTTGATCAGGCCTTTCAATATATCCAAGAATTCACCGGCTTCTTTACTCCGGGCATCGTGGTGATTTTCTTACTTGGCTTATTTTGGAATAAATCGACGGCTAATGGTGCGCTTACTGCCGCAATAAGCTCGGCAGTGTTATCGTTTATTCTTAAAATTTGGTGGCCAGAATTACCCTTCATCGACCGGGTTGGTTTAGTCTTTTTATCCTGTTTGGTGCTTGCTGTGCTTGTGTCTTTGGCCCACAGGGGTGAGGTTGAACATCAGGGCGTTGATATTTCATCCATAAACTTCGACACCACCAAATCCTTTAATATTGCGGCAATAGCCTTAATTATTATTATCGGCGCCTTGTATGCGACTTGGTGGTAACAGTGACTTTATTTTAAACTAAATTCAGTCTAGCGCAGGGGGATGATTTCTTAAAATTATCCCCCTGCTAATTACAGATCAAATAACAATCGTTTTCAATATAAGCATCAAACTTTCAACCGTTGATCTTACCAATCCAAACATTTTATCTCACACTTATCAACCAACGATATGGCCTTTAACTGACCACACTATGCTGCTGTCAACAGGAACAAATTTAACACAGCGCCGATTTAATCATAGTTAAAACCGATTTTATCTTAACAATAATAACGACCATCTATTAACATCAATCACGCATAAAAAACCAACAAAAAATAACAATCACACCTAATAGTGCAGCAACTTTACAATAATAGAGGAAGTCGTAATGGGAAACAAATTATATAAAATTGGCATCATCGCAGCAGCCGTTTCATCGGCCTTAAGTACAGGCATAGCCTTTGCAGCAGATGATAACGTTAAAAAATCGGGTGAACAAGAAATAGAAGTTATTTTAGTCTCAGGGATACGTGGTGCTTTAGCTCGCTCACAAGCAATAAAGATGAGCAGTACATCGATGGTTGAATCATTATCAGCTGAAGATATTGGTAAATTACCGGACTCTTCTATTGCTGAATCATTAGCCCGTTTACCCGGCCTTAGTGGTGAACGTAGCGGCGGCCGTATCTCAGGTATTTCCGTACGTGGTTTTAAGGAAGATTTTGTCGGCACCTCTCTAAATGGTCGTGAACTCATTGGTATTGGTGACAATCGAGGCGTGGAATATGATTTATATCCGTCTGAAATAATGACTGGCGCGACCGTTTATAAAACCACCGAAGCGGATTTAATAGTCCAAGGCATTGGTGGCACGGTCGATTTACAAACTGTACGTCCTTTACAAGCAGAAGAGTCCATTACACTTAATACCAGTTATGAACTTGGTGGCCGTAATTCTGATAACCCTGAATTTAATAACAAAGGGCACCGATTCGCATTTTCCTTCGTCGAGAAATTTGCAGACGATACTATCGGTGTCGCCGTATCGTTGGCATCCAGTGAATCGCCAAATAACCAACGTAAATACGGCGTTTGGGGTTATGCAGAAAATGATGCCGGACAAATTTTACCGACAGGGATTGATAGCCATGTGACAAGTACTCGTCTCGAGCGAGAGACTATTTCGGCGGTGATTCAATATCAACCCACCGATAGTTTAAACGTTATTTTTGATGTCCTAGATATTAATTATTCAGATAATGGTATACGACGCGGCATTGTTGAGTCATTTTCCTCCACCAATGTGGTCGGCAGCGGCGTTAATTCAACAGGCACCATGATTGGCTCAAATCCGGTATTACGAACTGATCCAAGACAAAAAGAAGGTGAATTACAGACAATTGGTTTAAATGTTGAATACTTCATTAATGATGACTGGTCCGTTGAAGTTGATATTGCCAACAGTGAGTCAAAAAAACGCGATTTACGCGGTGAGTCTTATGCGGGCCTAGCTCGTTCTGGTGCGTTAAATTCGTCACAATTAGGCTCGCGCGAATTTCAAATGACTGAAGATGGCATTATTTTTTCAAGTTCAACAGGACTTGATGCTTTGTCAGATCCAAATTTATTGCAATTAACCGGCCCTCAGACATGGGGTGGTGGACTGGCAAGTTTAGCGGATCAATTTGAGACCGATGTATTACAAGCTAATGGTACCCCTTTTTCTTATCTAAATGCTCAAGATGGTTTCATGAACTATGCTGATTTCACTGAAGAGTTAACCACAGTAAAACTAGAAATTAAAGGTAACTTGGATGGTGACATTTTTACTACTATCACATTAGGGGTAAATTATTCAGATCGCTATAAAGACAAGTTAAACAAAGGTTATTTTGTCACCACTACCGCCTATCCACATACCACATCGATTCCATCAAAAGATATTTATGGCACCGCAGATTTAACCTGGGCGGGTCTTGGTAATGTTGTCGCTTATGATGGCTTTGCTCCTTACAACGACGGTACATATATTAAAAATGATGCGGGTCTCCTTGAACCTGACCGCGTGGGTGATACCTATGAAGTAGAAGAAAAAGTTATCACTCTATATGTAAAAAGTGATTTTGAAACTGATGTTTATGGTATGTTTTTAAACGGTAATGTTGGTGTTCAATATGTACAAACAGATCAATCATCTGTAGGTACTATCGGAGTTATTGGCGCTAATTTCAAAGTTTGTGACGAAAACAATGATGATGTCATCGATGCTGGCTGTCTTACCTATGTCAGTGAAGATTATAGTCATATTCTGCCTAGTTTTAACCTAAGCTTAGAAATTGCCGACAATCAATTTGTTCGCTTTGCCGCAAACAAAACCATTAGCCGTGCACGCATCGATCAAATGAAAGCCTCTGGCTTTGTAAAGTTTGCACAGAGTGTCGAAAATATCACGGTTCCAAACAGCCAGGCGGCCGTAGAGAAGTATGGCTCACCGTGGTCAAAGTTTAGTGGTAATCCCAAATTACATCCGCTGGAATCAAATAATTTCGATATCTCTTATGAGAACTATTTTGACGAGGAAGGCTATGTCGCTATTGCCTATTTCTACAAAGATTTAGTTAACTGGACCCGTGATGGTAACCAATTAATTAACTTCCGCAATGATGAAACCAATGGCGGTGCCGATTACTTTGTTTCGGGCTTTCATGATGTCGTCATTCCGCAGGATGGAATTTATGGACCCGCTGACGTCTTCTATGCTGCCGGCGACTTAGCAACACCTCCTAACTTCGGAACATACTCTTTCTTTGAAGATGGACTCAAGGGTACCGTGAAAGGCTATGAACTAACCGCCAACATTCCATTTAGCATTTTTTCAGATGCCTTAGACGGCTTAGGTATTGCAGCATCTAAAACTTATGTTGACGCAAAATTAGAAGATGGAACGGCCATTCCTGGTCAATCTGATCACTCATACTCTGTGACGGCTTATTACCAGGTTAACGGTTTTGAATTCCGTATTGCAACAACGAATCGTTCGGCATTTTTGACCTATGAACGTGGTGGTTCGAATAAAATATCTGATGCGACTCGAAATAAGGTTAACTTAGTTGATGCGCAGATAAGCTACGACTTTGATAAATCTGGTATTAATCAACTAAAAGGCTTAACCGTGTCGTTATCTGGTACTAACTTAGCTGATGAAATTGAAGAGACGTTAGACGATGCCAGTGGCATTGTTTCATCTCGTCGTCAATTTGGACCATCGTATATACTCAATGTTAATTATTCATTCTAGATAATCGCTCTCTCGTTAAAAGAACCTCATTAGTCATTTGACTGTGGGGTCTTTTTTTCTAGTGACTGTTATGTTTGATTTAAACATAACAGTCAAAATATGCACCACACAGTTGAATAATATAAATAAAAGGAACGTTTATGCCAACGCCAATAAAGAAAATAGTGATAGCTGGAGGAGGAACAGCAGGATGGATGGCCGCCGCTTTGATAAAAAAAGTGTTGCATCAGACCGTTGACGTTGAATTGGTGGAATCAGAAGAGGTTGGCATTATTGGGGTCGGAGAGGCGACAATCCCACCACTGCAAATATTTAATCAGTTTCTTGGTATCGATGAAAAAGAGTTTCTCAGCGCAACAAAAGCGACCATTAAACTGGCGATAAAATTTGAGAATTGGCGAGTGCCAGGCGAGAGTTATTATCATACCTTTGGCGCACCAGGTGCCAATATGGGATTTTGTGATTTTCAACATCATTGGTTACATGCTAAACAAGTAGGAATGCAGTCATCTCTGTGGGATTTCGATCTTAACTACCTCTGTTGTAATCACAATAAATTCAATAAAATCAAAGCACAAAACCCCATCCATAATCTACCCTACGCGTATCATTTTGATTCGGCACTATACGGTAAGTTATTACGTAAGATAGCTGGAAACTCGGGCGTTATACGCACTGAAGGCTTTATTGACGAGGTTAAAATAGCGCCTAAAACCGGATTTATTCAGGCATTACGCTTAAGAAGTGGCGAAGAAATTAGTGGCGATTTGTTTATTGATTGTACCGGTATCAAAGCTTTGCTAATTCAAAAAGCATTAAAGGTAGGTTATGAACACTGGGATCATTGGTTACCCGCAAATAGTGCCATAGTCGTGCCGACTGAGCGTTTTGAAAATACCTTACCTTATACCCGCAGTATCGCACACCCGGCAGGTTGGCAGTGGCGTATACCACTGGCCCATCGCAACGGCAATGGCTTTGTCTATAGTTCAAAATACATCAATGATGATGATGCACATGATGTCCTAATGAATAATTTAGACTCAAAAGCGTTAGAACAACCTAAAAAAATAAGTTTTAATACCGGCCGAACGATCAAACAATGGCATAAAAATGTAGTGTCGATTGGCTTGTCTAGTGGCTTTCTTGAACCACTAGAATCGACCAGTATTCATTTGATTCAATCGGGCATTATTCGCTTACTCAAAGTATTTCCTAATGATGGAATTTCAGAAGCCGTTGTTGATTTATATAATACCGAATCAAAGGAAGAGTTTGAAACCGTACGCGACTTCATTATTCTTCATTATCATGTCAATCAACGAAACGATTCTGACTTCTGGCGTGACATGCGCAATATGGACATTCCCGCGAGATTACAGCAAAAGATAGATGTTTTTAAGCAATCCGCAAATATCCATAATGATAATAATGATATTTTTCGTGATGCTTCTTGGCTGCAAGTCATGTTAGGGCAAGGTATTATGCCGCAAGACTATCATCCAGCGGCTAAAGTATTTAATAACGAAGAGCTTATTAATACTCTGAACAAAATATCTCAAACTAAACAGCAACTTTTAGAGCCCATGTTAAGTCATGATGATTTTTTAAAGCGCTATACGACATAGTAGGTCAGCGATATAAATAAGCCGTTAATGAGCGGCTTATTCAACACGTATTTATTTTTTGGTCATGGCAATGAAAACTGACCTTGCCATGCAGAGGTAAATCGATAACACAAGTATCATTGACCTACGCGTTGATTAAGTAAATTCAGACTTTGCTGCACGCGGGGTATGAGGGATCTACTTACCTGAGGGGCTATTCTAAACAACCACGGTCTAAAGACGGTGGCTTTAAACCGATTACTGCGGACGAATTAAAAGAGCCAACCACAACACTCTACCAATCAAAAAACAATGGACGTAACCCGGTTTCATTAGATATGCCTATTTCTAGGGAAACGCATCTGTGCCATTAATTAACAAGGGTAAAGCGCTTTGCTCTCAGTTAAAGAATAAAGAAAAACACCCCCATACTCACCAGTGCGGTTAACAAGGTATTACGGGTAAAATAGGCGAGCAGGCAGGCTATAATAGCCCCAATCA
>SPKZ01005875.1_pt1 | contig 16414 bp, 12 predicted proteins | sample 2456571 | NCBI WGS metagenome assembly SPKZ01 (sample SAMN11192286, study PRJNA482655) | marine metagenome | biome: ENVO:00000447; feature: ENVO:00000244|ENVO:00000211|ENVO:00000569|ENVO:00002023; material: ENVO:00002151; isolation source: ocean water from marine abyssalpelagic zone ...
ACTCAAAATTCTAGACCAAATGGTCTATTTTAACATGAACGGCGACCCGCAGGTCGCCGCAAAAACCGCAGGATGCGGGCTTAGCCCCGGTGCGCGCCCTCGGCGAGGGAGGCAACAAATTTCAGCACTTCGGCGGGCGACTTGCCCGCAGCGATCTGGCTGACGATGGCAGAGCCCACAACCGCGCCATCCGCGACCTTCGCGATGGTTTCAGCTTTTTCCGGCGTGTTGATGCCAAAACCCACGATAACCGGCAGGTCAGTCGAAGCTTTGATCCGCGCGACCTCAGGACCCACATTGGCGGCCTCAGCTTCTGCCGCACCTGTGATGCCGGTGATCGACACGTAATAGACAAATCCAGAGGTGTTCTTCAGCACTTTGGGCAGGCGGTTGTCATCGGTGGTGGGGGTCGCCAGACGGATGAAATTCAGGCCCGCGTCCTGCGCAGGAATGCACAGCTCTGCATCTTCTTCGGGCGGCAGGTCCACGACAATCAGGCCGTCAATGCCCGCGCCCTTGGCGTCCGCAAGAAAGCGATCCACACCATGCGAATAGATCGGGTTGTAATACCCCATCAGCACAATCGGGGTCGTGTCGTCTGTTTTGCGAAAATCAGCCGCCAACTCCAGCGTCTTGTTCAATGTCATGCCCACGTCCAGCGCACGCTGACCTGCCAGTTGAATGGTCGGACCATCGGCCATTGGATCGGTGAACGGCAGCCCCAGTTCAATGATATCGACGCCTGCGCCCGGCAGGCCCTTGACGATTTCCAACGAGGTTTCGTAGTCCGGATCGCCAGCCATCATATAGGTCACGAAGGCTTTTTTTCCGGCGGCCGAAAGCTCGGCGAATTTGTCGTCAATACGGGTCATCTGCTGGCCTTTCCATTTGCTCGGTCAGATGTGCCGAAAACAGCCCCGGAAATCAATACGCAGCGTGGCGTTGCGTGCTGTTTCGTCCAAGCATGCTTGCGTCAGACGGCATTGCTGCCTAGAAGCAGCACCCAAGTGGCACCAGCCAATCGTCATCAGGAGGCCGAAATGGGCTTTAAAATGGGAATCGTGGGCCTGCCGAATGTTGGCAAGTCGACCACCTTTAATGCGCTGACCAAAACCGCTGCGGCGCAAGCAGCAAACTTTCCGTTCTGCACCATCGAACCGAACGTTGGGGATGTGGGCGTTCCGGACGCGCGTCTGGACAAGCTGGCGGCCATTGCGACCTCCAAGCAGATCATCCCCACCCGCATGACCTTTGTGGACATTGCCGGTCTCGTCAAAGGGGCCTCCAAGGGCGAAGGTCTGGGCAACCAGTTCCTTGCCAATATCCGCGAAGTAGACGCGATTGCCCATGTCCTGCGCTGCTTTGAGGACAAAGACGTCACCCACGTCGAGGACCGCATTGACCCGGTGGCCGATGCGGAAACGATTGAAACGGAACTGATGCTCGCCGATCTGGAGAGCATTGAAAAGCGCCGTGCCAACCTCGTCCGGAAGCTAAAGGGCAATGACAAAGAAGCCCAACAGCAGGATCGCCTGCTGCAAGAGGCGCAGGAGATGCTGGAAAGCGGTAAGCCTGCGCGTCTGGTCGAAGTCGACGCGGAGGACGCCAAAGCGTGGTCCATGCTTCAACTGCTGACTACCAAGCCGGTGCTGTACGTCTGTAACGTAGGCGAGTCGGAAAGCGTTGAGGGCAACGCACACTCCAAAGCCGTGGCCGAAATGGCAGCCCACCAAGGCAACAGCCATGTGATCATCTCGGCTCAGATCGAAGAAGAGATCAGCCAGCTGGACGCCGATGAGGCCAACATGTTCCTTGAGGAAATGGGGCTGGCTGAAGCGGGTCTGGATCGTCTGATCCGTGCGGGTTACGAGCTGTTGCAGTTGGAAACCTATTTCACAGTCGGCCCGAAAGAGGCCCGCGCCTGGACCATCAAAAAAGGCACGCTGGCCCCGCAGGCGGCTGGCGTCATACACGGTGATTTCGAGAAAGGTTTCATCCGCGCGGAAACCATCGCCTATGACGACTACATCGCTTGCGACGGCGAAAGCGGCGCAAAAGAAGCGGGCAAGATGCGCGCCGAAGGCAAGAGCTACCTTGTGCAGGATGGTGACGTCATGCATTTCCTGTTCAACACCTGATTCCGGCATCAGGGTCACCGCAGGGCCTGTTGCAGCACTGAAAAACAATGGCCCATCTCCTTTGGAGGCGGGCCCTTTTATTGATACAGTTATCGCTTATGCCAAACGGCGAGACGGTTGAGTGCGGATAGGGCCACCGCTAAAGTCGCTCAATTCCTCAAGACGAAGGACGAGACGAGACATGACCACCAAGCTGATTATCGACACGGATCCCGGCATCGACGATGCAATGGCGATTTTCTATGCCGCAGCGGCCCCGGATATTGAGCTGTTGGGCCTGACCTCTATCTTTGGCAATGTGACAACGGAAATGGCCGCGCGCAATGCGCTGCGCCTTCTGGAAGCGGCTGGTCTGGACCTGCCCGTGGCCCAAGGCGCGGCCAAGCCACTGGAACTGCCGCCTTTCCCGCCTTCGGCTAATGTGCATGGCGACGAAGGTTTTGGCGATATTCCGGCTGCGGAGCCCAAAGGCAAGATCATCAAGGAAGACGCCGCAGACTTCCTGCTTCGCATGGCGCGTGAACACAAAGGCGAACTGGTGGTCTGCCCCGTCGGCCCGCTGACCAATATTGCCATCGCCATCCAGCGCGATCCGGAATTCGTGCACAACTGCAAGAACATCGTCATCATGGGCGGCTCCCTAGAAGAAGGTGGCAACATCACGCCCCACGCCGAAGCCAACATTTATCACGACCCGCATGCGGCTGAGGTCGTCTGCGCCGCAGGTGGCAATGTCACACTGGTCGGTCTGGACGTAACCCACCGCATCCTCTGCGGGCCGGAAGACTTCGATCAGATCAAAGCCGCCAGCCCCGAATTGGGCGGTATGCTGAAACAAATGAGCGCCTTTTACATCAAGTTCTACCAAGAGGTTGCGGGTCTCAATGGCTGCTCCCTTCATGACCCAGCCGCTGTGATTGCCTGCACCCACCCGGAGCTGTTTGAAACTCGCGCGGTGCCAATCACCGTGTCTTGCGAGGGCGAAACCTCGGGCGCGACCCTGCTCTCTGACGACGCAATGCGCGGCGTGACCCATGTGGCGATGACGGTGAAGGCGGACGAGGTCAAAGACCTGTTTATGACGCGTCTGGCACTGCTGCCGTAAGCGGCCCATTGGAGCATGAATAAAGGGGAGGTTTACGCCTCCCCTCTATTCTGCGGCGATTTTGTATGCGACGGCCAACTTTTGCTTTCCTTCGGTACGCCGAAGTGGAACAAAAGGAAAACAAACAGGAGCGCAGCGCATGCCCCCCCTTAAGATCGACAATCGCACGGCCCGGGGCCTGTGGCTCACCTCTCATGGTTTGGCGCAGGCGCCGACAGGACCGCTTGATACGTTGGGGCTGATCCAGAACTTGGGGTTTGTGCAGCTCGACACAATTCAGGTGGTGTCGCGCGCCCATCACCATATCCTTTGGAGCCGCAATCAGAACTACCGCGAACACATGCTCGACCCGCTGCTGCGTGACAAACGGCAGGTTTTTGAACATTTCACCCATGATGCCTCGGTGCTACCGATGGCGTTCCTGCCGATGTGGCAACGGCAGTTTCAGCGAAAAAAAGAACAGGTGGGACGCTCCAATTGGTTTGGAAGGCATCTGGACCCGGATTTGATCCAAGAGGTGCTGCGCCGCGTCACCGAGGAAGGACCCTTGTCGACTCAAGCCTTTGAAACCAAGGTCAATACGACAAAGGCCATGTGGCAGCGTCCGCCCCATAAGATGGTGCTGGACTATCTTTGGTACTCCGGGGAACTGGCAACCTCGCACCGGCAGGGGTTCACCAAATTCTATGATCTGGCAGAGCGGGTTTTTCCACAGGACCGTCCGGTGCTGAGCGACGCGGAACAGGTGGCGCAGTTGTGCGACACCGCGCTGGACCGGCTGGGGTTTGGCACGCTGACCGAGATCCGCAAATTCTGGGATGCGGTTGACGCGCCAGAAGCAAAGGCCTGGGCAGAAATAAGACAACCGATCGAGGTTGAGGTGCAGAGCGCGGACGGCAGCTGGACCAAAGCGTTTGCCTGCCCCGACATTGAAGTCCGGATTGCGGCCCTGAAAGGGCCGACCTCACGGTTGCGGATTTTGAACCCCTTTGACCCCGCAATTCGGGATCGTGTTCGTCTGTCGCGGCTGTTTGGCTTCAATTACACTGTAGAAATGTTTGTCCCCGCCGACAAACGGCAGTGGGGCTACTACGTCTATCCACTGCTGGAAGGGAACCGGTTTGTCGGCCGCATTGAGGCAAAGGGCGACCGCAAAACCGGCTGCCTTGCCCTGTCCAACTACTGGCTGGAAACCGACCGCCTCAAGACCTCAACGCGTCACGATAAACTGGCAGCGGAACTCACGCGCCTGTCAAAGCTCGCCGGGCTCGCGCAAGTGATCTGGGCGTTAGCCTGAAGCGAAAATCGGGTCGCCAGAAGTATTTTTGACACTTTAAACTCTGTATGAACCTCTTGAAGTCCCTAAAAAAACCTACCCCAACGACTTTTGAATACGATGTCAGCAAGGCCGTCGCAGAAATTTCAAGATGTTATTTCATCCGATATGGCAAGTTCTACAAATTTCTCTCAAAGTTCCAGCCAAACCTGAGCAGCGCCATTGGATGCAAAGGCAAACGGCAGCGGGGTCGCACGTGGGGTGAAGGAGTGTCAACCGGCAGGGGCTCTGTATGTTTTTGACAGGGATGAGGTATTGCCAGCTCTGGATTTTCAGGACCAGAGCTTATATCGAAGCCCGGCATATGCGCGGGGCGCTGCCTTGCGGCTTTCGGATCGGAGCACGCCTATGAAACTGTTTGTTGGACTTGGAAACCCTGGCGGGAAATACGAGCGCAATCGTCATAATATTGGTTTCATGGCGCTGGACCACATTGCCTCGGACCACGGGTTCAGCCCTTGGAAAACCAAGTTTCAAGCACAGGTCAGCGAAGGCAAGTTGGGAAGCGACAAGGTGATCTTGCTGAAGCCACAAACCTTCATGAACAACTCGGGTCAATCCGTTGGCGAGGCCATGCGGTTTTACAAGCTAATCCCGGATGACGTTGTCGTTCTGCATGACGAGTTGGATCTCGCGCCGGGCAAGTGCCGTGTCAAACAGGGCGGTGGCCATGCGGGCCACAATGGGCTGCGGTCGATCCACGCCCATATTGGCGCGGCCTACGGTCGGGTGCGTCTGGGCATTGGGCATCCCGGTCACAAGGACGCGGTTGCAGGCTATGTTCTGCGCGACTTTCCCAAGGCAGATGAAGGTTGGCTTGACGACCTGATGCGCGGGATCTCGGAGGGTGCAGGCGAATTGGCCCGTGGAGACAGTGGTAAGTTCATGAATGCAGTCGCCCTGCGCGTCGCGCCGCCGCGCAGCTCTTCCTCCCGTGGGCAAGGTGGCAAGTTTGACGAGAAAAAGCAGCCTGAGACGCGCCCAAAGACCTCGAAAAATACCAAAGCCGATAAGCCCGTCCCAGAGACCCGATCCCCGATGGAGCGTCTTATGGATAAGTTCAGATAGGCGCGGGTTCCCCAACCGAAGTTGTCTCAGCTGTAGTAGGTCCGAGGTGATGTGAACGTTGGCCGGTTGTCTGGCGGCATCTGTCAGACCAAGCTCAGCGCACTTGGTCATATTTTCTGTGCGCCTATGCTTTTCGTTTTGGCCCGAAGCCCTGGTATTCGTTCAGGACTGAATAAGAGACAGTGGGCAGATCATGGTCTCTCTTTCGTTGTAAGGCGCAACTGTCGGGTGATTTACGCTCCGGTCAACCCGGGACGGTTCAGTTTCGATTGCAGATCAGCCCTTCGAAAACCATATTTGAACGGAATGGGAAACGGTGTGTCCAGGCTTAGCGGTTGCGCATAATTTGCGCCTGCAGAGCAGCGCTTGCAGCCCGCACGTGACTGCGCGTAAGTTCAGCAGCGCGATCCGCATCTCCCGCCCGACAAGCCTGACAGATCATTCGGTGATCCGCATTGGATTTCGAAACTGCTTCGCGACCGAGGAAATCAATGGCCAAATAGCGGTGGACCTTATCCATTGCCCGTTGAAGCGCATCGAGATGATAGGTCAGGCCGGATGGTTCGTAGAGTTTGGCATGGAACGTACGGTTCAGTTCCGCCCAATCCCGCATGTCCGAGGTGCTTTCCATCTTGTCAAAATAGCTTTCAGCGTCGTCCAGTAGTCCGGGAGTCAGGTGCGTAACAGCGCGGCGCATGACTTCGGGCTCCACCAGAGCGCGGAAATCATAGATCTCGCTCAGCTCGGCTGCCGACAAACCTGCGACAACTGCGCCCTTGAAACGTTGGGATTTTGCCAAGCCCTGCTCTTCAAGGCGCGAGATAGCTTCGCGGACGGGAATACGACTGGTCCGGAACTGCCGCGCCAAATCATCCTGCCGCAGCGGCAAACCATCCGCGAGTTGGCCTTCGACGATTGCCTTGCGCAATGCCTCAAACACCACGGTAGCCGCAGACCCGCCGCGCACCGCGTTTTGGCGTGGATGGGGCCGCCTGAGCGAAGGCGAGGTGTCCCGACTTTGGGCCATGGATTCGTAACTCCTTAGACGCCTGTCATATTATGCTGCTGCGGAGCTGCAAGGAAAGCAATGTACCAAGATGAGTTGCGCAATTAATTCAACGGGGTCACCGCGCCACCTTGCCATGGCGGAGAAATTGCAGATGTGTTGCTGTGCGCGGCCATGCGTTCAAGGTTCACGATCGTAGACAGCATAATGCGGTCATGGCTCCAATCGGCAGGGCGTTGGATAAACAGAGCGGTGGACAGAACCACCAAAATAAACAAGCCACAAACCATTGCCCAAACAGGACCGTGCCCTGCGGTTTTGTCGCTTTTGGTCACAGCAAAAATACGTCTGGCGAGAAATGGCATTTGGCGGATTTCACGCGGGTCCAGAAGGGCTGCAACAGGGCCGCGCTCGGTTTTATGGCCCGGTGCGCCTTGTGCCGCCCGAGTTGCGCGGATCAAGCATTCACAATAGGCGCGGGCGTCAAAACGGTCTCTCGCGCCCAGGGCTTGATCGCAAGCAAGTTCCCGAATGCTGCGGATGTCGCGGCGCCACAGGTAAAACGCCGGGTTCCAAAACAGTACCGGTCGCAGCAGTTCGAGCAAGATCGCCATTTCAATGTCCTTCTGGCGAAAGTGCTGAATTTCATGAGCCAAAGTCAGCCGCAGATCCTCGGGGGAGGACAGCACGTGTTCCGGGATCACCACATAGAGGTGCCAAAGACCGCGCGTTGAATAGGCGATAGGAGCTGTTTCGCTGATCACCAGATGTAAACGGCCAATGCGTTTCCATAAGAAAGCCTCCTGAAGTGCGCAGCGCACGTGCCAGACAGCGCGCCCGAAAGAGGCAAGGCTCAGGAACGCGCCACCCAGACCTAAGGTTAGAACAAAGTGGCTCCAGATGGTGGACTGATTGGCAATCGTGCGGACAGCGTCGTCGCGCAGCCCAATCATGCCTTCGAATTGTGCAGCGCTCAGGTTCACATTGCCTTGCAGGTATTGCGCCACCAGCACGTCAGATAGAGTGGGCGCGTGACCCAGATCAAGCGCGTTGAAACACAACGCCAAAAAGGGGGCAGCAGACAGAAAGAAGGTCATGCTGTTGAGAAGTCGAAGCTGAGACTGAAAGGCGTGAGCCGCGGTGCTGCGTGCCAGAGCGGTTCGGGCCAAGAACCAGAAACCGGCTCCCACCAGTACCAGCAGATTGAGGTCGATATATGCATTTAGCAGCGCCTCAGCTTGCATTGTCCCCCAGCCTTTCGTTCAACAATCTCCGCATTTCCTCGAGCATGTCATTCGTGATGTGCTCATCATCCACAAGACGCGCAACCAGCGCGGTTGGAGTCCCATTGAAGAGTTTTCGTGACAGGTCGCGCAGTGTCTTCTGCTGGTAGTCCGCCTTCGGAATGGCGGGTTGATAGACCAGAGAACGATCCATGCGGATCGACGTCAGGAAGCCTTTTTGCTCCATGATCTTTAGCACTGTCGCCACCGATGTATACGCACGCTCCTGCGCTTTGTTTAGCTCTGCCAGAATATCACGCACACTGCCTTGGCCCAGATCCCAGACCACGGACATGAACTCGAGTTCGACCTCAGTCATCAGTGTTCGATTGTGTTTCTTGCGCATAAGCCTCTGAGCTGCCTTTACTATGATGGGCAGAGGTCACTAGGGGGTAAGCGGCCTCTTTTTCGGTCAATGAATTACAAGTTTAGACGAATTTCCAAATCTGCCAAAGCCTTTTCCTGCCGCGCGCCAAATCCCGACATCAGACTAATCAAGTACGGAAATCCGCCCCGGGAATTGCCAGCGCACGGAAATCAAAGAAGGGAAAGTGGCGACTTAGCGGGCTGAGGAAGATTTTCCGAGACGCCCCGCCGAGCTTCCGTATCTCCAGCGCGATCGGGAAAAACCTGCGATTGGGATGCCGATCAAGAAGAGAATCCCAGTGAGAAACAAGCAGTAAGTCTGGTGCAGCCCATACAGTCGAAAAATATCAAAAAACCGGATCAAGAATGTGAACGGGAATTGCCATCTCAGCGCTGTTTGGAAGCGGTCCGCCCGGAAGGCTTGCTGGAACCAGTCCAGGCCCTGCACGAAAAAGAGATTGTCGCCACAGCTTCCCCAAACAGAGTGTAGGCTGAGGTTTGCGGACGCAGGCGGCGAATACAAAACCGTAAATAGCATCCTTGATCACTCAAGGCGCGGTCGAGGCCCGATGGGGCCACCCCGCAGAGCCCATCGGCGCCGCCGGGTGAGGTCCATCATAACCGCTGTTGTGTCAAGGGCAACAAATCATTGTGGCATTGATGCAATAGCGGGCAGACGGTGCGTGAAGCAGAGCACCGACTGTTAATTGAGACAATTAGTCTTGGGCCCAGCGGGCGACCAATTCTTCGTAGGTCACGGTTTCACCTTGCGGTTTTTCATTCTCGAGCTTGGGCTTGGCGCCGCCATTGGCGTACCACCACTCTGCATCTTTGTGTTCATTCAAACGTGGACCGCAGCCGCCGTAGGTCTCCGCTTCCTCGTCCGCACGCTGCATCCGAGCCATAGAGATGTCCAATTCCTCTGCCAAGCGATCCATGGCTTCTTGTGGCGTGATTGCACCGGAGTTGACATCCCCAATTCGTTGCCACCAGATCTGTGCCAGTTCCGGATAATCTGGGACGTTCACGCCTGTTGGGGACCAGGCTACGCGATCAGGCGAGCGATAGAACTCGACCAGACCGCCCAGTTTCGGCGCACGCTCGGAGAAGCTTGTGTGGTTGATAGAGCTATCACGGATAAAGGTTAAACCTACGTGGGATTTCTTCAGGTCCACGGTTTTAGAGACCACAAACTGGGCATAGAGCCATGCAGCCCTGGCGCGCTCAAGCGGGGTGGACTTCAGGAAGGTCCAGGAGCCGACGTCTTGATAGCCAACCTTTTGGCCTTTTTGCCAGTATGCTCCGTGCGGTGATGGTGCCATCCGCCACAGTGGGATGCCGTTGTCGTCGACAGTATTGTTACCTTCTGATTTCGGTTTCACCATGGAAGCGGTAAAGGCAGTGTACCAGAAAATCTGCTGCGCCACATTGCCTTGCGCCAGTGCCGGTAGAGACTGGTAGAAGTCATAAGACACAGCACCCGGCGGGGCGTACTTGCGCAGCCACTCGTCCCACTTGCGTATTGCATAGACAGCTGCGGGGCCGTTTGCTGAACCACCACGAGTGACGCTGGCGCCCGCCGGGTTGCAGCTGTCTGCTTCCATGCGAATGCCCCATTCGTCGATTGGAACGCCGTTCGGTTCACCTTTGGAGCCCGCGCCCGCCATGGAGAGCCATGCGTCCGTTATGCGCCAGCCAAGGTCGGGGGCGCGTTTGCCGTAATCCATATGGCCATAGATTGGAATGCCATCGATTTCCTGCACCTCTTCCGAGAAGAATTCAGCGATATCCTCGTAAGCGGACCAGTTGATCGGAACGCCCAGGTCGTAGCCGTACTTCTCTTTGAAGGCAATTTTCAGATCATTGCGGTCAAACCAGTCTTTTCGGAACCAGTATAGGTTTGCAAACTGCTGGTCCGGGAGCTGATACAGGTTGCCGTCAGGGCCGGTGGTGAACTGGGTACCCATGAAGTCATCTAGGTCCAGACCGGGATTGGTCACGCCTGAGAAATCACCCGTCATCATGGCGCTCAGATTATAGGCCTGCTGCAGGCGCGAATGTGTGCCAATCAGGTCGCTGTCATTGACATAGGCGTCATACAGGTTGCGCTTGGTCTGCATCTGCGTTTGAAGCGCCTGCACAACCTCGCCTTCGCCAAGAATTTGGTGGTTCACTCTGATGCCGGTAATGTCCTCGAATGCCTTGGCTAAGACCGCTGCTTCGTACACGTGCGTGGGAATCCCTTCTGATAGCACGTTGATTTTCATGCCTTTGTAAGGTTTCGCAGCGGTCATAAACCACTGCATTTCCGACAACTGTTCGTCCTTGGTCAGGACTGAAGGCTGGAACTCTTCGTCAATCCACTTCCTCGCGGCGGCCCCGTCGGCATGTGCCGCCTGACATGCAACTACGGCAAGTGCTGCAGTTGCGGACAACAGATACGTTGGCATCTCTCTCCTCCCTTTCAAGTAGCTAACACGGTCCGCCTTTTCAGTGCATCGAGGCGATTTACGGATAGTTTTGTTTTGAGCGGAAAAGCAATGCAAGAGCTCGATTTTTGCATAAATACCTGATATTGAATTGTTTTAATTTAATCATCATCAGTTATTCATGCGTCGTTACAATGGTGTTTTACGGCGTGAATGGTGTTTTGGGTATCGCGGCGCCTCAGGAATGGGGTTAAGAAAACCGCCATGAAAAAGACGCAAACTTTCGAAATCTTCCTGGTTGTACCACCCGGTCTTGAACAGAGCCTTTGGAAAGAAGCCCGGGCCAAGGACTTCCCTTCGGCACGTTACACCACCGGAGGCGTGACCCTGAAGGGGGGGTGGGAAGATGTTTGGCGTGCCAATCTGGTCCTGCGCGGTGCGACGCGCGTTTTGGTGCGGATTGGGGAGTTTCGGGCCTTCCACCTGGCGCAGTTGGACAAGCGCTGCCACAAGTTTGAGTGGAATAAGTTTCTGCGTCCTGATGTTCCCGTTCGTGTCGAAGCGGTTACCAATAAAAAGTCCAAGATCTATCACGCGGGCGCCGCCAAAGAACGGGTGGAGCGGTCGATTTCAAACACCTTGGGAGCGGAGATTTCCGACGAAGCCGAGGTCACGGTCAAGCTGCGCATTGAGAGCAACCTGTGTGTGTTCAGCTTAGACACATCTGGCGAAGCCCTACACAAGCGCGGCCACAAGGCGGCTGTGGGCAAGGCGCCTATGCGCGAAACACTTGCTGCGCTGTTTCTTGGAGCTTGTGGGTATGACGGACAAGAACCTGTGTTGGACCCGATGTGCGGCTCAGGCACCTTTGTGCTGGAAGCCGCCGAGATCGCAACCGGGATGATCCCCGGTCGGGCGCGGAAGTTTGCGTTTGAAAAGCTCGCAACCTTTGATTCCGATGACTTTGCGATGGTGCGCGCCTCACTGCCTGGGCCGCAAGAAACATCGCTGTCGTTTTTCGGGTCAGACCGCAATGCAGGTGCGATCGACAATGCCACCGCCAATGCAGAACGCGCCGGTCTTTCTTCCAACTGTCATTTCCGTCAGGCGGCGATCAGCAACCTGCTATGCCCTGAAGGGGATTCTGGTCTTGTGATCATCAACCCGCCCTATGGGGCGCGAATTAGCAATAAAAAACAGCTGTTTGCGCTTTATGCTTCTTTGGGCGCCGTGCTGCGTGAACGGTTTTCTGGTTGGCGCGTCGGCCTAGTCACCACCGACGGCCAATTGGCCCGGGCGACGAAACTGCCGTTGCTTCCGGAAAGTGGACCCATTGATCATGGGGGTCTGCGGGTCAAACTGTACCAGACGGACGCTCTGCCATAGCGTTTAGCCCTCTTTACGGGCCCAGGCGCGTTCGAACCCCAGCCGAGTGAGGCGGGCTTCGTCCGTACGAAGTACGGGCAATCCCAGCCTTTCGATCGCCGTGTGATAGGGTGCCTCCAACCCGGTTGGCGCAATCAAAGCAAGGTTCTGACCCAGCCAATAGGGGCGGGCAGCCGCAAGCTCCGCCCCAAGGCACGCGCCCCACATCTGGCCCAAAGCGATCTCATTTGTCAGCGCGCCCAGTTTCAATCCGGTCTGCGCTTCGGCCAATCGAAGGGCCATCCGTTCCGGGCGACTTATCACATCCTCAGCCATTTTGCGCAGGGTGGCGGGGTCTGGTAGGGCGACCGGTGAACCGCCCAGTGAACCGCCTAGAAACCCTTCTAGAAGCTGCAAAGTGGCAAAGGACTGGAAGCTCACTACCTCTTCAGCACTGACCTGTACCCAGTGGGTCGTGCGGCCCGGCAGGCACAGGACACCGTCCCAATCCGGATTCAGGCTTAGAAAAGCATCAATTCGCAGGGCGGCTGCTTCCAAGACGCCGAGTGGTGCCTTTTGAGTCAGAGTTGCCGTTGCGTGAAGACCTTGTTGGTTGCCGCGCAGGGGTTTTAGCCGTGCAGGTTTTTCCGGAACCGCAGCCCCCGGAGTGCCGGGCAAACCTGCGACCAAGATCTCTGCTCCGGGGGCCAGGTCCGCGGCCTGGGCGAGGTCGGCGACGGTTTGAGGTTGGGTTTCAATGCCGCCCATGATCCAGGCCCGCCACGGGCTCTGGTCAGCGTCTAGGGCAATCCATGTCGATGAAACAAAGCCAGTTGAAGCCATGGGCAGGTCTCCTGATAGGGGCCGAAGGGGAATTCCGGGAGAGCATCCCCGATTTCTTGCCGCAGCTTGTCGAAAAGTACAATGGCCGCGCCGATTGCCCGGGACCCAATACTTTAGCGTACGGCTTTAGTCCAATTCGCATTGGAGTTTCCACACATGTCGATTTAGTAAAGATATGAGAATGCAATCCATAGTAGAGAGATTTGCTTTTGAAGACACTCAAATGTCTTCAGCGCTATATTTTTTTGGCGCGCTCAGTCCCGTATACGCAACAAGTGAAGGAAGTGATATGACGTTAGTATGGCCTCCTTGCATTGTTGTTTTCAACGTTTGAAATTCTGATACCAATTTGAAAGAGGCAAAATGACCGACTTCCAGAGACCCAATAATCTGATTGCGAAGTTGCTTTCGAATGATGCTGACAAATCATTGATCTGCAACAACCTCTTTTGCTGCGCGATGTGCGGCTGCATCAGCTGAACCAGTTTCGCGTCTTACGGTCGGCCAAATGTACGAGGAAAGGCAGGGAATGACATATGGATTACAAGAACACGGGGGGTATTTCGCGCAGAAATTGGCGCGCAAGCTGATCGAGGACGGATATGCGCCGGATGTTGTTCTCGCCCACATCCCGCCCGAAAGACGCTTTCTTGAAGCTGAAAATCTGATGATGCCGCTTCATGAACACGCAAGCTTTCTAGAACAGGCAGTGGACATCACTGGTAACTCCTTACTAGGGGTCGAGTTTGCAGAGACTCAGGACTTCCTTGGACTGGGTGTGGTTGGATACTTGTTCCAGACAGCACCGACCTTGGGTTCGGCTCTGTCTTGCCTCGGAGAATACGGCAGTCTCTTTAGCAAGGCGTTGGTCATATGCACCGATGACCTTGACATGAATGGTCACTTGACGTGGTCTTACGAAGGCGGGCAGGGGCTTAAATTGGGTCAATGCGCAGAGTTTACCGCTCATCTGCTGCTGCAGGGTGTTCATCGCTTTGTTGGGCCGCGCATTAAAGTGAAACGCGTTCTGTTTGAACACACCCGCACGCACCGCTTGCAGGAATTCACCGAAGCCTTTGGTATCAGGCCGGAGTTCGCGCGTGGACACAACCTGTTGTCATTCGCCGTTGAAGATTTGACCGCACCAATGCAGACGGCAGACCCGCGACTTCACGGTATTTTGCGATCCCATGCCGCGAATTTACTCGATCGGGATGCGGGCCAAACCGACCAATTGGTGGTCACTGTTGAACGGGTGATCCTGAAGCGTCTGCCCGACGGCAAAGCCACGCTTCCGCAGGTCGCCCAGGAACTAGGAATTAGTGCCCGTACACTGTCGCGGCGTCTGTCGCACGAAGACACCAGCTTTTTCAATATCCTCGAAGGGCTTCGGCGCGCCTTGGCTTTGCGTTATCTGAAAGAGCCGGGTATGACTCTTGCGGATGTGTCCTACCACTTGGGATACTCTAGCCTCAGCAGCTTCAATGATGCATTCAAACGTTGGACGGGCAAAAGCCCTGGCCAGTACCGCTCCAAACCGAACTGAAACCCTTGGCTGGGCGTGTCAATAATCCCTTTTGAGGAAGAGCCCAAGTCCAGTTTCACCTGCGCCTGAAATCGTCCCCGTTGCCGTGAGAGACTGGCTCAGGTCAAGGTTGATGGTCAGCTCGCTGTCACCTTCGGCGGTAACATTGACATCCGTATAGATGCTGTCTGAGAGGTAACCGCCAAGCCCTAACTGCCCGGTCCCCAAGGTCTCTGCGCCAAGGTCGACAATGTCAACTTCGGATGCGTCGCGCAGCTCTTTTTCGGGCCGGTCGCTGCGACCTGAGAGGATCAGAACGGAACGCACCAGTCGCGCCGCTGCCAGGGGTGACAGATCTTTGATATTGTCCCCAAAAAGAAGCAATGCCAGAGCCTCTTCACTTGGGCGCATGGGGTCCGATGTGACATGAATACGTGGCGCATCCAAGCGACCGCCCAGTTCGAGCGTTGCAGTGCCCTGTTCGGTCTGTGCCGATGACCTGAACTCCAGATAGGGCGCCAAATCCCCCAACAAAGTAATCTGGCCTTGGTCTAGGGCGAGGCGACGGCCCAGAATGTCTAGGGTCCCGCGGATCAGAGAAATCTGACCGGCAGGGGTCGGGTTTGTCGTTGTGCCGCGCACAGTGATAGTGCCGCCAAGCTCTGCATTTAAACCGCGCCCGCGAGCAAAAATTTTTCGTGGTGCATTGATCGTCAAATCAAGCGCGACGGAAGAACGCGCACGACGTGTTTGCTCCTCCCTAACCGAAGGATCTGACAGGCCCGCCCTTCTGCGCGTTTCTTGCTGCTCTGCTGTAGCGCCGGTAACACGCAAAGGGGGAATAGGGGCGGCGGATATGTTGCCGCTGGCTGTATTCAGGTTCAGCTTGGTCTCACCGACATTGATAACGCCATCCAGACGTGCCCCAGCTGTAAGGGGGGCGGACAGGCGCATTTGACCGTCCAAAGTGGTTTCGAAAGAGAGCTTGTCGGTCAGCACGACAGTGTTCAGCTCGATATTGAGGGCGCCTGTGTCGGGATCCGACAGGGGGACTGAGCCGGACAGGCGCAGGATGCCCCCATCGCGGGGCCGCGCCGCAAGGGCCAACGATGCGCGACCATTTGCCAGGTCGATCTGGCCGGTGATGCCTTCGATTCGTTGCGCAAGGTCAGGCAGCACCAGTCGGCTATCTCTGGTCTCAAACCGGCCGGAGAGGTTCGCCAGCTCAGGGGCGCCATTTAACGCCAGATCAAAGGTCAGCGGCCCTTCGATCAGGCGCGGTCTCAAGAACGTGTTGGCACCTTCAAGCCGCAAACTGCCGTGGGATGAGACGTCAGCTTCTCCTTTTGCTTCGTCCCATTGACCGCGGAAGCGCATGTCTATGCCCAAAGGTCCACGCGCATTGCCGGTGATTTGCCATAGGGCATCCGCCCGTTTCGCATCCCCCTCGGACTGCAACGCACCGTCAAGGCCAGGAAGCAAGGTCCCGAGCTGGCCAACCATCAACCGGTAGCTCAGGTCAGCAGCGCCTGTTTCCTCCGTCAGGTTGCCCTTGAGATTCAGGTCCACAGCTGAAGGGCCAGTGATCGTGCCTGTGCCGTCAATGCGGCCGTCTTTACGAGTGACACGCCCCTTGGCCACGATTGGAGCGCCTCGGAACTGGTCGGCAAATCGTTCGGCCCTTGGGAGGCGCGCGTTGAAGTCTAAATCCGCAGTGCCATCGCGCGCGACCTGACCAGAAAGCGCAAGGGTGATATCTTGGGCCGCCAAAATGTCCACCGTTCCCACCAATGTATCCCCCGCGCGGCGCAGATCAGCGTTCAGCGTCGCAGCGCCCTCCACGTGCGGAACGAACCGGCGTATCTGCTTCAGGTTGGCTGAGATGCGCAGTTGCCCGGTTGCGCTGTCAAGTTTGCCTGCGGCTTCGGCTGTGAGCTCGGCTGTTTCCAG